>JAEEGG010005344.1_pt1 | contig 30607 bp, 24 predicted proteins | sample 9134161 | NCBI WGS metagenome assembly JAEEGG01 (sample SAMN16246543, study PRJNA631951) | gut metagenome | biome: gut microbiome; feature: rumen; material: CR-attached | host: Bos | place: Iran: Karaj | collected 2018-10
GGTGGAGTGTGCGGAATGGATCCGCCAGAAGGTAAAATTCCGGACGAACATAACCGACTTGAACTATCAGACGTTCATGCATGTAAAGCAGCCCGATGATGACGCGCTTTATACGCCGTTCAACGAGTTTTCGGCGGTGGGATTCGGTGTAGAAAAAGGCAACAACATTTCCAATTTCAGCATGAGGGTTTCGGCGCCTCTTTCCAATGACTATATCAACAAGTTTAATGAATGCTGGTTTGATGAATCGCAGTTTGAAGAAGTGACCCAGGCGGTCATGGATTGCATCGCTACGGTCTATAAGGAAAATTCTCCGGATTTTATTTACTTTGTGACTCTCTACAATATTTTCCATGAATTCTTGAACGACATCAGCGAAGATGTTTTGCCGAATTCGGCGACGGGTTTCAAGGAAAGCGCTATTTGGCAAAAGCTTTACAACTTCCAGAAAGATGCGGCCCTTGCCATCATTAACAAGCTGGAAAAATACAACGGTTGCATTCTCGCCGATAGCGTGGGTCTTGGCAAGACTTTCACTGCACTTGCGGTGGTCAAGTATTACGAGAATCGCAACAAGAATGTGCTGGTGCTTTGCCCCAAGAAGTTGAACAACAACTGGATGACCTTCAAGAACAACCAGACAAACAACCCGCTTGTTACGGACCGCTTCCGTTACGACGTGCTGTATCATTCGGATCTCTCGCGCGATTCGGGGAGCACGAATGGCCTTGACTTGAGCCGCATTATTTGGAGCAATTACGACCTTGTGGTGATTGATGAATCCCATAATTTCCGTAATGGCGGCACAGCGACGGGCGAGGATTTTTCGGTTCATGATTTTGACGACGATGTTGATCGCAAGGAAAATCGTTACCAGCGCTTGTTGAATCAGGTCATTCGCAAAGGCGTGAAAACGAAAGTGCTGATGCTTTCGGCAACGCCGGTGAATAATCGCTTTAACGATTTGAAGAATCAGTTGCGTTTGGCTTACGAAGACGATTCGGAAAAGATGGATTCTCTGCTGAATTTGAATAACGGCATTGATTCTATTTTCAAACAGGCGCAGAGTGCTTACAATGCGTGGGCAAAACTCCCTGCTTCTCAGCGAACAACGCAGGCTCTTCTGGATACTTTGAATTTTGATTTTTTCGAGCTGCTTGATTCGGTGACGATTGCACGTTCCCGTAAGCATATCGAAAAATTCTACGACATCAATGAAGTGGGTAAGTTTCCGGAGCGTTTGCCACCGATCTCGGAGTCTCCCGAGTTGACGGATTTGGTGGGGATTTCGTTCGATAGCATTTACTTGCTATTGAGTCAGTTGCAGATGAGCGTTTATAGTCCGGCGAGATTTGTGCATCGTAGCCGCCTTGAAAACTACATTGATAGTTCTGAAGAAAAGGATTTACTTTACGGTCGTGAACTAGGTATTCGAAAACTCATGAGCATCAATATGCTCAAGCGTTTGGAAAGTTCCGTCTATTCGTTCAAGCTGACATTGAACCGTTATTATGAATTGGTTCTGAAGACTGTTGACAAGATTGAAAAGTACAAGAGGTGTGTTGATGCGGGCAAAGAGGCCGCAGATGCAGATGTTATTTACGATATCGATAGCGCTGCCCTAGAAGATGATGAATTTACCGTCGGCAAGGATGTCCATTTTAAATTGTCCGATATGGATTACATTGGCTGGCTGAATGAACTCCGTCAAGAATTAAATGTACTTGCTCAATTGCAAAAAACGATTGAACAGCTTTCTCCTGAACATGATGCAAAACTCCAGACGCTTTATGACCGGATTTGCAGCAAGATAGAAGCCCCAATCAATCCTGGGAATAAGAAGATAATTTTGTTTACGGCATTTGCCGATACTGCGAAATATCTCTATGAACAGCTATCTACGAAATTGAACAAGGAGTATGGAATTCATACGGCTTTGGTGACGGGCGATATGGATGGCCGCACGAACCTCCCGAATTTGCGAGCCGATTACGATACGGTTCTGACGTATTTTTCGCCGCAGTCCAAGGAACGCCATTTGCTCAGGAACGTTGTTCCGGGCGATATCGACTTGCTGATTGCGACGGACTGCATTAGCGAAGGCCAGAACTTGCAGGATTGCGACTACCTGATTAATTACGATATCCACTGGAACCCGGTGCGCATTATCCAGCGCTTTGGCCGCATTGACCGTATCGGCAGCAAGAACGCGAAAATCCAGCTGGTGAACTTTTGGCCCAACGTGAGTCTCGATGAATACATCAACTTGAAATCGCGTGTGGTTGCCCGCATGAAAATATCGGTGATGACCGCGACCGGCGACGACAACCCCATCAGCGCCGAAGAAAAGGGCGACCTGGAATACCGCAAGGAACAACTGCGCAAGTTGAAAGAAGACGTGGTGGACCTTGAAGACATGAAGGGTGGCGTGAACATCGTGGATTTGGGCTTGAACGATTTCCGCATGGACTTGCTGCAATATCGCGAAACCCATCAAGAAGTCGAGAATGCGCCCACGGGAATTTATGCGCTCGTGCATGCCGATGAAACAGGCGAATTGCCGCCCGGCGTGATTTACATTTTGCGCAACCGCAACAACGCCGTGAATATCCGCAGCAAGAATCGCCTGCACCCCTTCTACATGGTTTATCTGAAACAGGATGGAAGTGTCGTTTGCAACCACCTTTCGCCGAAAAAGATTCTTGACCTGATGCGCCACGCCTGCCGCGGGCTTGCCACACCCGACACGGCACTCTGCAAAGCCTTCAATAAGGAAACTGCGGACGGGCGCAAGATGGGCCGGTACAGCGACCTTTTGCAGCAGGCGATTGCCTCGATTATCGAAGTCAAGGAAGAATCCGATATCGACAGCCTCTTTGGCGAAGGCGAGACCACCGCACTCACCGGCGAAATACGTGGTTTGGATGATTTTGAACTCGTGACATTCCTGGTGGTAAAATGATAAACCTGCCCTCTTCGACATTCGTGGGCAAGGTGGTGCCCAAGGAAAAAATCTACAGCAAATGCGCCGTGAATACGGCGACCAAGAACCTTTTTGTCAAGTACGTAGAACAGATTGTGTGGCAAAATAAGCTGACCGCGCAGACCATGGCCGCCGAAAAGGGTTTGCTGGTAAATGAAATCGATGTCTTTGAAGTCAAAATGAAATCGTTTGATTGCCCGCGCAGGTTGTTCGAGTTCATCGACCAGAATTTGCACCACCACAACATATTTGTCTTGACTTATGACGACAAAGCAAAACTCTTCGTGAACTTCAAGGAAAAAGAGAAGGACGAAAGTTTCCTGGAATCCTTTGAAACACCGTGGAAACCTGCCGACGAAGCCGTATTTAATTTGTTTGGCAGCAACATGGACGAAATCTACGAATCCATTGTCCGTAATGCCGCTCCAAATTACGTCATTGCGAGGAGCGAAGCGACGAAGCAATCCAAAACATCTTTAAAAGATTATATTGTACAAAGTAAACAAAACGCCAAAATCCAAGCCCAAATCGAAAAACTGGAGAAAAAACTCGCCAACGAAAAGCAGTTTAACAGACAGGTGGAAATAAGGGCCGAGATAAGGAAATTGGAAAAGGAGATGGGAAAATGTTGATATTTGATGAATTAGATAGTAGAAACAAGATAGGACAAGAGTTTGAAAGTAAACTCAAACAAACAAGAAATCTTCGTTTGATATCACCGTATATCTCAAGTGGCTCATGGAATCCCCAGGAACTGTTTGAGAAAAATAGACAACTTGAACATATAGACATCTTGTGTGATTTAAAAAATCCGGCCTGTAATCCCAAAACAGTAAGGGAATTGTCAAGAGACGAGCGCATCTCCATTAAGTATATGGATAAAATTCATGCTAAGGTTTATATTTTCGATAACTCCGTACTTGTTGCATCGGCAAATTTTACGCCTAATGGAATGGGCGAAGGATTAATCGAAGCAGGATCTGTTGAAGAAAATGTCGAATGTGCTGAACGTTGGTATAACTCTTTATGGGAAAAAGCAGGATGGGTCCCTGATGTTAATAATGAGATTGCCTGGAATATTTTAATTGCTAATTGGCATAATGCGAGACAAAAACGGATTAGGGATTTGCAGTCTTTGTCCAAAGAAAATAATACGACGCACTTTTGGGACCTTTTAAAAGATGGAAATAAGCATGATGATATTGAATTTGCCTTTTGGTATCGATCAAAAAAAGAGAATGAGAATAAGGATGAATATGAAGAGTGTAAAAGGATATTGTCCAAACAAAATAATCTTATAAGTAAGCTTGATTTTGATTTGTGGGATTTTTTTGATGATGATTGGGAAGATAAAGACAATGATTTGTGTCGGAATTTTGAGGAGTATCGTGATGTGGTGAAACCAATGAACTCCAAATTATTTATAGCGGTCCAAGTTAGTGAAAAAGGAAAACATAAAGCTCAAAAAAGTCTTGTAAACATTTCTCTTGCAAGAGCATGTGGAATACAAGACAAGTATTCTTATCGGGGAACTACTTATCTTTGTAATGTTTTTTATGATGTCGATAGTGCAGAAGAATGTTCTTGTGATGATAGTGAAAAAAACAAAAAATTCATAGAAAAACTCTTTCTTGCTTGCAAAAAAAATGAGAAAAAATGGGAAAATGTTTTTGGTGACTATGGTTATGCTTCGTTTGAAACAATGAGGAAGTTTTTAAAAGAAACTAAAGTGCTAAAAGATTAATTATTACTGATAATGTCATATATAATATCAAATACGGAAAAAACAAAGAGCAAGGGCGCTGATTACGAGACCTTGTCAACTTTGTTTATGTTAGGATATCATTCAAAACGCAATGACATTCGTTATGTATTTGTAGATTGTTTTAACGACATTTCGTGTTCCGATGATGGTGTAAATGAAATTTACGATATTCAGGCTAAGGGCTATAAAACAATATCCACAAGTCAAATAGGCCGGTTTTTATATACTCTTTTAAAAAATTTCCAAAGTAATTTCTCTTTCGCTGAATTTATTCTTTTTCTTGAAACTATAGATGATAAGTATTTACTACCAATGTTTCAGGGTCAGAAAATTTTTCAGTATTCGTCTTTTACAACTAATGCGCAAAAATCCATAGAAAAATACCTTGAAGAGGAATGGAAAAGGCGTGAAAATAAAAAGAGCCTATCGCCAAGTGATTTGAAATGTATGAATGATTTTTTGAAGATAGTTCAAATAGTTGTTTGCCATTTTTCAAAACTTGACGGGATAAAGAAATTAATTCCCTTGAAGAATACACCGATAAAAACGGACGAATTCTATGAAGCCATATTTGATGAATTAAAGAGAAAAGAAAATGAGTTAAAATTGATTAATCTGGAAGGAATCGTTTTAAATAATGCTCCAGAAATATTGCAATATGAAAAATTTATAGAGAAAAAAGATATTGATTTAATGCTGATTAATAGGTTTATTGGAACATCATTGTTTGAAGACAAGGGCGTTCCGCTAACATTTATTTCTGAATTGAATCAGTTTTCTGATATTGAAGATAAAGAAGATTTTCTTCAAACATGCAAATCAGAATTGGCAAAAATGTTTTTCAATAAAAATCAAACGAAAAATATATGGAAATTACTTGTTGCAATACTTGATTTGGTAGAGCAACATCCTAAAGAAACTCCTTCTCAAATTTATTCAAGAATTCCTGTTACTATAATAAATCGTATTTCCGCATTGGGTGATGGTAGTGTTAAATTCTTTATTGCTAAAATTCAAGAGGGACTGCCCTAATGATTATAAAAACTGTTGCGTTTGGAAATTTCGATGAGGCTTACATCGAAAATCGTTTTAATGATAAGGTTAATGTCATTTTTAGTAGTAAAAATGATCGTGGGAAAACAGTTTTATTCCAGTCAATGATGTATGCATTGGGAAATGAGCCCATTTTCCCGAATAGTTTTAACAAAGATGATTTTTTATTCTATTGTAAAATCAATTCGGAAGGAATAGACTATGAAATTTTAAGGGATAAAAATCATTTTATCGTAAAGGATTCTGATGAAATTAGCCATTATGACAGTGTTTCTCTCTTTACAAAAGATTTTTTCTGCAAAAAAATTTATGCCTTACCATATTATCTAAAAGACAATTTGCCAAATTTAACAGAATTATTTTTATTCTATCAATTGTTTTTTGTACCTCAGGATACGCGAGATACATCTATTATATTTAGTAGCGGCTTTCGGACAAAAACGGATTTCTTAGCAATGTTAGAATCTATTTTAGTCCCAAAAGATTTTATAGAAGATCCTGCTAAAATAGATTCATTAAAAAGAGATTATCAAAATAAGCAACGGCAAATAAATCAATTGTATGATAAGAATAAATTTATTTCAAATCATCCAAATATAGCATCTCAGGTTCTTCCTGGTGTTTCAGCGGAAGAGATAAAAAAGATTAAAACAACGATAGATGATCTAAACAAGCGTAAGTCAGATATAGTAAAACAATTGAATAGAGAATACAATAGAAAATCACAATTAATAACTCTTTTGTCTGAACTAGATTCATTAAACCGAGCGATAGAATCAGGTTCAATATTATGTGCAGATTGCGGAAGTCCAAATGTTATTTTTAAGAAATCGGAAAAGATTCAATTTGATTTGTCTAATGATGTTGTTCGGTCTGAAATAAAGAAGTCGATAAAGAAGGAAATAGAAGAAAAAATCGTCCGTTGTCAAGAGTTTGAAAATCAAAAGCACACTCTTGAAAAACAATTGCAGGATTTGATTGAACAAACACCATCGGATTCTACAGACGTTCTTTTGTATAGGGTGGAAATTGAACGAGCTAAAGAAACAAATGAAAAAATTGAACTTTTGCAAAAAGAATTGAATACTTTAAATGAACAATTAACAGAGTTGACTGCAAATAACATCAAAAGAGAAGAAAAGCTAAAGAATGCAAAAGATGAACTTTTGCAAAATATTATAAAGACTTTCGCAGACTTTGATACTGGTGCTGATTCAAAGGTGAACGACTTTTTTACTAAAAAAGGCAGAAATCTCTCAGGAAGTGAACCATCTGTTTTTTATTTTTCGAAACTTTATAATTATCATAAATATTTAAATCTTCCATTCCCGATTATTATTGATTCCTTTAGGGAAGGAGAAATTGATTCTTCAAAGGAAGAGCGGATGATAACGCTTTTCAAGGAACTTGATTGCCAAGTGATTGTATCTGCAACATTAAAGGATTCAGAACTATCGGCGAATAAGTACTCATCAAGAAATGATCTAAATGCCATTGATTATGGTTCTTTCCAGGAAAACCATATTTTAAGCCCTAATTATGTAGCTGAATTTAAAACAATTATGGCAAATTTGGGATTGAAAATTGGACAATCCAACGTGTAAGCGCCTACATTTCCTCAATCGCAAACGGTAGCATATACAGTGGCTTAAGTTGTAGAGTCCCTACGTGATCCACGTCTTTTTGCGAGAAGAGGATTCTGCGGTAAACCTTTTTGGAATACTTTTCTGCAAACTGGTCGATGGATTCGTGGTTCCGCGCCGCCGAAGACTTTATTTCGACAGGGACAACCTTGTGGCCGTGCGATAGCAGAAAATCAATCTCGTAGTAATGCGTGCTGTTTTCTTTTTGCCAAGTGTGGTAATACAGCTCCCTGTCGCTTGAAGCTATAATCTGGGCCGCGACATTTTCGTACAAGTAACCTAAATCGGCATCCAGCTTGTCGCTCAGAAGTTTCTTGTAAATCTCGTTGGTCTGTTTCGAGTTGTCGAACATCAGCGAGATAAAAAGTCCCGTATCGGCGGTGTAGAGCTTGAACTTGTCCAAATCCTTTGTCTGTGCTAGGGCCGAGGCCGGGTTGCTCACATGGTAACAGGCGAGCACCGTCTTGGAATCCATCAGTTCAAAAAAGCGTTCCTCGTCTTTTGCCGTTTTCTGCTTGCCTGTTGCCGCAGTGATGACAAAGTTCTTTTTCTTCAGCGCGAGCTGGCTCGGAATAGCTTTATAAATGTTGGACAAACGTCCTGTCGGGTCCAGTTTTTTCAAGTCGTCAAAATACAGGTCGTTGATTTTCCGCTTAATACCGTCGATGACCTCGAAGTTTTCCTTGCGGATGTATGCATCGACCGCTTGCGGCATGCCGCCAACAGCCATGTAAAGCCGAAAATCACGCATCAGGCTTCTGTTGGTGGCGTTCCCGATGGGTGTCTTGGCCTTGTAGATTTCGCGTATCACCGCGGGATCTTTGCCAATAGCCCACATGAATTCCTCGTAATCCATGGGATAGACGTTAATCTTGTGCTCCTCGGAAGGGATAACGATTCCCTGGATGTTCTTTTTGATGGATATGAGCGACCCTGTTTCGATGTAGTCGTAGCGGCCGTCTTGAACAAGGTATTTGATTGCCTGGCGCACCTTGGGCTGCAACTGGATTTCGTCGAAGATAATCGCGGACTTACGTTCCTTGAGGTTCACGCCCGTCTCTGCCTGGAGGCGCAAAAAGAAAAGGTCCGGCTTGGAAATATCGCGAAAGACATCTAGCATTTCGTCTGTGACATTGGCGAAGTCAATCCGGATGTAGGATTCGTATTCGTTCTTGGCAAATTCCTCGGCTATGGTGGATTTGCCCACGCGCCGCGCCCCCTCCAGAAGGCAGGCATACCGCCCGGAGTAAGTCTGTTTCCACTCCTTCAATTTGTCGTATGCCTTGCGTTTGAACATGCTTCCTCGCCGTTTTTATTTAAAAATTATAGATTTTTCAACATAAATATACTCTAAAATTATAGATATTTCAACATAAAATCTTTTAAAAACTATAGATTTTTCAATGAAAATAGCGGCAAATCGCGAAAGTTGACGAAATTTCGCTAAAAACGCCGTTTTCCCGTTCGTATTCTGAATATCTTGATAAAAATGTAATCCAACTACACTTTTATCAAGATATTTTTGTATTTGCGCATCATTTTTATCAACAAATTCTCTCCCTTTCCCCATTTTTAATATCTTTTTGATAAAATAGGACCCTCCCCATGGACAAGATGAAGTTTGAAACTCCGGATATGGCGCAGATGAACGTCGAGAAGATTGCCGCGTTGTTCCCGAATTGCGTGACCGGAAGCAAGGCCAAGGATGGCAAGTTGAAGAAGGCGGTGAATTTCGATGCGCTCAAGCAGATGCTCGGCGAGAGCGTCGCGGAAGGCGACGAGTCCTACGAATTTACCTGGGTCGGCAAGCGCGACGCCATGGTAGAAGCCGCGAAACCCATCCGCAAGACGCTGCGCCCCTGCGTGGAAGAATCCAAGAACTTCGACACCACCGAGAACCTCTACATCGAAGGCGACAACCTCGAAGCCCTGAAACTCCTGCAAGAAGGCTACCTGGGCAAGGTCAAGATGATATACATCGACCCACCCTACAACACCGGCAACGACTTTATCTACAAAGACGATTTCCGCATGGACAGCGCCAAGTACGCCGAAGAAAGCGGCGCCGTGGACGACGAAGGAAATCGCATGGTGCAGAATTCCGACAGCAACGGCCGTTTTCATTCCGACTGGTGTTCCATGATTTACAGCCGCCTGCTGCTTGCCCGCAACCTGCTCACCGACGATGGCGTGATATTCATCAGCATCGACGATAACGAACAAGCGAACCTGAAAAAGATTTGCGACGAAGTGTTTGGTGGAGATTGCTTTGTTGGCGATATAGCTTGGCAAAGAACTTATTCAACACGAAATGACTCAAAGGGATTAGTTCGCGAAATAGAACATATATTGTCATATAGCCGTCAACAGGATTGGATGCCAAATGCGTTGCCGAGAACGGCTGAAATGAATGCAATGTATAAAAATCCCGATAATGATAGGGCCTTGTGGCGAACAGACAATCCGTATGCTCCCGGTGCCGCGACTCACCAAGGAATGGTCTATGCGATTCAACATCCCTTTACCGGAGAGTATATTTACCCTAGTGCTAATGCATGTTGGCGATATCAACAATCAGATATGCTGAATATTATGCTGGGCTGGGGAAAGTATATATTGAAAAATCTGAATGATTCAGAACAAAGAGCGGCTGTTTGTGGAATTTCTGTTAATGAAGTAAGAAAAGATGTTTTGGGAATTGTTTTGGATTGTCCATTAGAAGAAGCAAAGGCGTATGCACAGTCTATTTATAAGCGTGGACAATGGCCGAAATTTTATTTTACTAAAAATGGTTTAGGTGGAATAGCTCGTAAAACCTATTTAGACGATGTTGGTGGAAAATTGCCAACTAATTTTTGGTCTTTCGAAGATGCGGGGCACACCGACGAAGCGAAAAAAGAAATTTTGGCGTTGTTTGATGGAAAAGCTCCTTTTGATACGCCAAAGCCGACTCGTTTACTGGACAGGATTTTGACCATTGCGACAGATAAGGATTCTTTAATTCTTGATTTCTTCTCTGGTTCAGCAACGACGGCTCATTCTGTATTTAAGAAAAATGCAGAAGATGGTGGAAACCGTAAGTTTATATTGGTTCAAGTTCCAGAAGAAACCAAGTCGCCGACATACAAGACCATCTGCGAAATCGGCAAGGAACGCATCCGCCGTGCAGGCGACAAAATCCTCGCAGAACAACAAGCCAAAGAAAAATCTGCCGCCGACAAAACAGACCTGTTCGATAGCACAAGCGACAAGCCCGCAGCCGCAAAACCGTTGGACATCGGCTTCCGCGTCCTGAAAATCGACGACTCCAACATGAAGGACGTCTATTACTCTGCCGGCGAAATCTCCCAGCAAGACCTCGTCGAACAAATCAGCAACATCAAGGACGGCCGCACCGACATGGACCTCCTCTTCGGCTGCCTCGTCGATTGGGGCGTCCCGCTCTCGCTTCCCATCAAAACCGAAACCATTGAAAACCTCCAAGTCTATAACGTCAATGACGGCGACCTAGTCGCCTGCTTCGCAAACGACATCCCCGAAGCCGCCATCCGCCAAATCGCAGCCGCCAAGCCCCTCCGCGCCGTCTTCCGCGACTCCAGCTTCAAAAGCGACTCCGCCAAAATCAACGTCACCGAAATCTTCAAAACAATCAGCCCCAACACTACAGTAAAGGTGGTGTAAGTTATGATAGATTATATTAAGGAATGTATGGAAAAATTCAGAAAAAAACATCCAAAGCTTTACAATCCTTTGTATGTGGTTTATGACACGATAAAACTTTATTTACGGTCGTTGTTAATATTTTGGGGAATTTTTGAAGCGTTAAAGAATTTTACTAAATGGTTTATTGAGTCCTTTGAACTAAAGTTGTTGGGACAATTTGTTGTTTCCATATCTTCTGTTATCAAAAATATTATTGGACCTAATATTACTCTAGTTTTTGCAATGTCCATTGTTTTGGCATTTGTTTATTCTTTAGTTATGTTCTTTAGAAGAAGGTCTGTTACAATCAATCTCCCCGGTTGTAATAAAGAAATAAACATAAAATTTGGCGATATTTTTTCATGTGACGGGATTCGTATTATCGGGGTCAATAATTTTTTTGACACACAAGTAGATGGTTATGTTGTATCAAAAAAATCACTTCACGGCCAATTAATAAAAAAATTAGGTGATAATGGAAAAAAAATTGATGACGCTGTAAAAAAAATATCAAACATTACCCCTGAAAAAAAATCACGGTCTAAAGGCAAACAGAACAAATACCCTCTAGGAACGAATATTTTCGTTTCTGACGGGAATGATAAATATTTACTAGTTGCACTTACTGATACAGATAATCCTGACTACAAAGCGCATGCTTCTGTTGACGATATTATGTTAGCAACAAAGACTGCTTTGAATAGAGCAGAAACATTTGCCGATGATGGTAATATAATTTTTCCTTTATGGGGAACAAAATTTGCTCGTTCGGGTTTAAATCATTCTCAAGCTTTATGCACTATGCTGATTGCCTTTGAACAAGAGATAAGGGAGAATCCTGTTTTAGGTAAAATATCAATTATTGTATATAAAGGCGATTTTGACAAAGTGGATTTAATTTCTGTGAAAAAAATGTGGGAAAAATGAACATGGTGTATCGTAATGGAATATATGTAGCTTTCAATGGCTGTGGGACTACTGATCCTACTGAAAGTGATATTAAGTATTTTAACTTGATGAAAGCTTGGGCAGAAAACGAAGATATTGATTTTTCGTTTAGTAATAGCCACGATAAAACTTATGCAGTAATGGATGACAGTCTAAAAGCGACCTTAAAAGCACGCTTATTGGAACGAATGCGCAATTCGAAAAGTATGCTGCTTATTGTGACGGAGAATAGCGCCGAAAATCGAGGAATGCTGAATTGGGAAATTGAACAGGCTGTAGAAACATATGGTTTGCCGATAATCGTAGCCTATGCGGGATATTATAAAATTACGCAACCATCTTTGTTGAAAAATCGCTGGCCAAGAAAATTAGCAGAATATATTCAAGATGATGCTGTAAAAACGATTCATATTGGCTTTAAATTGGATTTGATTAAGGAGGCGATTGATGATTTCAACTTTGCGAATCAACCCATACATACTGTAACTATATACAATAATGAAGTGTATCAGAAATTCGGATTATAGGAGGTGGTATGTATAGAGGATTTAAAATAGAGCCTTTTAAATTTACCAGTTCTGAGAAGCACATTGAATATGAAAAAATAGGTCGGTCAATTTATAAAGATATTGCAAAAAAGGCGGAGACAAATCTGGAACAGTTTGTTTTAGGACCAAATGGTATACTAAATGGTAGTGCTATTCAAAATCATTGGTTTCCTGTAATAAAAAATAAATTTGATGTTTTTATTTCCCATTCACATGATGATGAAAGTTTGGCTTTTGCTTTAGCAGGCTGGCTAAGAAAGGATTTTCATTTAAATGCTTTTTTGGATAAATATGTATGGGATAGTGCTGATGGACTGATAAGGAAATTAGATGAATTAAGCCAACCAGGTAAAAGAATTTTTGATTATAAGATGCGAAATATGTCGACTAGTCAAGTTCATGCTATGCTGACTACGGCAATATTTCAGACTATTGATAACTGTGAATGCTTGTTTTTTTTGAAAACGGACAAATCTGTTCCAGTGAAGGATGTTATGACACTTTCACCTTGGATTTATCTTGAAATAGGATTGAGTGCTGTAATTGACAAACATAGAAACAAGAATCGAATGACTGTTTATTCAAAAGCTAATGAAAATGCAGATTTTTCTTCGGTGGGAATGGAATTGGATGATTCACATTTGCAAATATTGAAATCAGCTGATTTGAACAAATGGAACTCCAAGTGCAAAGAAAATGAACGTAAGGATCCTTTGCAAATACTTTATGAGACTTTTCCTCTTCCCCCTAAAAAAAAGATGATTTATGGTTAAAAGAGTTTCTTAAAATGATATAATTTGAATCTTTAGTGAAATGGTATTTGGGAATTAAAGAAGAATTTGGAAGAAGAAAAATTTTCCCGTTTTTTTTAAAAAAAGGATGGTTGTGATGAGTCAATCTAAACTTATTTTTATTCAGTCATTTATTGATAGATGCGATGATATAATTGAAATAGCTGATGTTGATACGGCAAAGCAATTGTTAATGGAGATAATTGGCGCTTTTGACTCTGATATAAAAAACATAAAATCTGGGTTAGATTCTTTTTCAGAAGAAAGAAGAAAAGCTGTGTTTTTTGGCCGTCCGATTCAGCCAGTCAATTATGTAAACGAACTGAAAATCGTAAAATTAAAATTGGAAAAATTAAAAATAGAATTGGAAACGCCCGCAAAAAACGGGGGTCCTCTAATTTCCTTAACCCAGATTCAAAATCAGACAACAAATGTTCAGGTTGATTTTGATGTGACTGTCTCTGCTATAGAAAACATTCCTGATTCATCTCTATCTCAAGAAGATAAGGAAATTTTGTTGGGAAAACTCACATCGTTAAAAGGATGTTCCGACAAAGAGACAAAATGGGATAAAAGTAAAGGTATTCTTAAATGGCTTGCGGATAAAGGAGTAGATGTGGCAATAGCGGTTCTTCCATATATCATCAGTGTCCTGAAATAATTTTGCCAATACGATCCCCTCGATAAACTGCTGGCGGTGAAAAAGTGCAAAATGGCGGTGTAAATAAGAAATTAAGTGGCGGTGTAATCCCTCTTGACAACGCCATAAAATAATTATATATTATTGGTGCTCAAACGAGCATAAATGTGCTAAAAATCATCGCTCTGCGGTTGTTTTGCGTGTCTGCAGGGAAAGGGGTATATGAAAATGGTCGCTGATTATCTATATTTAGACTGCAACTTGATGGAGGCGTTATGCTTTTTAATGTAGAAAAGCTCATGGGCATAATTGCGTGCATTATGAAAAGGATGGACTCGAAGTCTATCAATTACATGAAGGTCATCAAGTTGATGTATCTTTCGGACAGGTTGCATATAGAAAAATACGATTCGTCTATTTCTAATGACGAATACTATTCTATGCCTCATGGCCCTGTCCTTTCTAGGCTTTACAACCTTATCATGAACGAATCCTGCGACAAATTCCAGCAGGAATGGGACAAGTATTTTACGAGAGACGGTTACGATATCGTCATGAAGGATTCTGCGGTCAACGAAAAGATTCTCGAATTGTCGCGCGCAGAAGAGAATACCATTGACGAAATCGTGGATCGCTATGGCAAGATGGACAAGTGGGACCTTGTGAACAATGTCGCCCACAAACTCCCTGAATGGGAAGACCCTCAGGGTTCGTCTATTCCGTTGCCGTTAAGAAAGATTATGGAAGCTCTGGGCAAAGACAAGAAAGAAATTGATGCTGTCCTTGCCGAACGTGAAATCTACGAAAAAGAGTTCGCCTAGCCATGCCTCAGAGTTTCTTTATGCTGAGTGGCCCGAAAAGCCACATTCATTTCGTAATTTCCGAAATAAATCCTGACGGGAATACGTTGGTGGTGAACGCCTCCACGTATCGTGGAATGCGGGGCGAAGATACTTCGTGTATTCTTCAGCCTGGGGAACATCCGTTTATCAAGGCTGTTTCGTATATCCCGTATCAATATGCCCGTGAAATGAGCTGGAATGACATTCAAAAGAAAAATCCCGTTGAGGATGTTTCTGCAGATTTGTACGAAAAACTCCGTGACGGGGCAAGGCGTTCGGACTTTTTCCCGAGAAAGTTGTTGAAATACGTTCTGTGAGTGATTTTTGTGGTGTAAAAAACTTACTTTTTACACTATGAAAATCCAGTTCAAGTACCAGCAGTTCCAGGCGGATGCCGCGAAGGCCGTTTGCGATGTTTTCGCGGGGCAACCCTACTTGGAATCGAGCTACTTGATGGATTCGGGTACGACCAAACTCTTTGGCGGCAGTGTGCCTGCGCAGAGGGGCGTGACCGGGTTTTGCAACCAGCGTCTGGTGCCCGAGCTGAGTGATTCCAAGGTGCTTGCGAATTTGCAAGCGGTGCAGTCGGCGAATCTTTTGCCGCAGTCCGACAAGCTGGAAGGCCGCTACAACCTGACCATCGAAATGGAAACGGGTACGGGCAAGACCTACACCTACATCAAGACGATGTACGAGCTGAACCGTGCCTATGGCTGGACCAAGTTTATCGTGGTCGTGCCGAGTATTGCCATTCGCGAAGGTGTCTATAAGTCGTTCCAGATTATGCAGGAACATTTTCTGGAAGAATACGGAAAGTCTATCCGGTTCTTTATCTACAATTCGCAGAACCTGACCGAGATTGACCACTTTGCGTCGGACAGCCTCATCAACGTGATGATTATTAACTCGCAGGCGTTCAACGCTACGGGCAAGGACGCGCGCCGTATCCGCATGAAGCTGGACGAGTTCCGCAGCCGCCGCCCGATAGATGTTATCGCGAGCACGAATCCGATTCTGATTATCGATGAGCCGCAGAGTGTCGAGGGCAAGAAGACAAAAGAGGGCCTTGCGGAATTCCAGCCGCTGTTGACGTTGCGTTATTCGGCCACTCACCGCAAGGACGCCATCTACAACATGGTTTACCGCCTCGATGCGATGGATGCCTACAACAAGCACTTGGTCAAGAAGATTAGTGTTAAGGGCATTTATGTAGATGGATCTACTGCGACAGATGGTTATCTGTATTTGGAAGGCGTTCAGGTGTTTACGGACAAGGCTCCTGTCGCGACTCTTGAATTTGATTGCAAGGGCAAGGGCGGCTTGCTCAAGAAAAAGGCCCATGTCACGAAGGGTTTTAATCTTTACGAACAGTCGGGCGGCCTTGAAGAATACAAGGACGGCTATACTGTTACCGAAGTGAACGGCAATGAATCTTCTGTGACTTTTACGAACGGCAAGAAGATTTATGCTGGCGACTGCGTCGGCGTGGTGAACGAGGAACAGTTGCGCCGCATCCAGATTCGCGAGACGATTATTTCGCATTTCGAACGCGAGCGGGCGCTTTTCGGCAAGGGCATCAAGGTGCTTTCGCTGTTCTTCATTGACGAGGTCAAAAAGTATCGCGATTACGACGTTCCGGACGAGATGGGCATTTATGCCAGAATGTTCGAAGAAGAATACGATTCCATCCGCAAGTCGATGCAGCAGGATTTGCTGGAGAGCCCGGAGTATTTTGAGTTCCTGGAAAAAACGGATGCCCACAAGGCGCATGCGGGGTATTTCTCTATCGACAAGAGCAAGAAGGGCGGCGGTCGCTTTGTGGATAGCAAGGTTGCACGCGGGTCGTCGGATTCCGATGATATTGACGCTTATGACTTGATCATGAAGGACAAGGAACGCCTGCTTTCGCGCGAAGAACCTGTCCGCTTTATATTCAGCCATTCCGCATTGAAGGAAGGTTGGGACAACCAGAACGTGTTCCAGATTTGCACGCTCAAGAGCAGCGCTTCGGAAGTCCGCAAGCGGCAAGAAGTGGGCCGCGGCTTGCGTTTATGCGTAAATCAGAACGGCGAACGCATGGACGAGAGTGTCTTGGGCGGTGATGTGCATTCGGTGAATGTGCTTACGGTTATCGCGAACGAGAGTTACGAGGATTTCGCGAAGGCTCTGCAGACCGAAATGGCCGAAACGATTGGCAGCCGCCCGGTCAAGGTGACGATAGACCTGTTCAAGGGAAAGTCGTTTACTTCGGAATCTGGCGAAAAGCTTTTTGTGACAGATGACTTTGCGCAGACGGTTTACGATGCTTTGCTGGAATGCGGCTATGTGAAGAAAGGCGCTTTGACAGATAAGTATCGCACGGATAAGGCTGCCGGTGCGCTGACCCTTTGCGAAGAAGTCGCTCCCTATTCCGCAAGCATTTGTGGCGTTCTCGATACGCTCTACGATGCCGATGCGATTAAGCCTGAAGACGCCCGCAAGAATAACGTGGAACTGCACTTGAACAAGAGCAAGTACAATTCTAAGGAATTCAAGGAACTTTGGCAGAAGATTAATGCGAAGTCTGCTTATGTGGTGGATTTCGAGACGGATGAACTTGTCCGTAAGTCAGTTGACGCGCTGAATGCGAACTTGCGTGTAACAAAAATTTTCTTCAGGGTGTCGCAAGGCTCATTGGATAAAATCAAGTCCAAGGAACAGCTGGAAGCGGGTAACGCTTTCAAGATGGAATCTACGGAATCAAGGGCTGCCGTCGCTACCGCAAATTCTAGCGTCAAGTACGACTTGATTGGAAAGATTGTCGAAGATACGGGACTTACCCGCAAGACCGTTGGCGAAATTCTTGGCAAAATCCAGAAGCCAGTCTTTGATCAGTTCCAGGAAAACCCCGAAGAGTTTATTATCAAGGCTAGTCGCCTAATCAACGAACAGAAGGCGACCGTCATCATTGAGCATATCACGTATAACAAGCTGGAATCCAGTTACGAGACGAGCATCTTTACAGACAACACGATGAAGGGCCGCCTCGGCATGAATGCCTGCGAAACACACCAGCATTTATACGACCACCTGATTTATGATTCCAGTAACGAACGCGACTTCGCGCAGAAACTGGAAACGAGCAAGGAAGTCTCGCTCTACATCAAGCTGCCCAAGGGGTTCTTTATCAATACTCCTGTTGGCAAGTATAATCCCGACTGGGCAATCGCATTCCATGAGGGCGAAGTCAAGCACGTGTATTTTGTTGCCGAAACCAAGGGCTCCATGAGCACTATGGAACTCCGCGAAATCGAATCCGCCAAAATCAAGTGCGCCCGCAAACATTTCGCCGCCATCTCCAGCGACTCTGTCACCTACGGTGTGGTGGATTCCTACGAACGATTGCTGGATTTGGTGAAGTAAATTTATTTCTTCTTCAGTTTTCCGCCAGCGATAACCACCAGCAACGCGCCAGCGGCTACGCCGCCGACTTTTTTGAGGTCGCTCCAGAATTGATGCCGATTTGCCTTGCACTGTTCGCAAAGTTTCTTGGTGTCTTCGGGTTTGTCGCTGCCGCACTTTCTGCATTTGTTCCAGAGTTTTTGAGTCATAAGCCTTTCCTCATTCCTCGTATTTTCTGCTTGTGCATCGCCTTGAGCCTTGCCCTGTCGCTGCTAAGGGAGGCGATGTTTCGGGCGGCGCTTTCAATTTCCTGGGTGTTCATTCGTGTTGGCAGGTTCCTGTAGAACTTCTTGAAATCCCTGTCGCGGATTGTGCCTTCGGGGATTCTGTCGCCGAGTTTCGCGTTGTTCCCGAATATCACTAGGTCGATGAACTTGTCCTTGAGTGTCGGGAACTTCTCGCACAGGGCTTGTATATGCCCGTAATTCTGGTGATGAGGATTGGTCATTGTGAATCTCTTCTTGCCGCGATTCAAGATGACTTGCCACTGTTTGTCGTAGGCGCTCCCCACGATGAGTCCGATGCGTGTCTTTTTCTCTATGACGAGAACGCCTTTCTCTGTCACGGCGATGATGTCGATTTGCTGTACGCCGTAGCTCCCCTCCACATAGACATCTCTGAAGACGATGCCCTTGGTGATGACCTGGATTCTTTTTGTGGAGTGCTTCTCGCCGATGTGTCCCACAATCTGGTTCTGAAAAAACCACATGCAAAAGACAATAATACCAAGAATGACTATAAACGTTATCATGCAATAGTCCTACTCAAAATACAAATGAAAATTACTCCACCTTTCTAGGGAATGTAATCCGCTTTCAATGAAATTCCATGTTGCGGCGTAATCGCCCGGCACAGCGAAATCCTTGGATTTGATAAAATCTAGAAAAGCTTCGGGTGCATCGCCGTATAGGTCATCGAATTGGTCGGCCAACGTATTCTTTTCGCTAGTGGTTAATTCCCTGGCTTCGTTATGCAAAACATGTTCTTGGTTTCGCGAGAAATAGAACATCTTGTACGGTTTCTTGTTGATTTCCGTCTTGCTTCTGAGAAGTTTTACAAGCCCGAGTTTCTTCTGGTTGCGTTCTACAATTTTCTCAATATCGTCGGTTTGTATGTTTTGCAATGTGTATTGTATATGCGTTGCTTCGGCGTTATTGATGACGGCTGTATCGGGAATAAATGCGCCATCGGTATCAATTAAGTGAACAATTTCCAACAAGTCGGATGCTTTGAAATGATACCTTTCTTGTGTGAACTTCACGATTTCGTTGATACGGCGAATTACGTTTGACGCATTGACATCGTCCTTTGTCGTGATATCGCCTTCGGTGATGGCGAAGTGGATTTTTTCGTTACTGAGAATAGCGTCTAGGACGGTTCCCAACGCCGTCTTGTCGGTAATCCCCTCGACAATGAACAAGATGACTTTCTTAGTTTTTCCCATTGACGATTTTTCCCGCCTTTCTGAATGCTCTGGCAATCTTGAAATGGTTGGTTTCTTGGTAAATGGGGTCCTTCTGTCCGCCGAGGCTGATGCTTCTCAAGTAAACGCTGCGCGGATTGTTGTTCGTCTGCAATCCGGAAAGCCGCGTGTAGCGATTCTCGGGGTTCGTCGTCGTGAAAATCAGGGATTCCTTCTTGATCATTTCCAGGGGGCGCAGGTTGTGCGATGTGAACAGCAACTTGCCATTCGCCTTCTCCTCGATAATCTCGAGAATTTCGCCCAGCAGAAATTCGAAAACGCCGGCATCCAGTTCGTCAACGGCAAGGAATGTCGAGGGATTGTTATAAACCGAGATGAGCAGGCTCAGGATGGAGATAATCTTCTTGATGCCCTCGGATTCAAACAAGAGCGGGATGGCGGGATTGTCGTCCCTTTGGGAAAGCAGTTCGAAACGGACGCCTTCTTTTCCATCGGGAGTTTGCTGCGGCCCTTCGTTTTGTACAACAACCTTCAATCCGGGGACAATTTCTTGAAGAACGATATTCAATTCAGTGAAGGTGTTGTTGATGATATCAAATATCGGTTTGTCGGTAACTGTCGGACTTATCAGGGATATTTGAATTGTTCCGTACGCCAGATTTTCCTTTTCTTTGTGTCGGAGATTAAAAGGAAAAGAAAAATCAAGATTAAAGGGACCATTGCCATTGTTCCTGATGACAAAGAGATTCTCGTTAGCAAAATGTTTCAGTTGTTCAATGGTATTGATTCTTTCGACATCGACAAGTTGCGACTCTTTGACAATTTTGGAAAAGTCGTTTGAGAAAATAAACGAGCGTCTTTCCTTGCCGGCAATTTCACGAAGAACACCGAGTTTAATGGCAAAATCTTTATTGGAGGTGATTGTCTTCCAGTCGGCAGCTGGAGTCAACCATTGCGTTTCGTTGTTCTTTTCATACTTGATAAGAGTCGTTTGCTTTTTGTCAGGAACTTTTTCGACTAGCTGTTCTGCTACAACCTGCAAGCCACTTTCTTGGTTTAATTCTACAGAAAAGGTGTAGCTTAGCGTTTTGACAATTTCATCATTTTCAAAAACGTTGAACAGGAACGTGCATTCGGAGGACTTTTGCCCACGAAAGATATAGTGAGCCGCTTTCGGGTTCAGGGAGTCTCCTCTGGCGAGACATTGCAAAAATTCAAGAGCATTGATAATCGCTGTTTTGCCGGAACCATTTTGACCATAAACGCCCAGAACGTGGTTCTTGAATTCAACGGAACCGTGAACCACGTTTTTGAAGTTGTTTAGCGTAATGGACTGTATCTGTATGATTGGCATAGAGTTTCTTCCTACTTTCTGTACAAAAAATAGCAAAATATATCAAAAAATGATACTTTTTATGAAAATATTATTGAAAAATGATACAAAATGTATTGAAATTCAATAATGATTTTATTTTGACGGCCTAATCCGGAATTCGTGTGGGGGTGGCGCCATTCATTTACTGTTGTAAATTTGCAAAATATTTTGCAAAAACGATACAAAATGTATTGAAAATGCGAAATAATTTGATGTTTTGGCTATTTCTTCTTGAAATCAAGGAATGCCGACTGTAAACCCGACAATAAACGCTACAATAAACCCGATTATAAAGGCTACAATAAGCGCTACAATAAATGCTACAATATTTCTGACAAAAAAAACTTACTGGGAAAAAACCTAGGCACGAACAAGTACCCGACAAGCACCCAACAAGTTGGTATAGGATTAGGCCTCGGTGAATCAGAAAAGTGGCCCAAAAGCAGAAAAGGAATTTGATACAAGACCTTCCTAAAATTTTCCACTCATCGTGTGGAAAATCTGCGCTGTCGCGACTTTTTTATCCTGACAAATAACATGACATTTATTATGACATGCAATATGGCAGGGGTTGATGGTCAAATAGGTGGTCAGAAAACTACCCTGAAAACTATACAGAATATTCTTGACGCCATGAAGGATAATTCCAATATTATAGGATTAATAAAAGTAATGGAATTGGGGCGTAAACGGTTGATGAATAATTTCTATTATTTAATCATGCCCGATTCTCTAACCAATAAACAATCCTCGGCCGATAAGGCTGCACCGTCCCAGACTCCTTCTTCTGCACGTATCAAGCGGATGCGCGGTTGGTTGGGTGTGAAAAGTTCTTCGTCGTTGGGCGGTTATGATGATGGCGGCGGTGGTGTCGTCTATGGCGATGGGCATTCCGGCTGGAATCGATAATAAGCAAAAATAGGGCTCCGTGTGGAGCCCCGTTTTGTATAAAGTGTCGCAGTTTTCGCGTGCGTGTTCTGCGCTGGATCCTTCGCCACTGCGTGGCTCAGGATGACGAATGAATGGTGTCGCTTATTGCTGTGGATCCTATCGGGTTCTGCGAACCCTCCAGGATGACATTTCTCTCGTCTAATAACGATAGTGATCCGCTTTGTACGGGCCTTCCACGGGCACGCCGATGTAGTCGGCCTGGGCCTTGGTGAGCGTGGTCAGGTGGACGCCGAGCTTTTCGAGGTGCAGGCGTGCAACCTTTTCGTCGAGGATCTTCGGGAGCGTGTACACGACGCCGCTTTCGTACTTGATGCCGGCGACGGTCTGCTTGCCCTGGGCATTGAGCCAGAGGTCGATCTGTGCGATGGTCTGGTTCGTGAAGCTTGCGCTCATCACGAAGCTCGGGTGACCGGTAGCGCAACCGAGGTTCAGCAGGCGGCCTTCGGCGAGCACGAGGATGCTGTGGCCGTCGGGGAAAATCCATTCGTCGTACTGCGGCTTGATTTCGTTGCGGACGATGCCCGGAATCTTCTTGAGGCCGGCCATGTCGATTTCGTTGTCGAAGTGACCGATGTTGCCCACGATGGCGCGGTGCTTCATCTTGCTCATCTGCGCGGCAGAGATGATGCCGGTGTTACCGGTGGTGGTCACGAAGATGTCGGCCATGCTCACGACTTCGTCGAGGGTCTTGACTTCGTAGCCTTCCATGGCGGCCTGCAGTGCACAAATCGGGTCGATTTCGGTGATGATCACGCGGGCGCCCTGACCGCGCAGGGACTGTGCACAGCCCTTACCCACGTCGCCGTAGCCGCACACGACGGCAATCTTGCCTGCCATCATCACGTCGGTGGCGCGGTTGATGCCGTCGATGAGGGAGTGGCGGCAGCCGTAGAGGTTGTCGAACTTGGACTTGGTCACGGAATCGTTCACATTGATTGCCGGGAACTTGAGGCGGCCGGCCTGTGCCATCTGGTAAAGGCGATGCACGCCGGTAGTGGTTTCTTCGGAAACGCCGCGGAGAGCTTCGCGGGCGCGGGTCCACTGTTTGGGGTCCTTCTCGAAAATCTTTTTGCAGGTGGCGAGGAACACGCCCCATTCTTCGGAGTCGGTAGCCGGGTTGAATTCGGGCACCTTGCCGGCGTCTTCGAATTCGGCACCGCAGGTCACGAGCATGGTAGCATCGCCACCGTCATCCACGATGAGGTCGGCGGTCTTGCCGTCGGGCCACACGAGGGCGCGGGCGGTGTTTTCCCAGTATTCTTCCAAGGATTCACCCTTCCAGGCGAACACGGGAACGCCCTGCGGGTTCTCGATTGTTCCCTTCTTGCCCACCACGACGGCGGCGGCAGCGTTGTCCTGCGTGCTGAAGATGTTGCAGCTGACCCAGCGCACGTCGGCACCGAGGTCCACGAGCGTCTCGATGAGGATGGCGGTCTGCACGGTCATGTGGAGGCTGCCCATGATGCGGGCGCCAGCGAGCGGCTTCTTGCCTGCGTATTCCTTGCGGAGGGCCATCAGGCCCGGCATTTCGGTTTCGGCGAGGTCGAGTTCCTTGCGACCTTCGATCGCGAGGTTGATATCCTTGATTTTATATTCCATAATGATTCCTTTTGGGAGTGTTTTCGCACCCCACTGTTCTATTTATGCATAAATATAGTTATACGCATAAATAAGGTCAACCCTAAAAAGGAATCAATCAGCGATTAACAGACCAGCTTACTTTTTCACGCAGCGGATAGAGTAGTAATAGTACCCGTCTGCCCATGGCGAATCTTTGGCGTTTTCTTTTTCCCAGAATGTTTCAGCTTTACTTGTACCGATTTTGGCAACGCTACGACGGTTGTCGCTATCGGTTTCGCCCATCCAAAGGAACGTGGTGTAGCCCTGCCAAGGTAAAACGCCACTGTAGGGATCATTTTGGACGGATGGCGGGATAATCTGTCCGCTCAATATAAAGCTCATGCCGTATGTATCGGGAGCGGAATAGTGACTTCCTGTACCGCCGAGTTGTGAATAAAGTTCCATGAAGTCCGCTGGGTTGTATCCGAGATCCTTGATGTCGTCGGCGTTAGGGAGGCGCCAGCCGTCGGGACAGATTTCACCTGCGACAGTGATGTTATAGAACCGTCCGACGTTTTTGCAACTGTCTTCGAGACATGCTGTCGCTCCCTCCATGCCTGGGTCGTACTTCATGTTTTCGGCCATCCAGGTTTTGTTCTTGAAAACGGTGGTCTTGTATTCGTAGTTGTCCCGCGGGTCTGTAAAGCTCCCGTAATCGATTTCGGGGTTGAAGTAGTATTCCGCCGGATAGTCGGTATGCCATTCGTACGTGGGGCGCCATGTCTTGTCGTAGCAGATGTATTCGATGTACCCGGTGATGTTCTTGTCCTGGATTTTTATGCGCTCGTTGTCGTTGTCGCAGGGCCTGTTGTAGAACTCGCTCCACCTCCCTTTTTGGCAAACGTAGTACATGTTCGGGTCATTTTCACTCCGGAGAATTTCGCCTTCGGTGCCGCACTCTTCCGCTTCCGACATTTCGAGGTCGTTCTTATCTGCGTAATCCCAGCCTTCATCCATGCAGGGGGCGTTGGGTGTGTATGTGTCGTATTGCCTGCAGAAGTGTTCCTTGCGGCACACGTAAGTCTTGGTCGAATCGTTCGGGCTCGTGTACAGTTTGCCGTGCTTGTCGCAGGGCACGTCGAAGGTTTCCGCGTCGATGGCTTCGGCCTTGTACCAGCCCGAATCGAGGCTGCATACAAAGAGGGTATCGGTGCGCCCTCCTTTTATGTACTTGCCTTCCTTGTCGCATGTTTCCTTATAGGTGTAGACTTCCAGGTCGTTCGGTGTGTTCCAGCCGGTTTCCTTACATATAAAGGGAATGTTTCCGATAGTCACATCGGTGCCTTTGTGTTCTGCCCAGATGATGGAATCGAGCAATTCCTTGGTACAGTAGGGGAGGCTGAAGCACTTGCGTGCCACATTGTTTATGAGCCCTGTGGGCATGGGGCGCGAAATGCCGGCACAACCCTTGGGGATGTATGCGGTATTGTCGTAGAGCATGTAGTTCGGGAACGTTCTTGCCGGGTACAGGTTGGTGGTAAGAGGGTTTCCGGTCTGTCTGAACTGGGCTAGGTTGCTGAAGTTGCAGTAGTGCTTTGTCTCGAGCGTTCCGGTCTTTGCGAAGGCCTCCGTCACTTCCTTGAAGAATTCGGATTTTGTCGTTCCGCCGAAGATGTCGTCAAGCATGTAGTCGATATGCGTGGGAGGAACTTCGGGATGGTCCTTGAGTAGCGTATCGATGCCGAGCGCGGCGAAGAGTTCCCACTTGGCGATGGTGTCGGCTTCGGCTTCGGACTTGCCTTGCCCAATGAGTGTCGCGATACGGCCTGCAAGAACGCTGTCGAGCGTGATGAGGTTGATTTCCCCGACGGCGGTGGTGTCAGGACCGTTCCAGCTGCCACCGCCGCAACCGAAGCCTCCTAGGCCACCTGCTGCTCCTCCGTACCCATCACCGCTCAAGTAGAGAGTCGTGTCGAGGTAGATATTGCCGGCTCCCAGAGAGCCCGGTGCCGAGATATGTTCCTGGCTCGAGGAACTTGTGGTAGGTGCAATGGAACTAGATGAAACATTCGAAGATGTCGGCTCGGGTACTTGCGTTTCGTCCGTGCTCGATGAAGTTCCACCCTGTGCAATGACCGTGTTCTCGTCTTCGGTGGTGCCCGTAACCTTCTCTGAACAGGAGCATGCTAAAAACGCAATGAAGCATGCGAGTAGTAGGAATTTCATCTTGCTCATTGCTAGTCTCCTTTTTTCTCACCTTTATCACTTATTTTGTCTGTAAGTGGGAAAAGTTGCAGGTTCAGGCGGTAGACCTGATTGATGTTCTGACATTCGCGCGCGATGTCGATAACCTTCTTGCGGCAGGAATCTATTTCTTCGACAATGCGTGCATAGGCCGTTTCGTTTATGCCCATGGTGACGCCCGAAAAGTTACGCTCTTCGACGGAGTCCCTTTCGATGGACTGTTCGGCAAGGGCGGCCATCTTCTTGTTCATGGATCGGATGGCGAGCGGGATGGCTTCCTTGGAACCTTTCACGGATTTTTCCGTCTGTTCGTAGGTGTCTTTGCCTGTTTTGGTGAGCAGGCCTGCCTTGACCAGGAATCCCAAGACTTCGTGGACATCGAACGCGGAGGTTTTTTCCCTGATTTTCGATGCGATTTCGCCTGGTTCTGCTTCTGGCATGATTGGGGCGAGTTCCCGCACAATGGGGCAGGTGGGCGTTTCGTAGTAGCGGAACGCATCGGCGTCGATGACGCGGATTTTGTTCATTCTCGTTTCGCGACCGAGTTCACGGAGTACCGCTTCTTTTTCGGTGTCGTCCTTGGCGTCTGCGAATTTAACGAGCAGCCCGAAATAGGTGAAGTCGAACCCCCTTAACTCCATGGCTCTCGCGACCTTTCCTATTCCGGGCCTGCTCAGGCGCGTTTTCCCGTCGCATACCAGCTTGAGGTAGGTCGGCGAGACAAAACCGGCGAGGCTTGCGAACTTGCGCCAAGTGAAATACGATACCCTTTTTCGTTCTTCGTAAAAATCGCGCATGTATTGGCGGTAATCGTTATACTCGATAATCGGCCTCATGATGCATAAAATAATACAAAACTTGCCTTTTTGCAATAAATTTCACAACTTTTTGCGATTATAGAAATGAAAAATATATATGATACAATGGCGTGTCATATATCCGCCATATCATAAAAAAAGACATCCCGGAAAAGTTCCGGGATGCCCATTTTTTTATCGAGGAAAAATTATTACCACTTGGCCTTGAGTGCCTGCGGGCATTCCACTTCCTTGAAGTTGTGGTTCGGGTTGCCTGCTGCTTCCATCCATGTGGCGAGGAACATGCAGCCATCCTTGGCTTGTTCGTCGTTCTTGAAGACTTCGTTGCACTTTCTGGAGAGGCATTCCTTGCGCTTGGTCAGGAGGTCGCCGTCGTAGCCGACTTCCTTTTCGCAGTCGGAGAGGAGGCCGCCGTACTGTTCGCCCTGGCTGCCCCAGCCCATCTGGCTGCAACCGTCGAAGGCGCCCTTTCCACCGCCCGGAATCATCACGTCGAACTGACCGCCTTGCACGTCGCCACCGATGTTGGAAGCCATCACGATGAGGGTCTTGCCCCTGAGTGCCTGGTGGTTCGCCTTGGTCTCGTACTTGCCTTCGCCGGTGAATTCGAGAGCGAAGCACTTGCCGCACTTACCACCGTCGGATGCAGGAACGGCTGCGAAGGCGTAAGCAATATTTTTGGTAACTGCGAACGGAATCTGGCTCGTGCAAGTGGTGTTCTGACCATTGGCACAAATGTTCTGGCCACCCTGTACAAAGTTCTTGCCCTTGGCGTCGCAAGTCTTGGTCGGGTTGCCGCCGGCGTTTTCGGGCCATGCGCAGTGAGGCATGCAGCAGTCCCAGTAACGGGTTGCCCAGCCGGAACCGCTGTGGCCACCTTGTATGTACTTAATCGGTTCTGCTTCCGGTTCCTTGCTGCTGGAAGACTTCTGTTCGCTGCTGGAACTGGACTTCGCGCTGCTGGAGCTAGATTTTGCACTGCTGGACGAGACACTGTCCTTGGATGCCGAAGTAACCTTCATCTCTGAGCTGGAACTGGGTGCGGAGCTTGTAGGTGTGGCATCGGAAGATGATGCATTTCCCTGTGCTTCGCTTGAACTGGAAGTTGATGCCGTAGCGTCCGACGCAGGAGTTTGATCGGGGCCTTTGATGACGGTCTTGTCGTCGATGCTGGTGATGGAGCCGTCGAGGCCGATGACTGTTCTTTCGGGCGTAATGACGGGAAGTTCCGCTAGTTTCACGTTGGTGAGGATGACGTTGTTCTGGTTGTCGTAGATGACGCCGGTATTGGCGTCATAGACACCCACCGGATTGCTCCAGCTGTCGGTGACAACTTGGACTCCGTTCTCGTTCGGTTGCTGGATAATGAAGTTTGTTAGGTCCGTATTAATCCACCAGCTGTTGGCCATAACAGTATACTCTGGCAAGTTGCTCGCGGTATTTGGGGAAGATTCGTCAGAATCTTCGGTACAGTTCCATGCTAACATCAACGTGGCCGCAATCGCCATGGACTTGATGAACATATGCTTCATAATTTTTTCCTCGTATAAAATTACCGTGAGACCTCCCTTAAAGCCTCAACAAAATTTCACCCAAGTCAAAGATAGATTTGTATTTACAAAAAAAGTGTAAATTTTTGTAAGGTGTGAAAGGGGTCAATAAAAAACGGTATAAGCGTAAACAAAAAGCAACGTTCAGGGGTAACGAACGTTGCAAAATGTGATACAAAATACTTTTTTTGTTTTTTTCTGGTGGTTTCTGCACCTAGAGGTTTAGTATTTTTCCGTGAGTATGCTGGGGCATTCCACTTCGACATAGTTGTGTTCGGGATTGCCTGCCGCGTGCATGAATTCGGCGAGGAAAAGGCAGCCTTTTTTGGCATCGCTATCGCCGCTGAACACGCTGTTGCACTTGTTCTTGAGGCATTCCTGGTACGTACCGGCATCGTAATTGCTTTCGGTTTCGCAATCGCTAAGGAGTCCGCCGTATTGCTGGCCCTGGTGGCCCCAGCCCATGCTGGAACATCCGTTGAAGATTCCTACGCCACCGCCCGGGATCATGATATCGAACTGGCCCTGTTCCACGTCAGTACCAACGTTTGTCACCATGATGATGAGCTTTTTGCCCTTGATGGCATTGGTGTTCGAGTTCGTGGAGTTGTAGTGGCCCGCCCCAGTGAAGGTGAGCTGGAAGCACTTGCCACATTGCCCGCCGTTAGATGCGGGGACAGCCGCGAAGGCGAATCCCATGTCGGAGCAGCCGCTGACAGTGAAGGGTATTTGGCTGATGCAGGACATGGCGGAACCGCCGCCGTCGCAGACACTGCCGTTATCCCAGTTGGTATCGTTGGTCCTGCCTTTATTCGTGCACTGCCTAGAGTATTTGCCGTTTGCGTGTTCTTTCCAGGAACAGTGCGGTTTGCAGCAGTCCCAGTAGCGTGTGGCCCAGCCGCTGCCACCGCCACCCTTGGTCTTTATTTCTGGGCAGCCTGCAGGGGCGCTGCCTCCGTTATTGCCGCGGGAACTGCTGGATGCGGTTTTCTTGGAACTGCTCGAGGAGCTTGCCGGCTTTGATGAACTGGAGCTTGCCGCCTTGACTGGGCAGGCGATATTGTTTTCCACCTTGATATAGTCGAGTTCTGCGGTGTTTACGGATTTCACGAGCTCTTTGCCGTTTTTGTCCACGATGTCCCCGCCGAGAAGGTTAGTGATGGAACCGACGATATTGCAGTTTACGTCGGAGACTTCGCCGTTGCCGTAGATGAGGTAGTCCTGGCCGGCATGGAGTAGCCACGCCGCGTCGTGGAGCATCTTGTACTTGTTCTCCGGAGCGGGTTCGGGAGTGTCGGTGGATGCGGGAGTATCGGGGATATACGGAGTTACAATTTCGAGTTCGCCCAGCTTGAGCATTTGTACAATCGGTTCGCCGGCCAAATCGACAATGGCGGTTCCGGAATTGTTGAGCGAGCCTACGGGGTTTCCTTCGGCGTCGGTGACAAGACGGCTGTCCTTATAAATAAGCAGGTCGCCCATGCTGCTGTTGGGGTACACGTACGCATTGCCGTAGAGGACGTAGGTATTGGTTGAATCGAAAAAGCAGGTGACTTCTGCGACAGGGCATGTGGGCGTAGTTGGCGCAGAGGCCGCCTCGTGATCCGAGCAGGCAAATGCCAGGAGGGTGGCAAGAGTCGCGAACGGCAGGAATGCTGTTTTTAGATTAAAGCACTTCATGTTTACCTCTTTCGCCCATCCCCCGAAAATATATGTAAAAAAATCCGAGTGGTTTGTGACGTGCAAAGATAGTGAAATTATGGAAGATTAGTCAATATAGGGTGTGATGTAGCCAACAGTTGGGAAGATGCGTTGGCATGGAAGGGGACTGAGAGGGAAAAAAGAAATGTAAAGTTTTGTAAAATTTAGCATGTAAACAAGATTTTACAATAGCAAAGGGGCTTGTCGGGGGTGCGATCGGCGCGTGTGTTGATAGATTGTATATAAAATGGAAATTCGTTGAGACGAAAAATGTTTAACCTTTGAAATTTGAACAAAAACGCCATTTAGTGCTGGCGTGCAAAAAAGCGCCTAGGTGCATTGCGATGACGCTCTTTATAATGTGAATAAGTCCATTTTTTGGCGTTTTCGCAAAAAATCGAAGAAAAAACGCTTGAAAAAAAATCCTCATTTACTAAATTTGTGGTCCAATTTCGAAGAGTACCGCTTCCTATGCTCTCCGGATTACGGGAATCCCCGGTGATTCCTTGAACTTGAAGCGATAAACCTTCTGCTGAAGAAGAGGAAAAAATGGCAAAAGAACATTTTGACAGAAGCAAGCCGCACTGCAACATCGGCACCATCGGCCACGTTGACCACGGCAAGACCAC
>JAEEGG010005346.1_pt1 | contig 30603 bp, 27 predicted proteins | sample 9134161 | NCBI WGS metagenome assembly JAEEGG01 (sample SAMN16246543, study PRJNA631951) | gut metagenome | biome: gut microbiome; feature: rumen; material: CR-attached | host: Bos | place: Iran: Karaj | collected 2018-10
CATGAGGGGCTTGATGATGCAGGGGAAGCCTATGACACCGGCTGCTGCCTGCAACTCCTCGAAGCTCTTGGCGTAGCGGTAACCGGCCGTCTTGAGACCCAGCTCTTTGGCTGCCAGTTCGCGGATGGACTTGCGGTTCATCGTGAAGTTGACAGCACGCGCCGAGGGCACCACCTGGATGCCCATCTTCTCACAGTCGTAGAGGCGCTCCGTACGGATGGCTTCCACTTCGGGCACGATGATGTCGGGCTTCACCTCCTCCACGGTGCGCATGAGGGCCTCGCCGTCCAACATGCTGAACACGCGTCGCTCGTCGGCCACCTGCATGGCCGGTGCGTTGTCGTAGCGGTCGCAGGCCACCACATACTGGCCCTTGCGCTTACAAGCGATGACGAACTCCTTGCCTAACTCTCCGGAACCTAACAGCAGAATCTTTTTCATTGTTTATTTGATGTTTTTTTGATGATCTTGTCGTTTTCCTGCGCCTCAAAGAAGTGCACGTCTTTCAGGGCGTCGGGCATATATTGCTGCTCCACCCAATGACCGGGATAGTCGTGGGGATACTTGTAGCCTTTGGCATAGCCCAAATCCTTCATCGTGCGCGTCGGGGCGTTGCGCAGATGCAGCGGCACGGGCAGGTTGCCTGTCTCCTGCACTTTGGCGACAGCCTCGTTGATGCCCATATAGGCAGAATTGGATTTGGGCGAAGTGGCCAAATACACCGTCGCCTCGGCCAGAGGAATGCGTCCTTCGGGCCAGCCAATTTTCTGACAGGCGTCGAAAGCGGCGTTGGCCAGCAGCAGGGCATTGGGATTGGCCAGACCGATGTCTTCCGAAGCGGAGATGACCAGACGGCGTGCGATAAAATTAGGGTCTTCCCCACCCTCTATCATGCGGGCCAGCCAGTAGAGCGCCGCGTCCGGATCGGAGCCGCGTATGCTCTTGATGAAGGCGGAAATGATGTCATAGTGCATCTCCCCGTCCTTGTCAAAGGCCAGGGGATTTTGCTGCAGCAGTCCCGTAATGGCTTCGTCGGTGACTTTGAGACAGTCGCTGTTGTACACCAGGTCGAGGATGTTGAGCAGCTTGCGTGCATCGCCGCCGCTGAAGCGCAGCAGCGCTGCCGTCTCTTCCAACACGATGTTTTTCTCCTTGAGATAAACGTCCTCCTTCAAGCTGCGCTCGGCCAGCGACAGCAGATCGGCGTCGTCCAGAGGCTTCAGCACGTAGAGCTGACAGCGCGAGAGCAGCGGCCGGATCACCTCGAAAGAGGGATTCTCCGTCGTAGCGCCGATGAGCGTCACCACACCCTGCTCCACAGCCCCCAGGAGCGAGTCCTGCTGCGACTTGGAGAAGCGGTGTATCTCGTCGATGAAGAGGATGGGCGTCTTCGTGTCGAAGAAGTTCTCGCCGCGGGCCTTCTCGATGACATCGCGCACGTCCTTCACGCCGGAGGTCACGGCCGAGAGCGTGTAGAAGGGCACGTCAAGCTGATGGGCGATCACCATTGCCAGCGTCGTTTTGCCCACGCCGGGAGGCCCCCAAAGGATGAAGGAAGAGAGGCGTCCGCTCTCTATCATGCGGCGCAAGACGGCACCTTCACCGACCAGATGCTTCTGTCCGATGTAGTCGTCGAGCGAACGGGGGCGCATTCTTTCTGCAAGCGGCTGCATAATCTGTGCGCAAAAGTACGAAATAATTCCGAAAAAAACAAATCACAGGTCGCGCTTTCACTTTTTTTTTGTACTTTTGCGGGCGAAAACAAAAGATTTATACTGAACAGAATATGGAGGACGCAAAAGAAAGTCTCAATTTCATAGAAAAAAGGATTAAGGAGGATTTGGCCAACGGTCGCAACGGCGGCAGACTGCAGACCCGTTTCCCGCCCGAGCCCAACGGCTACCTGCACATCGGCCACGCCAAAGCCATCGCCATGGACTTCGGCGCCGCCCGCAAGTTCGGCGGCACGTGCAACCTGCGCATGGACGACACCAATCCCCAGAAGGAGGACATGGAGTATGTTCGCGCCATCGAGAAGGACATCCAGTGGCTCGGTTTCAAGTGGGGCAAGGAGGTCTATGCTTCCGACTATTTCCAGGATCTTTGGGACTTTGCCGAATGGTGCATCCTGCAGGGCCGCGCCTACGTCGACGAGCAGACCTCCGAAGAGATTGCCGCCCAGAAAGGCACCCCGACGGAGCCCGGACAAAATTCACCCTACCGCGACCGTCCCGCCGAGGAGAGCCTGCGCCTCTTCCGTGAGATGAACTCCGGCAATGTGGCTCCCGGCAAAATGATCCTGCGCGCCAAGATCGACATGGCTTCGCCCAACATGCACTTCCGTGACCCCATTATGTATCGCGTCCTCAACATGCCCCACTGGCGCACGGGCAGCAAGTGGAACGCCTATCCCATGTACGACTTCACCCATGGCCAGAGTGACTATCTCGAGGGTGTCACCCACTCCATCTGCACTTTGGAGTTTGTGCCCCACCACGAGCTCTACGACCTCTTCGTCACCTGGATTAAGGAGTGGCGCGGCGACGGGGGCGACATCGAGGACAACCGTCCCCGTCAGTTCGAGTTCAACAAACTGAACCTCAACTACACCCTCATGTCTAAGCGCAACCTTCTTATTCTCACCAACGAGGGCGTGGTCAACGGTTGGGATGACCCCCGCATGCCGACCCTCTGCGGCATCCGCCGGCGCGGCTATTCGCCCGAGGGTGTGCTCAACTTCATCGACAAGATCGGCTACACCACCTACGACGCCCTCAACGACATCAAGCTCTTGGAGGCTGCCGTGCGCGAGGACCTCAACCTGAGAGCCACCCGCGTGAGCGCCGTCATCGACCCCGTCAAGCTCGTCATCACCAACTACCCCGAAGGTCAGGTGGAAGAGCTCACGGCTGTCAACAACCCCGAGGACCCCGAGAGCGGCACCCACACGATCCGCTTCTCCCGCGAGCTGTATATAGAGCGCGAGGACTTCATGGAGGACGGCGGCAAGAAATTCCTCCGTCTGGGTCCCGGCAAAGAGGTGCGCCTCAAGAACGCCTACATCATCAAGTGCGACGAGGATCCCGCCAAATGCATTAAGAAGGACGCCGACGGCAACATCGTGGAGATCTATGCCGAGTACGATCCCGAATCGCGCAGCGGCATGCCCGGTGCCGACCGCAAGATTAAGGGCAAGACGCTCCACTGGCTCTCCGCGCCCCACGCCGTTCCCTGTGAGGTGCGTGAATACGAGCGCCTCTGGCAGTGCGAGAACCCCCGCGACGCCATCAAGCAGTATGAAGACGAGCACGGCGTGCGCGGCATTGAGGCCATGCGCCCCTTCCTCAATCCCGATTCGCTGAAAATCAATAAGAACGCCTTCGTGGAGGAGTACGCCGCTTCGCTGCCCGAGCTCTCCTATCTGCAGTTCCAGCGCATCGGCTACTACAACGTCGATCCCGACTCTGCTCCCGGCCGTCCGGTCTTCAACAAGACCGTAGGCCTCAGGGACAGCAAATAAACCCATCAACCGACTCTAAGAGACCCGGAACATTGAAACAGGACGATTACTTCAACTCACAGGATTTCCGCGAACTGCTCCAGCAATATGAGGCAGCACGCCGGGGCGGACGCCGCATCTATATGGACGGCGACGATCTGGCCGACATTGCCGAATACTACCTCAACAACCGCCGCGACCGCGAAGCCGACACCGTATTGGCCGAAGGCCTGCGCATGCATCCCGACAACCCCGAGCTGCTTTATCTGCGCACGGAGCAGATCTTCGACCGCGGCCACGCGGAGGAGGCCTGTCAGGAGGCGCGCCGCATCCTCATGATGCACCCCGACCACACGCCCACCAAGGAGCTCTATCTGGAGATTCTTCTGGATCTGCAATACTGCACTGAGGCCGTCCATGTGGCTGAAGAACTGCTTGACCGCGACGCCTACAACGCCGAGGTCTGGCACATGCTGGCCGATGCGCAGACGGCGCTCTACCACTACGACGCCGCTCTCGAGAGCGTGGAGTACGGTCTCTCCGTGAATCCCGGTGACGACGACCTGCTTCATGCCAAGGGCGTGGCTCTCATCCAGCTGGAGCGCTACAAGGAGGCCGACGAGGTCCTGGCGGAATATCTCCGCCGTCATCCAGAGGACGACCACGCGCTCTACAATCGCTCCATCGCCCTCACCTGCCTCGAGCGCTACGAGGATGCCTCCGCCCTGCTCGACCACGCCACGATGGTCTCCAAGGGCCAGTCTTCGGAGCAGACACAGATTTATCTCCAGCAGGCCTACATCGAAGCCAAGATGGGCCATCGCAACGAGGCGCTCCTGGCCCTCGATCTGGCCAAGGAGACAAAACAACTGTGCCCCCCGTCAGACGGGAGGCACGGCAGTGTGATGGAGGACGCCGACTACGAAAACATCAAGGCGCAGATCCTCGAGCTCCTACATTAAACTTTCAAAAGCAAAATCCTTGGCTGTGCGGTAGCCCATGCCCGTCATGACGGCCAAGACTTCTCCGTTTTCGTTTTTCACTTTGATTTCCGAACACGGCAGCTTGTGGTGGTCCACCAGCTCGGTGCATTCGGCCGTGATGGTCTCGCCCAGTTTGGCACTCTTCATGTAGGAGATGTTGTTGCTCACGCCCACGGTCATGATGCCGCGCGAGTTGCACACGGCAGCGAAAGTCAGATCGGCCAGTGTGAACATCACGCCGCCCTGACACATGCCGGCGGCGTTGAGATGACGCTCCTCCACTTTGAGCTCTGCGCGGGCATAACCCTCACGGATTTCCACCAGACGGCAGCCGATGTCCCAGGCGAAGCGGTCGTCGCGGGAAAGGCGTTCAAGCAAACTCATGCAGATTCTTTTCTCTGATAATGCTGCTAGTCTTTTCCGTGTCCGAGGTGCGGAACACCAGAATACCCTTTCCTGATACGAGGAACGAATACATATAAGAGATGCTGATATCGGCCTCGGCAAAGATGCCCATCACGCGTGCGGCCTCTCCGGGTTTGTCTTCCAACTCTATGGTGAATACATCGGTGAGTGACACGGTGATACCCTGCTCCTGGAGCACGAGACAAGCCTTCTCCGGCTGATCGCAGATGACGCGGTAGATGCCGAAGTCTTGAGTATCGGCCACGGTGGAGGCGATGATCTGGATGTCGGCCTCCTTGAGGGCATTCAGGATTTTGAGCAGCGTGCCGCTCTTGTTCTCGAGAAAGATGGATAACTGCTTCATGGCTTCTTTTTTTTACTGATATACTTTACGTTTGTCAACCACACGGACGGCCTTGCCTTCGCTCACGGGCAGCGAGCCCTTGGAGACGAGGCGCACCTTGGGCTTCAGGAGGATTTCGTCTCCTATCTGATGACGGATTTCGCCCTCCAGAGCCCGCAGCTTGACGTAGTCGTCGGTACTTTCGTTCACTTCCACCTCCACGGTCATCTGGTCGTTGTTGTCCTCGGTGGTCAGCGTGATAAGATAGTTGGCTCCCACTTCGGGGAACTTCATCAATATCTTCTCAATCTGTATGGGGAAGATATTTACGCCGCGCAACACAATCATGTCATCGCTGCGTCCCTTCATGCGGTCCAGGCGCACATGGTTGCGTCCGCAGGGACAAGTACGCCCGAGTACGCGGGTGAGGTCGCGCGTGCGATACCTTATCAAAGGCATAGCCTCGCGACGGAGGCTGGTCAGCACCAGTTCGCCAATTTCGCCGTCAGGCATGGGCTCAAGCGTCTCGGGATCCACAATTTCCACGATGTAGTAGTCTTCCCAAAAGTGCAGTCCGTTCTGCTCCTGACATTCGAAGCCGACACCGGGACCGCACATCTCCGACATGCCGAAACTGTTGTAGGCCTTCACGCCGAACATCTTCTCAATACGCTGACGCTGCTCCTCGGAGTGAGGCTCAGCACCTATGGCAAATACACGCAGTTTGGTGTCTTTCTTGGGGTCCACACCCTGCTCCTGCATCACCTCGTAGAGGCGGTTAAGATAACTGGGTATGGCGTGAATGGCCGTGGTGCCGAAGTCCTTGATGAACTTAATCTGACGCAGTGAGTTGCCGGCAGCAGCAGGCACGGTGAGCATGCCCAAACGCTCGGCGCCGTACTGGAAGCCAAGGCCGCCGGTAAACATGCCGTAGCCCGATGAGTTCTGGAAGATGTCGTCAGGACGGAGTCCCACCATCCACAGGTTGCGCGCCACCTGATTGGCCCACTCGTCCAGGTCTCTCTGTGTGTGGAGAATGACGGTGGGGTTACCGGTGGTGCCGCTGCTGGAGTGCAGTCGCACGCACTCGCTCAGGGGCACGGCAGCAAGCCCGAAGGGATAGGTGTCCCTGAGGTCCTGCTTTGTGGTGAACGGCAGACGGCGCACGTCATCGGGCGACTTGATGTCATCGGGCGTCACACCCATTTCGGCAAACTTCTTGGCGTAGAAGGGTACCTTCATACACTGCTGCATGGTCTCGCGCAGACGCTTTGTCTGCAACTTACTGATCTCCTCCCGCGAGAGGGTTTCAAACTCGGGATGGAGGTATGGTGATTTAACATCCATGGTCTTTATGGAATTGAGTGATACGTTCGGTGAAAAGCTTTTCCTGCTCCCTGCGGAAGAAGGAGGTGCAGATTCTCACGCCCTGCTGTGTGGAGCCCATCGTGTCGAGCGGGAACACTGCGATGCCAGAGATCATCAGTTCGCGCGTCAGCTCCAGGTCGTTCATGCCGGGATACTGCACGGTGAAGTAGAAGCCGTCGGCCAGCGGTGCGCCCATGTCGTTGTCATAGACCAGATAGAAGCCGTTGGCCAGCAGCACGTCCTTCATGAACTTGGCCCTGCGTCCGTACTCCTTCACGTCGTCGAGGAAGCGGTACTGTCCGCTCACGGCAGCCTCCATCAGCGCGGCCATAGCGTGCTGCACGGAGTGCGTCGTGCCGCTGGAGAGGGTGTACATCAGTCGGCCCACAAAGAAGTCGCCGAAGGTCCCCACTCCGAATTTCTCCTTCAGGGGCGCAAACGTGCGGTGGTAGAGCTCGTTGGAGATGCACGTCACACCGCTTCTCTGGCCGGCATAGGAGAAGGCCTTCGAGGCCGAAATCCACAGCACGTAGTTGTCCGTGTAGCGGGCCACGGTGGCCTGGAAGGGCGCCTCGAAAGGATGCGAGAGGTCGCGGCGGAAGTCCATGGCGAAATAAGCCAGGTCCTCCAGCACGATGACGTTGTACTTCGTGGCCAACTGTCCGATGCCCCGGAGCTCTTCCTCCGTGAAGCAGACCCACGAGGGGTTGTTCGGGTTGGAATAGACGACGGCCGAGATGTGGCCTTTGGAGATGATCTCCTCCAGCTTGGCGATGAGGTCCTTTCCGCGATAGCTGTAGATGTCGAGCGCATCGTGCTTGATACCGAGCACGTCACACTGCGCCGTCTGCACGGGGAATCCGGGCTGGATGAGCAGTACGGTGTCCTGCCTGCTGTCGGCGTAGGCGTGCTTCACGGCCAGGAAGGTGGCGAAGGTGCCCTGCATGCTGCCCGTGGTGGGCACACAGCCCTCGGCGTCGATGTCCACGCCGATAAAGGCTTTCACAAACTGCGAGGCCGCCTCCTTGACGCGGGGAATGCCGCCGTTGGGCGGATAGGTGGTGGCGCAGCCCTTACTCAGAGCTTCCTGCTCGGCCTTCAGAGCGATCTCCGAAGGCTGCAGACCGGGCACACCCATCTCCAGATGGATCACCTTTTCTCCGGTGCGCTCCTCGATGGTTTTCGACAGCGCCTGCATGTCGCGTATCGTGGCCTGGGAGAAGTCCCCGAGCCCCATCGAGTCAATGATCTCTATGACTTTTTCTCTTTCTAACACTGTTTGACTGTTTGTTTTGGTTTGTATATCCAAATCCCTGGGAACAAATGCTTTATTTCTGCCAGTTGCTAAAATCGCGCTTATCGTTCACGTGCTTGGCCTTGCCCGTGGAGCGCTCGATGGTGCCGGGCGGCTGGATGTGGATGTTGGGTTTGATGCCCGTGAGCGACACGAGACGGTCGTAGAGCGGCTTGATGAAGGGCATCTGCTTGCCGGGGTTCGGCGAGAAGAACTCTTCGCGCAGCTCCACGTCCAGGTCGAAGGTGTCTTCGTTGCCCTTGCGGTCCACGGTGATGAAGTATTGGGGCGTGAAGGCGGGGAACTCCGTCAGCACGGTCTCGATCTGACTGGGGAACACGTTCACGCCGCGGATGATGAGCATGTCGTCGCTGCGTCCCAGCACCTTGCCCATTCTCACTGCCGTGCGTCCGCACTTGCAGGGCTCGTAGTTGAGGCTCGTGAGGTCGCGGGTGCGGTAGCGCAGGATGGGCATGGCCTCTTTGCAGAGCGAGGTGATGACCAGCTCGCCCACTTCGCCGGGAGCCACGGGCTCGAGCGTCTCGGGATTGAGGATTTCGGGCAGAAACATGTCTTCCCACACGTGGGTGCCGTCCTGGTATTCACATTCGCCGCCCACGCCGGGGCCGCACATCTCCGTCAGTCCGTAGATGTCGATGGCCTTGATGTGGAACTTGGCTTCCAACTCTCTTCTGATGCCCCAGGTCCAGGGCTCTGCGCCGAAGAAGCCCACGCGCAACTTGAGCGTCGAGGGGTCGACCTTCATCTTCTCCATCACCTCGGCCAGATGCAGGGCGTACGAGGGAGTGGCGGCGATGGCAGCCGTACCCATGTCCTGCATCATCATGATCTGCTTGGAGGAGTTGCCCGAAGAGGTCGGCAGCTGCACGGCACCGACTTTGGCGATGCCGTCGTGCACGCCCAGACCGCCGGTGAAGAGGCCGTAGCCGTAGGCCACCTGCACCACGTCGCCGGGACCGATGTCGCCGACGGCCAGCACGCGGGCCACGCACTCGGCCCACATGTCGAGGTCGTTCTGCGTATAGACGCCCACGACGGGCTTTCCGGTGGTGCCGCTGGAGGCGTGGATGCGCCTGATCTGATCGGCGGGCACGGCCTGCAGTCCGAAGGGATATTCGTCGCGCAGGTCATACTTCGTGGTGAAGGGCAGCTTCGTGACGTCGTCGACCGTCTTGATGTCTTCCGGCTTCACACCCAGCTCGTCCATCTTTCTCTTGTAGAAGGGCACTTTCTCGTAGCACCGCTTCACGGTGGCGGCGAGACGTTCGCTCTGGAGCTTGCGCATGTCCTCTCGGGCCATGCACTCCATTTGGGGATTGTGTATCATTTCTTTCTATGGTGTTGTTGTGTGTGTTTACTTCTTGCTGCCTGCGGCCACACCGGCGTCGAAGGCCTTGAGGTTGGCCTCCACGATCTGCTCTCCTTTGCGGGCGAACACGGTGGCGATGGCCTCACGCAGACTCTCCACGGAGAGGATGCCGATGGCGGGGGCGGCCATGCCCAGCAGCACCATGTTGGCGCCTCGGGGGTTGCCGCAGTCTTTGGCCACGGTCTCGATGTCGAGCTTCACGCTGGGCAGGGCGTCGAGCTCCTGCTGCACGGCTTCTTCATCGGGATAGTTGGGGATGTTGACGAAGGGCTTCGAACTGGTCACGATCTTGCCCTCTTTGCTCAGATAGGCCAGGTAGCGCATCGACTCCATGGGCTCCATGGAGATGATCACGTCGGCGCCGGCCTCGGGGATGAGGTCGCTCCAGATGGGATCGGTGGACAGACGCAGGTTCGACTGCACGTCGCCGCCGCGCTGACTCATGCCGTGCACTTCGGCCTGCTTCAGGTAGAGACCGGCCTTTGTGGCGGCTTCACCGATGATGGTGGCGATGGAGAGGATGCCTTGTCCGCCCACACCGCACAGTATGATGTCTTTCTTCATTGTTTCTTGGCTCTAGCATGACGGGCAAAGGTCTGGATGCACTCCCTTCGGGGAATGATCACAGAAACACCCTTGTATTCGATTTCCTCCTTGATCACCTGCGTGATTTCGGGCATGTTCTTGGGCAGGGGCACGACGACGCGCACGTGCTCGGGCTCCACGCCCAGACCCAGACAGATGGCCTCAAACTTGTTGGTGCCGGCCGAGTCCTGCCCGCCGGTCATGCCGGTGGTGAGGTTGTCCGAGATGACCACGGTGATGTTGGCCTTGTCGTTGACGGCGTCCAAGAGGCCCGTCATGCCGCTGTGGGTGAAGGTCGAGTCGCCGATGATGGCCACGGCGGGGAACAGACCGGCGTCGGCCGCACCCTTGGCCATCGTGATGCTGGCACCCATGTCCACACACGAAGAGAGGCTCTTGAAGGGAGGCAGTGCACCGAGCGTGTAGCAGCCGATGTCGCCGAACACGCGGTGGTCGGGATATTCTGCCAGCACCTGGTTCAGCGCGGTATAGACGTCGCGATGGCCGCAGCCCTGACAGAGCTGTGGCGGACGTGCTGCCATATTCTTGGCGGGAGCCCACACGGCACCGGCCTCTTTGCCCAGCGCCTTGGCCACGCTGTCGGGCGTGAGCTCTCCGGTGCGGGGCAGGTCGCCCGTCAGACGACCCTTCACGGGATATCCGGCACCCAACAGGCCTTTCACCATCTCCTCCACCACAGGCTGTCCGTCTTCGATCACCATGAGGGCGTCGCATTCTGCGGCCAGCTTCTTGATCTTGTCTTCGGGCAGAGGATATTGCGAGATCTTCACCAGGTTGGCTTCTTCGCCCACGGCTTCCTTGACGTAGTTGTAGGCGATGCCGCAAGCCAGGATGCCCAGCTTTGAAGCCGAGGGCTCCACCCTGTTGTAGCGGCTCTCTTCCGAGGCCTGCTTCATGGCCGCCTGCTTTTCGAGCAGCGCCACGTATTTCTTACGGGCGATGCCGGGCAGCAGCACCCAGGCGTCGGTCGAGGGGCTCAGCGGCTTCTCGGCCACGGGCTCCGTCACCTCCACGCCGGCACGCGAATGGGCCAGACGGGTCACCACGCGCAGCACCACGGGCTCCTGCAGCTTCTCCGAGAGCTCGAAGGCCGAGGTCATCATGTCGTAGGCCTCCTGCTGGTTGGAGGGCTCAAAGCAGGGCACGAGGGCAAACTTGGCGTAGAAGCGCGAGTCCTGCTCGTTCTGCGAGGAGTGCATCGAGGGGTCGTCGGCGGCCAAGACCACCAGTCCGCCCTTCACGCCGGTGATGGCGCTGTTGACGAAGGCGTCGGCGCAGACGTTCATGCCCACATGCTTCATGCACACCAGGGCGCGCTTTCCGGCATACGACATGCCGAGGGCGGCCTCCATGGCGGTCTTCTCGTTGGTGCACCAGCGTGAGTGCACGCCGCGCTCCCTGGCCAGAGGGTTGTTTTGGATAAATTCTGTGATCTCGGTGCTGGGCGTGCCGGGATAGGCATACACGCCGCTGAGTCCGGCGTTGATGGCTCCCAATGCTATCGCTTCGTCACCTAAAAGGAGTTTTTTCATGCTTTTCTATGATTTTTTTACGTAAAATCGCGACAAAGATAATAAAAATTCCGTAACTTTGCGGCCTCAGAGTCCTTGAAAACCTCTTTAAAAACAAGATTTATGATAAAAAACCGTTCTGTGAGCGTATCCTACATGCTGATGGGGATACTTTTCTGCTCCTGTCTTATCATCAGCAACCTCCTCAGCGTAAAACTTCTTCGCATCACCGATTCGCTGTCCATCTCGGCGGCCATCATCATCTTCCCCATCACCTACATCCTCAACGACTGCATCGCCGAGGTCTGGGGCTACCGCAAGGCGCGCCTCATCATCTGGATGGGATTTGCGATGAATTTCCTCTGCGCCGCCTTCGGCATGATTGCCACCGCGCTGCCTGCCGCCGACTATTGGGTGCAGAATGAGGAGCACTTCAATTTTATGTTCACGCTCGCGCCGCGCGTGGCGACGGCCTCCTTTGCCGCCTTCCTGGTGGGCAGCTTTCTCAACGCCTATGTCATGTCGCGCATGAAGCTCTCCAGCGAGGGTCGCAACTTCTCCCTGCGTGCCGTCGTCAGCACGCTCTGGGGCGAGTCGGCCGACAGCTGCATCTTCTTCCCCTTCGCCTTTTGGGGCATGATGCCTGCCGGCGAACTGCTCAAACTGATGGTGATGCAGGTGGTCCTGAAGACGGCCTACGAGATTGTCATGCTGCCGCTCACCTGCCGCGTGGTGGCTTTCGTCAAGCGCTTCGAGGGTGTCGATGTCTTCGACCGCGACCTCAAGAGCTACAACCCCTTCCGCCTCGGCGACATATAATGTCGTCAAACTCCTTGGGCAGGATGACGTTCTCGCAGTCTATGGCGTGGTAGAACAGCGGCGCAATCTCCTTCTCCGTGAATCCTGCTATGCCGCAGCCGATCTTCGTCACCAGGAACGTCAGTTCCGGATGCTCCTTGGCGAACCTGATGAACTCGTCCACATAGGGCTTGATGGTGTCCACCCCGCCCTGCATCGTCGGGATGGCGTAGCTTTGCCCCTGCAGTCCTACGCCCTGCCCCATAATGGCGCCAAACTTGCGATAGGCGACATACGCCGCACCGCCGCCGTGCATGCCCTTCAGATTGCTGCCGAACACGAAGATCTCGTTCGGCTTCAGCTCCGTGATCAACTCCGGTGTTATTCTCTTTTGCTCCATAATATCTTCTCTGAAAAAATCCGTACTCTCGCAAACGCCCGCTTCCGCCATGTCTGCCATCGCCCACGGCATCGACGGAGCCGAAAACTCTCTCTCCGGCATCACGGATCCGATGCGCGAGAGGGCCCTCTCGTCCATCACCTCCGGCATATCCAGATCCATGTCGAAGTGTTTCTTGAAATACGGCACGACAATCTCCTCCTTCAGCCTCTTGTACTTCTGTGATATGGCCGACGGCGTCATCCCCAGCTCGACCGCTATCTCCTTGGACTTGAATCCCTGCAACAGCAGCATGTTGATGATCAGGCGCTCCTTGCGGTCCAACGGTGCATGGTCGCACAGATCCTCCACTATCCTGTTGAACTGCAGTCGCAGGTCGTCGCTCACGTCGAATGAACGCAGATAGTCCTCAAACGTGATGCTGCCGTACTCCTTGCGATACCATTTCAGGGCATCGAGCACCACATAGCGGAATCCGTTGATGAGCCACGTCTTCAGGCTGATGTTGGGCGAATGGTCCTCCAGCGGCTTCCAGCCGTGCTCCATCAGGTAGAGCGCATATTGGTGAGCCAGCGACATGAAGTCCAGGTTCTCCTTCCCGCGCAGCTGATACCGCTGGTCGAAGATGTTGTAGCCCACCCTGCAGTATCCGTAGAAATACTCACGGATAATGTCGGCGTCGCCTTCGCGGAAGCCGCTCATGATCTCGTCGTCTGAGAGTCGCTGATAGTACATCGTTGCCTGTTTCTTCTGCAAAAATACAAAAAAAATCAAACCGCACTTAATTTTTTCCGAAAAGCTTCTTCAAAAAGATAAAATAGTTGATGTAAAACTTAAAATGTAAGATTATGGAAAGAATTCACAACCTCATTATCGTTGACGAGAGCGGCAGCATGGAAGTTATACGCAAGCAGGCCTTCGCCGGCATGAACGAAACCCTGCAGACCATCCGCAAGATGCAGGAGAAGTTCCCCGAGCAGGAGCAGTTCGTCACCCTGCTCACCTTCGACAGCGGCCACACCACCTGGCACTACGACAACACGCCGGCCTCCCGCACAGGGGACCTGGCCTGGAGAGACTATCGTCCCGGAGGCTGCACGCCTCTCTACGATGCCATCGGCAAGGGCATCTCGAAGGTTAATGCGCAGATTGAAGAGGGCGCCCGCGTGCTCGTCACCGTCATCACCGACGGCGAGGAAAACAGCAGCGAGGAGTGGACGCTGAAGATGGTCCGCACGATGATTGAGAAGCTGAAGCAGCAGCACTGGACTTTCACGCTCATCGGCACCGACAACCTCGACGTGGAGACCATGGCCCGCTCCTTCGCCATCGACGAGCATCTGGAGTTCCAGCAGGACGACGAGGGCACCAAGGCCATGTTTGCCCGCGAGCGCCGCAGCCGCGAACGTTTCAACTGCTGCGTTGCCGAGAAGATCGCCATGCCCTCGGGCTCCTTCTTCGATGAAGACTGATCGCCCTCTTTATGTAGAATCCGCTTCTGTAGTCTTGTTCTACGGAAGCGGATTTTTGTTGTGAGACTATTTACATTCATTTTCAACAAATCTCCTTATAAAAGTGCACTGTTCCTGCGTATCCGGAATTTTCCTGTACTTTGATTTGGGACATCTGTTGAAACTTTCACGTAACTTTTTCATCGCCATATCGTACAGCTTATTTGGCAAAAGTCCTTCATCTTTCATCAGATAAGCATAGAGACAGGCAACGATGGTACCAGTCCTTCCTACACCACCCCAGCAATGAATATACACTTTACCGTATCCACATCCACCTTGTTTTCCTAAACGAATGATCTCTTCTATCAAATGACGTACTGATGCTGTATCGGCAGGAACGCCACAATCACGGATTGGGAATCTGTGATGAAATGTATCTCTAGACAAGAATTGACTGTATGGTTTTAATTCACCTTCTTCTGTCAAATCGAAGAAATGGCGAAATCCATGCCAACACCCCCCTTCACCTACCTTCATTCGACACTTTTCATTGTCTTTATCGCCAGGATATTCACCAGCATAGATATTTAGTGTTCGATCTATTAAATAAGAATTCTTGATAGGCACCTTATCCTTCCAAATACCCTCTACATACTTATCCATCCATCTGCGTTTTTCCGGCGTATCATAGTTGTCTATATACTCTCCGACAGGAATCCCGCCAGCAAGATCATCCGCCATTTCTTCAATCAGCCAACGTAATTCAAGGTTCTCTTTATAGTATGATGGTATCGCCTCATAGCCGCATATAGCTCCCATAATGTTTCCTGTGACTGCTCCTGTCGAGTCGCTGTCACCAGAGTGGTTCACGGAAGCCACAATAGCTTTCTCAAAGTCATTGGGGTATCGCATCACGCAAAATATGGCAATGGCCAATGTCTCCTCTGCAACCCATCCTTCTCCCAATTGCTTGATGGCTTCTGCGTCTGTCAGTGTTGATACAGCTAGACTTCCGGCCTTCTCAACCAAATGTTCTACCGTATCTATCTCTTTGCTGTAATTTGGATAGATATCTCCCAAGAGCAATACACCTTCATTGAGGTATTGGGTTATCTGGTAACTTGTAGGCGATTCAGTCGAAAGAAGCCGTCCAATGAGGTGTGCCAAAAGAGCAGCGGGCAGGAAGCCCAACGGATGTTTGTGAGTGATTCTTGCCACTTCCCCTGCCACCATTACAGTCGTTTTAGGGTTATCATGATATTCTTTCATCTTCCCATTGTAATATAATGGAATAGGAGCAATCCTCATAATACCTCCACAGCCTTTGCTGTTGTTGTTGACCTCCTTATGATTGGCAATCTGACTCAGTGCCTGCAGGCAGGTGTTTCCCGGAGCACGCCGTGAGTGCAACTCAGGAACTTCGCGAATCCAATTAAAATGATCTCGTGTATAATCAATATCCCCTGTTTGAGTTTGTAACCATTCCACATAGGAAGCGCTAATATAACTTTCTGGTGTACCCATAATTCCGCGCGTCGCCGCTCTAGAATAGCCAAATAGTAATCCATTGGCTGTAAACAGGGTCATCTGCGTGTCATCCGATATTTCTGCAATCCCCTTTGCATTCAGTTCAAATCTGCTAATGCCTTCTGCACCATATTTTTCCTGGATTTCCTGTTGCGACATAAACTCCACAGGATAGCCCAGTGCATCTCCGATGGCACCACCAATCAGCGAACCTCTTATTTTGTCTTGTAACGTATTCATTTCAATGTCAAGGCTCTAAATACTATTTCCTATTTTTGCCGTAAAGGTAGTGAAAAAATCTCTATCCGCCAAATCCGTTGCAAAAAATCTTCTTAAGCAATTAACTGTCTCACGAAATTGCTCATGAGACTAATGAGACAAAAGAGACGAAATCAGTTTTGCGCAAAACTGCGCAGCTGCTCCAGTTCTTCTTGCGACACACTCACGTTGCCGCCGTTCTCGATATAGTGAATCAACCACTCCGCCTTCCCTTTACTCATAAAGGCGTTGTCGAATGCTTTCAGATAGTATCGAGCCGCCAAATCGCAGTTCTTCTTTTCCGGATAATCATCGCCCCTATAGACATCGCCCAGCATCATACACAGGAACGGATCCTGTTCGGCCAGCCCGGCCAGCCGGGTCTCCTCCAGCCTGAACAAACCTTTCTCTGCTCCTGTCACTAAAAGGGCTACGGCAAAGCCGCTGCCTTTGCTTATCGCTTCATCAAGGTAATGGCGGCAGGCCACCGTATCGTCTTTTTCGCCCGCCACAATGGCCTTCATGGTGTATCCTTCACACGACCCTGCCATCAACAGCGAGTCGGCATAAAGCAGTGCTGCCTCATGGAAACTCTTATCCATACATTTGATGGACCTGTAGAGCAGTCCGTATTCTGATTCCTTTGGCAGGGAGTCCAGATACATCTCCAACTTTTCGATGCCGCCAAACCTTTCCGCCTGAAATGCCATACACGACATCTTCATGAAGTCTCTCTTCACACCGTGCCCGTCCCGGTAGCAGTTAGCCAGTTCAAGAAAGGCCGCTCCGTCGCCCCCTTTGGCCCGCTCTTCCAACGTCCTCAAATCATAGGTCTCTTCCTTTTCGGGAACGACCTCTGTGTACATACTCTCGGAACATGCGGCGAGCCCCAGCACAACCGCAGCGCAATAAAACAGTTTTCTCATCTCTTGAATCTTATTGGTGTTCTACAATCATTGTCGTTGTATTTATGACTATAGAGACCAATAAGTAACCAAATCTATCAGAGAAAACGAAAAAATCAATGCTCCACCGTCACCTTGTGTGCGGTGATCACATTCTCTGCTGCATTGTATTTCTGCACGTAGCTGACTCCCGGCATTTTGCCCGTCAGTTTGTTGCCCTCAATGCCCACATGCATGCCGTCGGCAAAGACGTACGCACAACCCTCTTCACATTCCTTCTGCTCCCCCACTTTCAACGATATAATCCCGGGCTGCACGCGGTAATAGACAAAGCTGCCCATCTGCGTCATCACCTCCAGGGCGTTATCCGTCAGCGAAGTCACAAACCATCGGTATATCCTGCGGTATCCGTAGCCGTTGGACCATAGGTTGAGCATGATGCCGTTGTGGTAATAGGTGCCGTAGGTGTTGGTGTCGAAGCCGTAGTCCATGTAGTAGTCATAGCCCAGGTAGGTCGCGTCTTCGTTGAAGGTCAGCACCTCATAATACCCCCGCTCCGTGCGCCCCCACATCCAGGTCCCGACGAGCGAAGCCTCATCGGGCTTCGGCTCTTTCTCCGTGAAGGTCACACAGTCCACCTCATCTATCGGAATCTCCAGCGTGTGTCCGTCCTTATAGTTCACGCACATCGTGTTCTGTGCGTTGCACAGTCCGTAACAAAAAATGGCCAACAGGATAAATACCGTTCTCATGGCTTCAGAATTTTGAGTATAGCCATTCCAAAAACGAACGGCGATGCGCTGAAGGGCTGCCCTGATCAACTTTTTGCGTGGCCACCAACATCATGCCCCCGTCGCCTTCATAATACACCATCGGCAGTGCATCGAGAGGTATGTGTAGGATTTGTGTAGGCTGTAGCAGCATTCATTGAGTTAATATTATGATAATTACAATGAAATCGTGTAGGTATGTAGGCTTAAGCCTGATTTTTTTTGCAAAAGAAGGCTTTTGCAGAAGAGTTCGTGCGGCAATTTTCGGCCGAATATGAAGATTCTCTTGAAAATTCGAGTAATTCTCGAGAAAAGTATGTATCTTTGCGTCAAAAATCAAGAGTTATGCGTTACAGAATCAAGAAAGAGACCAAGCCTACCCTACCCACTTTCGGCAAATACAAGGCCGTTGCCGTTCACAACCAGACCGTCGAGAGTCGTCAGCTCTGCGAAGAGGCGGCGCGCGATCTGAGCATCAGCGGCGGCGCACTGGAGGGCATGATGATGTGTCTTGCAGACACCATCCGCCGCCATCTGCAGATGGGTGACAAGGTGCGCCTGCGGAATTTGGGACTGATGAAACTGGAGATCAAGAGCGACAAGGTGGACAACCGGAAGGACTTCCGCGCCAAGAAGCACATCCGCGGCGTCCGGCTCCACTTCATCCCCGAGAGCGCCGAAGGCACCCAGGCCCTCTACGAAGGCATCACCTTCGAGAGGGAAAAGGAGTGAAATCCAAGGGTTGTGGTAAAAAAGGGAAAAATACTGAAAAAAAATCAGTTCTCATTCGCCTCACAAGTAATTTCGCGAGACAACTACCCTACCTCACCTCAATTCAGCACCCATGTCAACAAGATTGTCATAAACTATGTATAACTTCTATAAACAAAAAAAAATCCCGCCGCAGACAGAAGCGCTGCGACGGGACAAGAATAGTTGATCAGTTGTAAGACGTGTGGAAGTTGCTTTAGGCGTTACTTCGCGAGATACTTCTTGCCACCCTGGATATACACACCCGTTGCGGGCTTCTCCTTCAGACGACGGCCCATAAGGTCGTAAATGGGCTCATTCTCGTCTGCTGACTTTAAGGCCTCGCCGGACTTCACCTCTTTCACATCCAACGGGTCAATCGGCAGGATCTGCCCGAATTTGCTCCAGGGAGATGTCACCCTGTAGGCATCAATGACATCCGCATAGACGTAGAGCGTGGCATCAGCCAAAGGACTGTTTGCAAAAGCTTCAACAGAAGTAACGGGCACCGGCACTGTGGTGTAACGTTTATAGACGCAATACCGCTCATAGGGCTCCATACTATTCAGATATTCCTGCCATTCAGACTCATAGGCGCTCTTGAGCATCACCTCAGAATCCGTGCGCTTGATGTAGGGATTGCGCAACAGGTTGATCCACTTAGTGTTGGTCTTCGATGTAGCCGTTCTGTTATTGTACACCTTCTTGTAGTAGTCCAACCACTTGGCCTTACATTCATCTGCGGGATAGACATTGTCTATAGTAACATCCACAGTCTCATCAACATTGGCCGTTGTCGGATCATCAGGATGAGCGGGATTGAAGGGATACAGGTCGTCTGCATCAGTCAAAGTACTCGGATCGACACCGGGCAGAGGCTTCACGGGCTCGTTAATGGCGTAGCTTGAGGGATCTATCTCACTTTCCTTCACAAGACATACCACTTTGTTAAGCCCCGTGCAGTACGAGAATGCTTCTGTGTCAATGCTGGCCACCGTCGAAGGAATCGTGACAGACTCCAGACTTACGCACCCGGAGAATACACTACTGCCAATCCTCGTGACACCCTCAGGAATCGCGATAGACTTTAAATTGATGCAACCGAAGAAAGTCAAGTCCTCGTAGCTCGTCAACTTGGCCCGAATATCGACTGTTTCAAGAGAGTTACATTCATAGAATGCACTTCTGCCGACGCACACCACGCTGTTGGGAACAGTGAAGGATACAAGATTGGAACAACCGGAGAAAGCCCCATCTCCGATAAACCTTGTGCCTTCCTTGAGGTCGTATTTACTCCAATCCTTATCCGTTACTTCAACCAAATAAGTGTCAGCATATCTGCACCGACCTTCTACAGGAAGGCTTACACAGCCATCGAAGGCCTTGGCGCCAACGCTCATCACGGTAGCGGGGATATTTACCGACGTCAGCTTGGCGCAGCCGCTAAACGCTTCGTCGCCAATACTTCCGACACCATCAGGGATGGACACCGACTCCAAATCGGTGCAACCGGAGAATGCCCGGTTACCCACAGTCTTCACGGCACCGCCCAAGATGTATTCCCTCACCTGTGGGCCAAAGATTGTCCCAAGATTATAGGATTCATTGTAACTTTCGTTTGCTGTCACGTAGTCTGAGTTTACTGTGACGGAACCCAAGTGTTCGAATAGGAAAGCACTGTTGCCGATTCTCTCCACACGCTCCGGAATGGTTACCGACATCAGGCTGCACTTTGTGAAAGCAGAGGCACCTATGTATGTCGCGCTTTCGGGGATGTTGACTGACTGCAAACTATAGCAGGCATAAAAAGCGCCCTCTCCGATGCTCTTCACGCCTTCTGGAATGCTGACGGAGCGGATTTGCGTACCGTAAATGAAGGCATATTGCCCGACGGATGTCACGCCCTCGGGGATGACCACATCAAACACTTCTGCTCCGTTCACATACAAGTGCTCTGCCCAGTAGAGCGGGTTGCTCGTATTCGAGACAAACGAGATGCCACACAGATTCCGAATGCCCGCGAAGTCTGCACGTTTCAGATTGCTGCACCCTCTGAATGCATCTCTGCCAATGATGCTCACATTCTTGGGAATAGACACAGATTCCAGCTTTTTGCAGCCAGAAAAAGCATAAGCACCGATGCCGGTCAAACTTTCCGGCAGGTGGACAGACGTCAAATTTTCGCAGTCGTCGAAGGCATAGACGCAGAGACTTGTCACGCCCTCCTTAATTTCCACATTGGTGATTTCTCCATCATAATCCTCCCACGAGTCGAAGCTGAAAACATATGGGTACATCTCGCCCGTGCCTTCTATCACGAGATGACCGTCGTTGCTGAGGCTGTATGTGACGTCATCTCCGCATTGGCCTGTCAGCATCACCGACGGATTCTCCACCGTCACGCTGCACGTGGCGGAGAGATTGGTGCCGTCGGTAGTTTTCGCGGTAACGGTGGCCGTGCCGGTCGCCACAGCTGTGACAAAGCCTTCGTCATCCACGGTGACCACGGCCTCGTTTGAGGATTCCCACTGCAGCGGTGACTCGGCGCCTTCCGGCAGGAATGTGGCCAGCAGCTGCTCCTTACGGCTCTTGACGAGGGTCAGCGACGTTTTGTTGAGCGAAAGGGAGGTTGCTTTTTCCTCTTTCAGAAGTATGGAGCCCGAGCTCTTGCCGCCGGCAGTGACGGGAAGCCAGTCCTCTTCTCCGTCGGCTCTTGCATACAGCCACAGGCGGTCGCCTTCTTCTATTGCCGTACCGCTTTCTATCGTACATGATATCACCCGATTGCTGATATAATAATATCCTACGTCCAGGGATATCTCGCGGCTGTCGCTCACCCAAGCCTTGAATTCATTGTTCCTGTTGCAGAGCATCACGGCATATTCTCCGTCAAAATTATTCGGCCCGATACACATGAGCCTGCTGTATATGACATCGAAGGTCGCGCCGGCCTTTATTTCCCCGCTGTATGACACAGCGGAGAACGACAGCGGAGCGCTCTCTCTCCATTCACTCTCCTCCAAGGGCTTGATGCCACAGACCATTTCATCCAACAGATAGCGATCCGACGTGATGTATCCGTCCGTATAGTATCCGTTGTTGAATCCTCCCCACCCCATGTTGTAGTGGTAGATGCCCGAGGCATTCACGCCATCAATCACAAAGGCGTGTCCGCCGCCGGAGGTTTGGCTGTCAGCGCCGACAAAGACCGGCCTGTTTTGCTGCAAGTCAGCGAGAATCTGTTCATTCCACGAAGTTGTGCTCACTACGCTGCGGTTTACAAAGTGGGCATCGTAGTAGAACCAGTCCTTCAACGCCTGCTCCACCCGATACGAGAATGCCGACGAACCGTCATCGGCGGTCGTGCCGTAGTCCATACTCACGGCGATGCCGCAATCCAGCATCAGGCGCGAGACTTCATCGCTCTCTGCCGTGCCTTCATTCACGTGCAACGGTATGAGACTCCAGTCGAATGTCTCCTGGGAAAAGTCACGGCTAAGGGCAAACGAATGCGTGCCTGACGTATAAGACCAGCTGCCGCGTCCGCGCTGGGGATGCTTGTGGTACTGCATCACCTCCGCCATAGCGGTGGCCACGCATCCGGAATAGCACGACTCTCCCTGATATTTCGGGGCAAACTTATCGTTGAAGAATGCGCCGTCCTGATCCCAATTTGCCGTTGTCAGCAAGATTGGCGTGATGACGGCGCTCACTCTGGGGACGTCTGCCGTCGCCTCGCCGCTGCGCACCAGGGCAATCTGCCTGTCGTAGCCATCGAGGAAGAAGCCGGCTCCGCGGTTCCAATATTCGGGGTGGAAGCTGCCTTCCAGCGAATAGGCCAGCACCTCCGTCACCTCGCTTTCTCCGGCGATGACCACAAAGCCGTGACCGTCATCGGCATTGTAGATATAGTAAGCGGGAGCCGTTTGCGATGCCGGCTGCGCTGCCACACGGGCATGACGCTGCTGCGGCATCACCCTGCTGACGCTGACCGCCGGCGCCACTCTGGCCTGCCGCTTGGCTGGAACTGCCTGCGAGTTGAAAAACTCCAAAGCCTTGGTCTTGGCTTCATCTTCCGTCACCTCACGCGCCATGAGAGACATCATGGACGCAATGCTCACGAACAGGAGCAGAGTCATTCTGCGCCAAACGTAAAAATTATCTTTTTGTTCCATCGTTGATTAATATATACGCATTCCTTATAATATCCTTCTATATCTCGTCTCCATACTGAAGTTTGAAAGATCTGATTATTATTTCCAGTGATCAAGATACAAAAAAAGCGTGGAGACCCTGTGTTACTTCGTTCTAATCACCGAGGCTCCAAAATACCGCACCCTGTCAGAACGAACAACAATTATCCCACGCAGATATAACTACAACATGGGCGTCCATTGCTGCTACATCACTTCTGAGGGTCGAATGTTCGAAGTTCGGAACTCAGCGATGAAGCGTAAAGTAAACGCCTTTTCCATATATGATGTCCCGCAAACGCCTCAAAGACACTTCTTTTCGGCTTTTCCCAGTGGTTTTTACACCACTTTCGGCGTGGAGACATTGCAAATATATAGAAAAAACAATAATTAACATTTTTTATCAAACAAAAAAAAGCAATAATGTGCTCAATAACATAAAATCGCCCCACCTATTGTCTTACAAAAATTGCTTGTGAGACGAATGAGACGAATGAAACAAAATAAAAATGGCCGCCGGAATCGCTCCGACGGCCTTCACTTTTCATTTTTCATTTTTAATTTTTCGCTACGAAGCTAGGCTTCTCCTCCGTCGCGAGTGGGGACTCGCTCCCCTTTGTGGGGCCGTAGCCACATTCAGTGGCTACTCTAAAGACCCCAGTCGCCCAGGCGAGCGTAGATGAGCTGCAGCTGCGGTCTGGTGAGTCTGCGGTTCTCGTACCAGCCCATGCGTTTGAGCAGGGACCGAAGCGGTTTGAACTTGCCGTTGCCGTAGCGCAGGTCGTTGAGCAGAAGCTTTTGGCTTTGGCGCAGACCTACCGGATGTCCGCGGCATCCGTCCGAATAATAGGCTCTTGCTAAATCTGACAGCGTCACGGCGTCTCCTCCTTCTGCTCGGGGATGAGGTAACGTCCTCTTCGCGTCGGCACCCAGTGTCTGTCACCTACCAGCCTGTTGAGCGTGGCACGAGCCAGTGGAGCAAAGACGCTTTCTTCCCTCAGGTCCTCTATGGCGACCTGCTCTCCTGCATGGCGTGCTTCAAAGTCGCAGAAGGCTGCCAATCTTGCGGCCTCCACGGCGCTGATGTGTTTCACTTTCTCGCCGAAGGCGGCGAGCATGCCATTCTTCACGCTGCGGGTGTTGAGGTCGAGGATGCCCTGTAGCGCCAGGGCGCAGTCGATGGCGATCTCAATCCACCATCGCGCCGTGTTGATGCACTGCCTCAGTAGCTGACGATCTTCAGCCGTCCATGCTTCTCCGCTATGTACCTCGTCGCCGCCACCACTCCGAAGAGGGGCGAAACCGTTAGCAATAAGCAGCAGGTAACACAGGCCCATAGCCCTTTCGTTAGCTCGGCTACAACTGTCCGCAGCCATGTCCCCAAACGAGAGCAGATACTTTTTAATATCTCGTCCCAACTCAAGAACTTCAGGGATGCAGATGGCCCGGGCGCAGCGTTCAGCGTGAACACAGTCTTCGAGGTCTTGCACAGTCGGGACAGGAGCTCCCTCTTTGCGGAGTCCGTACTTTTCAAGGAGTGCGTTGCACTCATCAATTTCATCAGGTTTTTCATTTTCGTGGAATTCATTGTTAAACATTCTGAGGCGGTCGGCGCACTCGCGCAGGAAGATGCGCTCCGCCATCGTCCAATGGGGTTCTATGTATTCGCCCTCCTTCTCCTCGTCTTTGCGCTTGGGCAGGATGGTGAGGTTGCTGCGCGAGAGCGTGCCGTCGGCGTTGTTGTAGCGGAACACCTTGAACATGGGGTCTATCGTGCCGCTGATGTTGGCGCAGATCTTCATCGAGCGCACATACAGCACCCCTTCCTTGGTCTTGTGGATGAAGTCTTCGCCGGTGCCGTCGTAGCTCCTCTTCATCATGTCCGGGATGACGTTGTAGCTGGGCTGGGCGATTTTCTTGCCGAATTCGCCGCACTCCGTACAGCTGATGTAGATGGCGTCGCCGCCATTGATCTGCATCTGCTGCACCAGCGCGATGGCCGTCGGCAGACCCATGAAGATGCGCACCTTCTCGTCCGGCATCGGCGTCTCTTTGCGCTCCTTTTCCGAGAGCAGGGAATATTTGGCGGCGTTCTGGGCGTTGAGGCTGTTTTCCTTCAAGTCCTTGGAGAGGAAGAGCGACTCCAACTCTCTCTGCACCACGCTCTTGCCGCTGCCACTGCCGCCCATCTGCCATGAGAGAGCGCATACCCAGCGCAGACGGTTCGGTGAGTAGAGCACACGGGCCCTGCTTCCGAGGAAGGCCAGGATGGGCATGACGGCCGTTATGGCCTGATGCACCGCGATGGGGTCGACGCCGCCGAGCAACGTCCGCGAGAAGGGGTCGATGTCTTCGGGCACGGGCTTGCTCTCTAGCAGCTCCTTCATGCTCCAGTCCCGGGGGTCGGCAGGCAGGCCCGATTTCTCGGGCTCTGCTTCCTGCGTTGCGACCGTCGTTGGCTGCTGTGCCATCGCAGCATCTTTCGCTTCCTGCTCCGCCATCATCTGCTTGATGACCGGGCCGACGGAGGTCAAGCGGTTTTTGGCTCTTTCCTGTGGCGAAGCGGCATTTATGCTATTATTACTCATAACTATACATTTTACATTTTTCACTTTTCACTTTAAATTGTCAATTGTCAACTGTCAACTGTCAATTGTTCTGTCCTCCGAGCCAGAAGTCCATGTAGCACAGCGAGCGGCATTCACCCGTCTCCTGTCCACCGCGCTTGACGCGGTAGTAGTCGGGTTTGAAGCGGACGGGCACGACGGTATTCACCTGATGGCCGGCGGCCGCGAATTCGTCTATCTTCTCGTCGTGCAGCTCCACGAGCGACACCCAATTGATTTTCTCTCTTGCATCGACGGGCGTGATCCACACGCTCTGATGGCGATGCACCGAGCCGTTGTTGTAGGTCACATTCACCTCGGCGTCGATTTGAATTATTTTGCAGTTTACGATCATATTTTCAAATTGATAATTCATGTAACTTCGTTCCATAGACATTGCTCCCGCTCGGCATAGCTCAAACAAGCTTGGCTCTGCTCTCGCTTAATCGCAATGTTGATAATTAATTTTTTCATTCTTCATTTTTAATTTTTAATTGCGCACGAATGGCAGCGCGATTTGCAGACTCACACTCAAGGAGCTCAGCGACTCTCTTCTCCTCCTTGCGGTCATAGGCCTTCTTGTCGCGGCTGTAGCTGCGGGCGAGGTCGTTGGCTTCGCTGCGGAAGTCACGTAGTATCAACGACTTGTCAGCGCCAATCTTGATGCGAGCCTCATTGATGGCGGCCAACAGCTCCTCCACGTTGCCACACTCCGCATGGATGTGTACGGCGCAGATGCGCCCTTTGTCGAGCACCACCTTGGTGTTGCCGCAGTCGAGCGTTGACTTGTGGAGCTCCTTGGAACGCGGGCCATGATAGAAGTTCTTCTTAATCTCCTTGGCGACGATGATCTCGCCATGCCCCATCTCCACGATGGCATTCTCTACTTTGACGTGAGGCAGTTCCACGCCCTCTGTTGTGTGAAGGGTCACGGTGCCGTTCTGGGTGATGCTCATGTCCTTGAGGTCGTCCTGACCGCAGGCGATTGTATCTTTGATAATAGTTTCCATTTTTGTTTGTTTTGAATAAGTTGTTTTTTGTTTAACATCGAAAAACTCGTCCTTTCGCATGGCGAATGGGGCCGAGCGTAGTCGAAGGCAAATTCTCTAAAATAAACCACGAAACTCACTAATCTCACGAATGCCTTGGTTGCAGATATTCAAAGAAAACCTAAAAAAACCCTTTCCTCCTGTTTGAGACTTCGTCTTTGCTGCTATGTCCGTAGGATTTTCCTTGTGAACAAGCTCCCAGATAAAATCCTTCAGCCATATCACCAATCCCGATGGGATTCAACCAGGATGAAAGAAAAACATTAAAAACCATTTGCAGTTGGCAGCACTGAAAGCGCGAAATAACTTAGACCGGGGGCTCGCCCCTGGGTGAATGAATCGCCCCCATTCACCTACGCCCCTGTAAGGGGCTTATAATTGTGGGCGGTGTGGGGTCCCATCGATAGGGGCAAGCCCCTATCCTAAATTATTTAGCCCCGTTGGGGCAGTATAATGCCACACGTGACTGTATTTTAGGTTTTTCCATTCGTGAGACAGAACCCCTGTAGGGGTAATGGTGTCGGTGCTAAGACTGTCTGGAAGTTCGCTTACAAGCAGGATTAGTGCTGGCAGCATTACAAGCTCTGCAAGAGCGTCTGTCTCATGAATGGGGTTTTCTTTGTTTTTTTTTGAAACACACCCGACGTGGTTTTCGTTTTTTTCGTGTTTTTAGATGTTTTAGGGATTAATTACCAGTTCTCTTTTTTCTCTTTCTCACAGAAGACTTCGTCGTGTTGATGGTCTTCGATGAGCAGGCGCTCAAACGGCGTGGGCTCGATGGGGGCGCTGGCGCCGCAAATGCGCTTCTCGGCCAGCAGCTGCCAAAACTCTTCGTCGCTCAACATGGTGCGCAACTGCTCCTGTGTGTGCTTGAAGCGTCGGAAGCTGATGGTGATGACGCCCCGTTTGAGGTTGCCTGACGTTCCGGCCATCATCTCGATACCGCTTTCATTCTCTGTTCCCATGACCACGACCAGGCCTCTTGCCTGTTCGTCGGTCAAAGTGTTTTTGATAAACATACCTTTGTTTAAGTTTTAATTATTAATTTTTCATTTTTAATTATATCGTCTCCGGCCGGAAGACGGGGGCAAAGGTATGGCGAAAAAAAGAGTGCCTCAAATAGTTCGAGGCACTCTCGAAGTTTTTCTCGAAGTCTCGGAGAAAAACTCGGACTCTCGGAGAAAAACTCGGACTTTTGGGGCAAAAACTCGGACTTTTGGGCTAAAAACTCGGACTTTGGCGAAAAAAACTCGGACTTTTGCCCAAATCGCCTAGAGCTTCTTAATTAAATTTTGGATGGCTTCAATGAAAGCGTCGATCAAAACCTGTACACGATTCATCACATTTTGTGTTGACCACTTGCTGATGTGCATCCTCATGTAGTTATTGCTATAGAAGGTGTCTGAAATGGTATTATAAGGACACTTGAAGTCAAAATGATATTTGGTAGACAATTCATTGATAATTACTTCAAACCTTGTCATCCCAAAGACCTGATGGAAGACGTCGCGCAGGACACAATAGAGAAAGCCGTAGGAACTTTGTCCCCAAAAATGTTTCTGCACCTCTTTTGTTGCCTGACCGATGATGTCTGTAGTGATGCAGTCCGGAGAAAAAGTCCGCTGCATCGTGGGAGGCTTTTGCGGCCCTGATTGAAAATGCCAGGAGCTCGCTTGTGGGAGGTCTAATTGCTGTCCGTAGTAGTCATTACAAACGAAGAGTTTTCCGACCGTGAGGTTTTGAATGTGATTGGTTGTGCCTCCCTTAGACAGCATAGAAGATGATACTTCTGCGTCCTCAATGTTTTTTTTCATTAAATTTGATGAATTGGTCTCCTCTCAGAGATGGATAAATAATATGAATGCCATTTTGGCCCGTCAAAGTTATGAAAAAAATTTTTAGTTTTCGCGGTTTGTCTCATTCGTCTCATTAAAAAAAGAGAGAAAAGGGCAAAAAGAGAGAAAAAAATAAACAAACTAGTAAAAAGAGTACTAAGAAAACTATATATAACTATATAGCAAAAGAACGCTAAGAAAAGTTTTGTCTCACGAGGCTTTCTTTTTTGAGGGTGCGTTTAACGAGCCTCGTCATATCTGGCATGTAAAGATATCGGCGGGTCCCTCAAAGAACATACGCACAGGCGTACTTGTCAATAACGCGCGTGAGACGAATGAGACAAACGAGGCAAGACGAAATCGTTCGATTCTTGTATCGTGTTGATTTCTATGGGTGTTACAAGAAGAGTGCGAACTTTCGTTTTTTTTATGTCGTACCTTTGCACCGTCAAACCAAAACAACGGCGAAAAAATTGCGGCCCCACGGGGGAAAATTTACGGCCCCACGGGAAAAACGATTTTCGAGTGAAAAATGAAAAGTGAAAAATGAAAAATATCGGCTCCTCAGACTTTCCAGCGGGAAAGTGCCGAAAAAGCCCTGGTGCGCAACGGGACTGATTGAGGGAATGTAAACAATTTATCAATTATCAATTATCAATTATCAATTAAACAACTATGGCACTTAAGATTAAGGCAAAGGAACAGTATCAGAACATCGGCAAGTATGTGGGCACCTATCGCTACGTGATGGCCCCCGAGCTCTACATCGCTCTCTCTCAGAGCAAGGTCATCCAGGAAGCCGCCCTCCGCTCCGGCATCAACAAGGGCGTGATGCAGGCCTGCTGGGACGCCGCCGGTGAAGTCATCAAGGCATGGGCCACCGAAGGTCACGCCGTTGCTCTGCCCGGACTCGGCACGATGCGCTTCGGCCTGCGCGCCAAGAGCGTAGCCAGCGTCAACGACGTCAAGGCCGCTCTCATCTCCAGCCGCCGCATCATCTTCACTCCCGCCAGCGACCTCAAGGAGGAGCTCTCGAAGACCTCCGTGCAGATCACCTGCTTCGACCGCAACGGTGTTGAGGTGAAGCGCGTCATCTCCGGCGACGAGGGCAAGGTGGAAGACCCCGAGGACGGAACCGACCCCGAAGGCGGTGACGGTGGAACTACGGATTCGGGGAATCACGGAACCACGGACAACTCCGGATCTACGGATTCAGGGAACAACGGATCTACGGAGAATCCCAGCGCAGGCGAATCGTTCACGATTGCTGCCGGTGTAGGAGCTGACGGCGGTGGCACGGTCTCCATCAAGAAGAACGGCACCGCCGTAGCCGGTAACAGCGTCGAGGCAACGGGCAGCGACACGGTGGTCATCGAGGCTGTGGCTGAGAACGACAACTTCCAGTTCATGAGCTGGAGCGACGGCAGCAGCCAGAACCCCCGCACCATTCAGCCCAGCGCTGACATGAACCTCGAGGCCTCGTTCATGGATCTCTCGAAGATTTGAGCTGAGCCATGAAGCGTCGTTTGGCCTTCCTGTCATGGGGCGCGGCAGTCCTTTTCGGGGCTGCCGCCCTCTTCCTTCCTCCGCAAGGAGAGATTGACCACACCGTGCTGCTGCTTTGCGCACAGTTCCTGCTCTTTGCCGCCACGCTCCTTGGCGTGGATGGCTACTACGACAAGATGCGTGACCTCATCAAGAAGTAAACCCCAACGGGGTCTTTAATTATCAATTATCAACATCCGCCCGAGGCGAGCGCCGCAACAAGCTCGCTTGATTGTGGCCGAGCCGAGCAGGATGTCTATGTAACAATGTTACATGAATTATCAATTATCAATTAGAGAAATGAAACTAACCGAACATTTTACCCTCGAAGAGATGCTCGACAGCAGGGTTGCTGAAAAGAGGCATATCGAGAACAGAATAAATGCAACCGAAGTAAATAATTTAGTCAGGCTCTGCCAGAAGGTCTTGGAGCCTCTGCGCGAACATTTTGGCGTACCGATTAAAATCAACAGCGGTTTCCGCTGCAGAGATCTCAACGACGCCGTCAAGGGTGCAGACAACAGTTACCACATGAAGGGTCGAGCTGTTGACATCCCGATGCACCCCGGCTGGCTCGCGTACATCAGAGACCATCTGCCGCACACGGAGTTGATCAATGAAGGTTCATGGATACATGTAGCACTGTAGAAGCCCCCTCCCCGCTCCCCCTTTGGGTGAGTGCCTGACACATTTCTCTGCCCCCCAAATAAAAAGTACTCCCCCAAGGGGGAGCGGAGAGGGGGCCGACATTGGCCGTCGGAACTATCCGGCGGCCATTTCTTATTTCTGCCCATTTTCATGTAACTTCGTTCCATAGACATCCTACTCGGCTCAGCAAAGTCGGAACAATCTCCACTTTGCGTTCACCTCGGGCGGATGTTCCCATTTTCCCATTTTCCCATCATCATTTTTTGAGTTTTTCAAAATGCGGCTTCAGCCCGCGCCGCGTTGGTCAAGCCCCCCATTCCCTCGCCCCGCATCGTCATCAACGACAGCCCTGCAACCCGGCGGGGCTTTTTTGTGGCGGGAATGCAAAAAATGATGCACATAGTGACAAAAATGATACATTGAATAAAAATTTACGGACAAGGCGCTTTAATTTTCAATAAATTGC
>JAEEGG010005348.1_pt1 | contig 30600 bp, 18 predicted proteins | sample 9134161 | NCBI WGS metagenome assembly JAEEGG01 (sample SAMN16246543, study PRJNA631951) | gut metagenome | biome: gut microbiome; feature: rumen; material: CR-attached | host: Bos | place: Iran: Karaj | collected 2018-10
AAAATATTGATTCACCCAAAATTAAGATTGATATTCAGTTGACCGAAATCCTGGGTGAGCCGATTGGAATCGAGATGTGTTTTGATTCTGTTCCAAACTCTAAAATGTTGGAATTTTGGAAAAATGCTTTATCACAGATAAAGAGATTTACCGTACACATAACTGCTAAAGATAAGAAGGAATATAAGTCATTAAAGAGGAAGTTCATAAAGAGGCTAAAGAAGATCAATGCTAATTTGAAAAGCTTTAAATTTGAAATGGACATCGTCTTTGATCAGGTTACTTGAGTCTAAAAATATTTTGGTTGATATGGATAGACAATCCATTATTGATAAATGAATTAAATGAAAAGGAGTTTATGTCATGCTTGAAACATTAGGTGAGATCAATGATGCGATAAACACGTTTGTGTGGGTTTCGATAGGACTTGTGCTTCTGATCGGAACAGGTATTTTAACTACGGTGATCACCAAGTTTTTCCAGGTAACACACTTTGGTCACTGGATGAAGAATACCATAGGAAGGGTTTTTCATAAGGATGTATCCGGACATACAAAGGATAAGGGAGCCATCTCTCAGTTCCAGTCCCTTTGTACTGCGCTTGCCGCAACCATCGGAACCGGTAATATAGCCGGTGTTGCAGCAGCAATTGCTTTCGGTAGTGCAGGATCCATATTCTGGATGTGGATCGCAGCGTTTTTCGGCATGATGACAAACTACTCGGAAAATGTACTTGGTATATTTTACCGCAGGCGTAATGCCGACGGCGAATGGTCCGGAGGCGCCATGTATTATCTGAGGGACGGGCTTGGAAGCAGAAAAGGACTTAAAAAAGTCGGTTCTGTGTTAGCGGTTCTCTTTGCGATTTTCGCAATATTGGCTTCCTTCGGTATCGGTAATATGGGTCAGGTTAACAAGATAGTCCTGAACGTCAAGTCTGCTTTCCCGATTGCTGCATTTGATACCACGTTATATGGCGATATAACAGTTTACAACCTTATTCTGGGTCTTGTACTGGTTATACTTGCAGCCATAATAATCGTCGGTGGTCTTAAGAGAATTGCAAATTTTGCAGAGAAGGTCATTCCTTTCATGGTAATCTTTTTCCTCATAGGAAGCCTTGTGATCATATTTGTTAATATTTCAAATGTAGGAGCGGCTTTTGGATCGATCTTCAGGAACGCGTTTACAAGCGAAGCCGTATGGGGCGGAGCTGCAGGTATCAGCATTAAGACCATAATTACATGGGGCTTTAAGCGAGGTGTATTCTCAAATGAGGCCGGACTGGGTTCTTCTGTTATGGTTCATTCCAACTCAAATGTTGTTGAGCCCGTTCATCAGGGTATGTGGGGAATATTTGAGGTTTTTGCGGATACCATCATCGTATGTACAATCACAGCGCTGGTTATCCTTACAAGCGGTGTGGTTAACATCGATACAGGTATCATGAACGAAGGTCTTTCCGATGCGACTCTTGCAGGCGCTGCGTTTTCAACCGTATTTGGCAGCTGGGGTGAGAAATTTGTTGCAATCTGTATGTTCCTGTTTGCATTTACGACTATCCTCGGATGGTCTCACTATGGCTCAAAGTCATTTGAGTATCTGTTTGGAACACGTATGGTAAAGGGATATAAGATTTTCTTTACGCTTATGATAGTGTCCGGCGCACTTATGACATCATCTATCGCATGGGATATATCTGATACATTTAACGGACTTATGATGATCCCGAACCTTATAGGTGTGATCGTACTTTCAAATGTTGTCCGTAAGATCACTCAGAATTATATCGACAGACGTATCAGGGGTAAGAAGATCGAACCGATGCTCTCTGCTTTCCCGGAAATCCAATCCGAACAGGCAGCTAAGCTGAAATAAGAGAAAGATAAAACAAAAGTTTGAGAAGCAGAAGGGTATAAATGTATATATGATTTTTAAAGAGGGGCAAAATGAACCGGAAAAGGACAAAAATTGCAATAGTATTAGCACTGACTTTTGTTTTTGCACTGTTATCGGGCTTTTCGTATGAGCCGGTAAATGCCGCAACAAAGGTTTCAACACCGAAGATAAAGGTTAGTGCTATATCAGACAGCACAGGAATAAAGGTCACCATAAAGAAGACCAAAAATGCCGAAGGATATACTATATATCTGAAAGGACCACAGGATGAAGAGTTCGCAGCCGTGACCACACTGGAGAAAAACGGTAAGGCTAAAAGAACATATAGTATAAAGAACCTTCCGGGCGGAGAGTATAACGTAAAAGTTAAAGCTTACCTTAAGAGCGGGAAGAAAACCGTCTGGAGTAAGGAAAGCAAGGTTTCCAAGATCACGATCAAAGGAAAAAGCAGCCCGGCCGGAAAGAATCTGCCTGCCGATGTAAAGGAATATGTTGAAAAGAACTATCCTGAGCTTCTTTCATTATATGATCAGGGTCTGGTTAACTTTTCCGCAGAATATGAAACAAAAGATTATATAACTTTTGGCAGCTTTGATATGGAGTACTATAACGAGGATGGCGACTACGGTTCCGATGGGAAAAAAGAAGACATGGTATGGGAGGTTCTTGAATATTCTCCGGATAAGAAAACTGCGCTTGTTATAAGTAAGTATATTATAAAGGTGATAAGGCATTCCTCGGAAGCTAAGCATAATAAAAAGACTGTCACATGGGAAAACTCGCCGATACGTACATGGTTAAATGACGATTTTTATAATAATGCATTTTCAAAAGATGATAAGGCGATGATAAATAAAGTTACCGTAGATAACAGTTCGATGTCAAAAGGCGGTAATGATACTGAAGATTATGTATTTCTTCTTTCACCCTCGGAGGCAACAAAGTATTATCCCGATGATGATGAAGGAGGTTATTCTGTAGGAAGAATAAGTTATTACTATAATGGAAAAAATGAAAACTGGGCATTGAGGAGTCCTGCTCCCGGAAATGCCTATTGTCTGCAATACGTTGGATATGGTGGGGAAACAAATGAGGGTAGTCGTTATGAAGATAATGATCTGGGTATCAGACCTGTCTGCAGAATTACTCTTACGGATGACATTATAGAGAAGAACAATCTTTCTATTGGGAAGAACTATCATAAAGTCTTTAAAAATGTTTATGTTACCATCGGGTCATATGAAGAAGACGGGAATAAGGAAGCTCTTGAATGGCAGATTCTTGAATATGACGGGAATGACGGAAGAGCTCTCCTGATAAGTAAAAATATTTTGGGTGAGTACAGATTTAATGAGGATGGCAGTTTGAAGGAATGGTATGCATGTACACTGCGGAAATTCCTGAACAGTACATTTATAAGAGAGACATTTAATGATGAAGAAAGATCGCTCATCCTTAAGACAAGCTTGGAAAATGAAACAAAAACAACCGAAGATAGTGTATTCGTTCTATCGTTTGATGAATATGAAAAGTTTTCCGTAGGAAAAAATATGGTAAGCAGCTATAAAAACGGAGAATTCGGTTGCTGGTGGGTGAGAGATATTGACTTTGATTTTGAATGTTCCTTTGGTTATTCAAGCAGCTGTGATGATTGGATACTCGATCAAGATGATGATAATGTCGGAATTCGTCCGGTGATGAATATCAATCTGAAATATGATAAGACCGCACATTCAGACCGCCTTGATACGCCGTTATTTGATGTTGAGCCTGTAAAACAGGAAAAGAAGATTGTTATATTAATCAATAAAACCCTGAATTCGGAGGGCTATTATATCTATATGAAAAAAGACTCCGATAAAGAGTTTTCGCTAGTAGCGGATGTAAAACAAGACAAGTCCGGTTCTGTTGAATATGTTATTTCAGATCTTGAAGCCGGAACATATGCTTTCAGGGTGACAGCATACAAAAAGTCCGGAGACGATACGATAAAGAGTGAATATACTGAAGATGAGGTTATACTTGAAAAGCCTGACGGGATACGGCCCTATATAACAGGAACCGGCAGTGTTGATGCAACCGGTTATGTAAAAGAAAACTATCCGGCTCTTTACGAGCTTTACAAGGACGGTAAGATCGGTTTAACGGGTGAAGGAAAACGCGATACCATTGTTTTAGGAAGTTACGAGTTGGAATATGGCGTTGAGTCGGGTAAAAAATATCCCAAGACGGAAAAAATGCCGCTCGAATGGGAAGTGCTTGAATATTCGGCTGACGGAACAAAGGCTCTTGTGATCAGCAAATATATCATCTGTCACAGAGCGTTTGATAATTCTAAATTAACATGGGAGGATTCGTCTCTCAGAAAATGGCTGAATTCCAATTTCTACAAAAAGGCATTTAGCGAAAAAGAACAGGCAGTCATAAGATTATCGAATATAAAGCATGAAGATGAATTTTTGAAAGGAAATGATACTTCGGACCGTATATTCATTTTGTCTAAAAATGACGCAATAAAATATTTTTCAGATGATTATGACAGGATAGGATATTTTTATGACGGTGTTATAGAAGGCTGGTGGCTTCGTGAAGACAACAGATCGAAGGACGCATATTCGGACTGGGATCAGGAGGACTGGGAAGAAAATTATAACTCTGATGATCATCCGGCCGTTACAAATGATGGTCAGTTAAGATCTAATGATGCTGAGATAGACATGGATTTTATAGGCGTTCGTCCTTCGTTCTGGATCACTCTGACGGATGAGATAGTAAAGGCTAATGATCTTTCGATACTTAAGAATACCGATCCTTCAGTTGAGAAAGCATATGTAGTACTTGGAAGCACCGGATCGGAGAAGACTCCACTTGAATGGGAAATACTTGATTATGATGAAAATAATAAAAAGGCTCTTCTGATTACCAGGTATGTAGTCGATGAGCTTCAGTATAATTCATCGACAAAGAAAAATTCATGGGCAGACAGTTCGCTTCGTAAATATCTGAACGAGGATTTTATAAATAAATCGTTTAGTGAGTCTGAACGCAAACTTATATCTCAGGTTACGTTAAATAACGAAACAATGCAGGGAACCAAACAAAAGGATACCAAGGATAAGGTATATATTCTGTCATATGCGGAATATATGAAGTATTTCCCTATACCATATTATGAGGAGAAAAAAACCGGTTCCTATACATATTTTTATAACTGGATAAATATTAATAAAGAAAAACAAGACAGAAATATCTGGCTGCGTTCATATGATGAAGAGAATAATGTGATCATGGATGCAGGTATTTATGGAAATATGTACTATGGGGAACAGGCAGACGAGACTTACGGAGTCCGCCCTGTATTATGGCTGAAACTGAATTGATAACTTAAAACGGATAACCGATTCCTGACATTTGTATATCCTTCAGGCATATCTTTATGATAATGCTGCGAGGATCGGAAGCATTACCGTTCTTATGTAAGTAAAAACCGTACCACGGGAAATATTTTCCCTAAGGTACGGTTTTTTGTGCGATAAACGAAAGCCCTCAGTGCAAGCTTGCTTGCAAACTGAGGGCTGAGTGAACGGTCACATATTATTATTTAAGCAGTTTCCTAAGTGAATTCTCAACATTCTTTGATACGTTACGCATGGTCTCGATGGATTCACCGGTGTCCTTGGTGGAGAGGGCAAGTTCGTCCGCTCTGGAGTTGACCTCGCCGGTAATCTCGGTCAGGCGCTCTGCATCAGCCACAAGCTTCGAGATGTTTTCACGAATGTTGTTATTGTTGTTATCGCTGTCGTTCGCGGTTTTCTTGGAGCTGTCGGCAAGATTCTTGATCTCCTCTGCAACAACAGCAAAGCCGCGGCCTGCTTCTCCTGCTCTTGCGGCCTCGATGGAAGCGTTGAGCGCAAGGAGGTTCGTCTTGGTCGAAATGGAGATAACCGACGCGTTGTTGGCTTCGAGACGCTTCAGATCGCCTTCGATGATACTGAGCATGCTCTTAAGGTTGTTTGAGAACTTCTCTATCTCATCCATGGCCTCGGAAATGTCGGCACTCTGTGCGGCGTTTTCATTGCTCCTTGATTCAATCTGCTTAATGGAATCTTCGAGCATGCCGAAATCGTTGTTGATCTCTTTTGCGAGATGTGACTTCTGTTCATCCATCGCCTTCTGTGTATTTTGCAATTCGATGGCCAGATCCTGCTCATGTTCTTTTTCTTTTACGGCTAACTCCTTAGCATAATGAACACAGTTGTTTATATGGTTGAAACCGTTGTAGATGGCGTTTGCCATATCCTTACAGGTGTCGTAACCGCAGCAGCCGCAGTCAATGTTCCTGCTTTCTTCGGTATACTTGAGCATTGATTTAAAGATTTCGTCAAGCTTTAAGGTATCGGCTGTCAGATATGTGCAGTTTGCACTTCTGTTAGTGTATTTGCAAAGGAAATCGGAAAGGTTCAGATCCCGGAACTGAGCATTTAACGCTTCAAGGCGCTTCGCGGGGGTAAGAGCTCTTGCCCATGCGGATTTCTTTTGATCGGTCTTGCTTGCGGCACGTATCTTCTGGATAGTCCTGAATACATCCTCATCGAGTGTCTTTCTGTTGTCAACGCCGGTACCGTAAAGACATCCGTTTGTACAGTTCAGTGCGTCGATGAAGAGGTAACCGAGAGAACCGCTCTGGATACGGGTCTTGTTCCTTCTGAGATACTCATACATGTGATGCTCGCCTTCCATCTGTCTGACGAGAGCATCTTCTCCCAAAAGCCAGTAAACATTCTCTTTGAGTCCGCCGGGCATGGGATATATGGAACCGAGTCCGTATTCAATCTCATCGTTATATGGCTCTGCGGTTATGGAATGTGACTCCAGATATTTTACGAGATGGCTGAATGTAAGGTTGTAGCTTACGATCCCCTTGTTATTCGGATGTTCAATCTCATTTTTCTTTGCTATACAAGGGCTTATGAATGCAAGCTTGTCATTTACATGCATATATTTTTTCAGATAAATGGCTGCGCACATCATAGGACTCTGAACAGGCATCAGCTTTGGAATAAGCTCCGGCAGGTACCTTTCGATATATCCTACAACTGCGGGACAGGGCTGTGAAATGCCGCCCATGAAATTGTGCTCGGTGATGTACTTGATGTATGCCCATGTGGTTATGTCGGCACCGAACGATACGCTTATGAAGCGGTTAACGCCGAGTTTCTTGAGCTTACCAAGATATTGTGTGTATTTGTTGGGGTAATTGGCGAGAAATGCGGGTGCAATCAGTACGGAAATCCTTTCGCCTCTCTTGAGGCTCTCGAAGAACTTCTCTACGTCATCCTCGTATTCCCTTGCACCGTGCCGGCAGGCGTCGAGACATGCGCCGCATGCTATACATTTTGTAGGATCGACATCAATCTTGTTCACACCGTTGACATTGCTGGCAATGTTAGCGCCTATGCAGCTGCATGCAACTATACATTTGTTACAACCGATACATTTGTCGTTAGTTTTGATTAATCCCATACCTTCAACCCTCCATAAAAGACTAAAAAACTATAAAGTGTATTATAGCACGTTTTGGGACAGAATACAACTTTTTTTTGATTTTAATATGTTTAACCGGGAAAATTCAGAAAAAAACGAAACAAAAACGAAGCTAAGACCGTGACCTTTAAAAATCCTTGCAAATTATGCGGGTTCGGTGTATAATGGGCGTAAAGTGTTGCCTTAATCAGATGTAGGCGGCATTTACAAGTGAAAGGAAGGAAAAAGAAAATGAAGAAAAAATTATTTGTTATCGGTCTTTTGGTTTTAACTTTGATGTTTAGCGCATGCGGCAAGTCGGAATCGACAGATTCCTCTAAATCGGACACAAACGGCACAAACGCCGGCTCTGAGATCAAGACTGCTGACGATCTTGAAGGCAAGGTTCTCGGAACACAGCTCGGAACTACCGGTGCGCTTTATGCTGCAGATGTAAAGGATGCAAAGGTTGAGAAGTACAATAAGGGTGCTGACGCCATTCAGGCTTTAAAGCAGGGCAAGGTTGACGCAGTTATCATCGACCGCGAGCCCGCAAAAGAGTTCGTTAAGAAGAACGATGACTTAAAGATACTTGACGTTCCCTTTGTAGAAGAGGAATACTCGGTAGCTTACAGTAAGGATAAAGCAGAGCTTGGAAAGAAGCTTGATGAGGCTATTACCGCATTAAAGAATGAAGGTAAGCTTGATGAGATCGTTTCTCACTGGATAGGCGAGAATGCAGATCAGGTATCCTATGTTCCCGACAGCTCCGTTACAAGGACAGGTAAGCTTATCATGGCTACGAACGCAGAGTTCCCTCCTTATGAGCTGAAGAAGAATAATGAGATCGTAGGCATCGATGTGGATATGATGAGAGCCGTATGTGATAAGCTTGGCTTAGAGCTTGAGATTGAAGACATGCAGTTTGATTCCATTATTGCTTCCGTTGTTTCAGGCAAGGCTGATGTCGGAGTAGCAGGTATCTCTGTAACAGAGGATCGTAAGAAGAACGTTAATTTTACTGTTGGTTATGCAACCTCTACACAGGTTATCATAGTAAAAAAATAATAAGTGACTCAAATTCATTTTGAGGAATCAAATAGCTGGCATCCTAATATAGGAGAAGGAGGACCATATTGGATTCATTTTTAGATAAGCTATACGATACCTTTATTTTTGAAGACAGATGGAAATATCTGGTTAACGGACTTAAGACAACGCTGATCATTACTGTTTTTGCGGTAATGATCGGTATGGTTTTGGGTTTCCTGGTAGCGATAATACGTGCCACACATGACAGAACCGGCAGATTCAAGATCATGAACCTGATATGCAAGCTGTATCTTACGGTTATCAGAGGAACGCCTGTCATGGTACAGCTCCTGATAATTTACTACGTAATATTTGCTTCCGTCAGAATAGATAAGGTATTCGTCGGGATCCTGGCATTCGGTATAAATTCCGGAGCATATGTTGCCGAGATAGTACGTTCGGGTATCATGTCCATAGACAAGGGACAGTTTGAGGCCGGCGCGAGTCTCGGGCTTAATTATTCCAAAACAATGAAGCACATCATACTGCCTCAGGCTTTTAAAAATGTACTTCCGGCTCTTGCAAACGAGTGTATCGTATTGCTTAAGGAAACTTCGGTCGCAGGATATATCGCTCTTGAGGATCTGACAAAGGGCGGGGATATCATCCGAAGCATTACTTATGAGCCTTTCCTGCCTTTGCTCGCAGTTGCAATCGTTTACCTGGTTATAGTTGTCGGCCTTTCTGCATTGGTAGGCAAGCTTGAAAGGAGGCTTAAGAAGAGTGATAGAGGTTAAAGGACTTAAAAAAGCCTTCGGAGAGAATGACGTATTAAATGGTATAGATACCGTAATAAACAAAGGCGAGAAGGTTGTTGTCATAGGGCCTTCGGGTTCGGGGAAAAGTACCTTTTTAAGGTGCCTGAACCGTCTCGAGACGCCTACCGGCGGCTCTGTGGTATTTGAGGGTACGGATATAACGAACCTGCCCGAAAAGCAGCTTAATAAGATAAGGGAGAAGATGGGCATGGTTTTCCAGCATTTCCACCTATTTCCCCATCTGACCATAAGAAAGAATCTTACCCTGGCTCCCGTCAAGCTGAAGCTCATGACAAAGGAAGAGGCTGACAAGAGAGCGGATGAGATGCTTAAGAAGGTCGGCCTGTTTGACAAGGCCGACAGTTATCCGGATATGCTCTCCGGCGGACAGAAGCAGAGGATCGCTATAGCGAGGGCACTCGTTATGCGCCCGGATGTGATGCTTTTTGATGAGCCCACGTCGGCGCTCGACCCTGAGATGGTAGGCGAGGTTCTGGCTCTGATGAAACAGCTTGCCGAAGAAGGCATGACGATGGTTGTGGTTACCCATGAGATGGGCTTTGCAAGAGAAGTCGCCTCAAGGGTCATCTTTATAGACGAAGGCGTGATAGCCGAGGAGAATACTCCCGAGGAGTTTTTCGGGAATCCGAAGAGCCCGCGTCTTAAGGAATTTTTATCAAAAGTTTTATAGTTTATGCAACAGGCGTTTTCTTTTGTCCTTGGGATTGGGAAACCGCCTGTTTTAAACAAGATTTCAGTCTGAAGAAAGCTGATTTTTTGGATTTAACAATGTCATCCGGTATTATTGTCATTCTTCGCTAACGCTCAGGATGACAAATATTGGGTAGTTTAAAGAGGGAGAAGTTATGGAAGCTTACAAGCATACGGTACAATACTATGAAACAGATATGATGGGGTTTGCTCACCATTCCAATTATGTAAGGTGGATGGAAGAAGCGAGAGTTGATTTTTTAAATCAGTTAAGCCTTGATTATCCGAAGATGGAGAGGGAAGGCGTTATCTCGCCGACAATCGAGATATCCTGCAAGTATAAAAAGAGTACGACCTTCCCGGAGGATGTTTACATTTCCGTATCCATTAAGGAGTTTAAAGGGGTAAAACTGAAATTCTCCTACGATATGAGGAATGCAAACGGTGAAGCCGTTGCGGAAGCGGAATCCGTACACTGCTTTATAAACAGGCAGGGAAAACCGATACGCCTGGCGAAGGAGTATCCGGATTATTATGCGACAATCATGGCAAACATAGCCGCAGAAAGCGACAAAGCCCCTGTTGTGGAGGATGTTTTTGAGAAGGACAATCTGGATGAGTATGAGAAAGAGGAGAAGCTGCTTGATTTCCTGAATCAGTATGTTAACCGATCAAAGGAAATCCTTAAGGATAATCTTACGGGAATATATCTTCACGGTTCGGCGGTCATGGGCTGCTATAATCCCGAGAAGAGCGATATCGATCTTATAATCGTTGTAAATGAAAAGATGTCGGATGAGACGAAACGGGCATATATGGATATGGTTACAGAACTGAATACTCTCGTTTCCGGAAAAGGTATCGAGATGAGCATAGTTACGAAGGATGTCTGCAAGCCTTTTGTTTATCCCACACCTTTTGAACTGCATTTTTCCGAAAAGCATCTTAAATGGTTCAAGGAAGATCCGGATGACTACGTTAAGAAGATGAACGGGGATGACAAGGATCTGGCAGCTCATTTCACGATAATCGGAAAGCGTGGCGAATGTTTGTGCGGCGCACCGATAGAAGAGGTGTTCGGTGAGGTTCCGAAGGCCGATTATATGGATTCCATCTGGGGAGATGTAGCTGATGCCAGAAATGAGATAGAAGACAATACCATGTATATCACGCTGAATCTGGCAAGAGTCCTTGCATTCTTCGAGGAGGGACATATCCTTTCAAAGAAGGAAGGCGGCGACTGGGGCTTGAGAAATCTTCCCGAGCTGTACCGCTTCCTGATATGGAGAGCCTTGAGCGAATATACAGCCGGATTGCAGCAGTCTTATGACGTAGAGCTTGCAAAGCAGTATGCCGACTATATGCTGGAGCGTATCAAAGGCGACAAGTGATGACGCTTTAGGCATGCCTGAGGAGGGACCGGGATGAAGAACTTTTTTAAAAATATATTCAAGAAAAAATATCCTGAACGCGTGGAAGAGAAGAGGGTACGTACAGGACGTGTCTATGCCGGCCCCGGCCGGATGAAGTCAGGAAAGAGAATGCAGTGTGTATACGCGGGGCCGCCTGATTCGTCAAGAACGGTTGGGAAAAGTGAAATCAGGGAGGTTTATGCAGGTCCGCCCAAAACACTCAGGACGATCAGGGAGAGCGAGATGGAGGATGTGTATGCAGGTCCGCCCGATGATCCTGAACCGACAGAAGAGGAGACAGACATCTGAATGTATCAACTTAGAATGTGTGTATGGGAGATAACCCTGGCATGCTGCTTTTCGTGCAGATACTGTGGCTCAAAAGGCGGAAAAGCAAGAGATAACGAGCTTTCAACGGAAGAATGCCTGGATGTCGCAGACCAGCTGGCAGAGCTTGGATGTCGAAGGGTTTCCATGATAGGCGGCGAGATATTCATGCGCGCCGATTGGAAGCAGATAGTTAAAAGACTAAGCGGACATCATATTAATGTAAACATCATTACAAACGGTTTTCTTTTCAGAAAAGAACTGATCGATGACCTAAAGGATGCGGGGATCGAGTCCGTTTCCGTCTCTTTGGATGGGCCTGAGGAAATCCACGATAAATACAGGCAGAAAGGCAGCTTCAACCGTGCCATTCGCGCAATGGAGGATCTTCTTGCAGAGGGTATCTCTGTTTCGGTCATCAGTACGCTCAACAGTGAAAATGTAAAGCATCTTGAAGAAATGTTCGGGCTTTTAGGCCGTTACGATATCTATGCATGGCAGCTTCAGGCATGTTCTCCGATGGGGAATGCGGCAAATAACGGGATTGATTATCGGTTTGATATGCAGACAGTCATAGATTTTGTTGCTTCGCATATGTATGAGGCTTCGTTTGCTCTGGGAGTTGCCGATAATATCGGGTATTTTACGGAAGAAGAAGGTTATATACGCGGTGTTATGAGCGGAAATGCATATTTCAGGGGATGTGCTGCCGGTATCAGTTCAATAGGCATCGACAGCATCGGAAATGTACGCGGCTGCGAATCGATGTATGATGACGCATTTATTGAGGGAAATCTCCGTGAACAGAGCCTGAAAAGCATATGGGAGGATCCGGACAAGTTTGCATATAACCGTAAATTCACTAAGGAAAGCCTTACCGGGAAATGCGCGGAATGTGAGCTCGGAGAGTATTGCGGCGGAGGCTGCAGGTCATATAATTATTTTGTTCACAGAAAGCTTTTTGAATCTCCGTTTTGTGCAGGCGGGGCAAAAATATCGGATGATTGAACAGCTCAAGATGAGCTTTGAGAATGAGGTAGAAAATTGAAAGCAAATGAAAAGACCAATGTAATGAGAGTGCTGGACGGAAAGAAGATACCGTATGAGAGTCATTCGTATGAGGCCGATCCGACACTTACGGGAGAGGATATAGCAGGAATTCTGAAAGAGGATCCGGACAAGGTTTTTAAGACTTTGGTAACACAGGGAAAAACGAATGCTTACTATGTATTTGTCATCCCTGTCAGGGCTGAGCTTGACTTAAAAAAGGCAGCCAAGGTCTCCGGAGAAAAATCCATCGCCATGATCAAACAGAAGGAGCTTCTTCCCCTTACAGGATATGTTCACGGCGGGTGCTCGCCGATAGGGATGAAGAAGCAGTTTAAGACGTTTATACATGAGACCGCCAAGGATCTTGAGAAGATATTTGTGAGCGCGGGCAAGGTTGGGTACCAGATAGAGCTTTCACCGCAGAATCTTTTCAGTGTCGCCGGATGCATACCGGCGGATGTCGCAAGCATGGATAATTGATCAATAATATGGATACGGTTCGGATATGACCGGAGTGATTGAAAAAAGCCGGGAAGCTTTAAGCTTCCCGGCTTGCTTTTACTTAAACTTTCCTGAAGTATCACTGTCATCCTGAGGGCTGTGGCTCGAAGGATCTTGTTTGAAGTCTTTAGGATTCTTCGCTTCGCTCAGAATGACATCAGATTAGTATTAGGTGAGACCTTCGTCTCATCCCTCGCTTCGTTCGGGATCGCAGACTATATGTGAGACCTTCGTCTCATCCCTCGCTTCGTTCGGGATCGCAGACTACGTCAGCGACTTGGTCAGCGACTTAGTCAGCAGCTACCATCACAAATTTTACAGTGGATTTGATGCCCGAATCCTTGATGAGGTTTACAACGCGCTCAAATTCCTTTTCACTTGCTGCGGTGATGTAGAAAACTGCGTTTTTGCTTATGCCCTTGAAGGCTTTCTTATGGATCCTTATTACAGAATCGGTAAGCTCTATGGTCTCTAAGTTCTTGTCACCGCTGAAAGCGCCTCTTCCGATTGCTTTAATGTTTTCATTTAAGGAAACCTTGGTAAGGGCTGTATTACCCTTCATGGCTCCGCTGCTTATCTTTGTGACAGGATAGGATTTTCCGCCGGCGTCAACCGTATCGGGTATAACTACTTCGGTACTGCTTGAATCAAATGAGGTTATCTTGACGCTGCCCTTCTTGTCAACGTTAAAGGTTTCATTGACTTTGATTCCATCCGCACTCGTAATTGTGGCGATAACGGTTGATGTTCCGTTGCTACCCGTGAAGATAGTTTCATCTATCCTCTGAGTGCCGTCCTCGGTATCATAGGATTTTAAGGTGAAGAGGGTGGTGGAGGTTCCGTCCGCCTCTGCAAATGTTGTTACAGAAAGAGAGGAGAGAAGCTTGCCATCGGCATCCTTTTCCTTTGAAGTAAGGGTAGTGGTGGTAATACCTTCGGAATCCGTCTTTGTCGTTTCCTTTGTTGTATTTACAATGCCTGTCGTTCCGTCGGTTTCTACTGTCTTTACGGAAGTAGTGCCGGATTCGTAGGTCTTTGCCTTAATCTCTGTAGTTGAACCGTCGGCGTCTTTCTTTAATGATTCTACGATGACGGTGCCGGCATCATTAACCGAGGTGGTTTCGGTTGTGATACCGAGGACATTTCCTTTTTGGTCCGTAGTCTCTTTTGTAGCAGTAAAGGAACCGTCTTCATTCTCCTGTACAGTAGTTGTAGTTGTCGATCCATCTTCGTTCTTCTCAATGACGGGAGTGTTTACAGGCTCAGGTGTATCGATTACAACCGTAGGCTGTACGGGAGGCTCTGTAGGTTTCTGAGGTTCGTCGGTAGGCTTCTGTGGCTCACCTATAGGATCCTGCTTGGGAGCTTCAGATATCGTTACTTCGAAAGATTTAACAGCAATATCATTGTAATTTGTATTACCTTTTACTTTGTACCATACCGTGTAATGGCCTGCTTTATCTGCTTCCGGGATATCAGCGGAAAAATCCGAGTCAACCGGGAACTTATTTAAAATACTGTCATTAACACTGTAAAGAACCGTGCCGTTCTTTGAAACACCGGCTTCTATCAGTACTTGAGATGTACCGTCTTCAAAAAGATTTGTTTTGGCTTTGGGTTCGGTGAGATCAGGTGTGATTTTGTTGATGGTAACGGTAACACCGGTAGGCTGTTCGCTCAGAACATAATTATCTTTATCAGTTCCTATGAGTTTTACTCCGGTTATGGTAACAGATTTATTTTCTCCGGCGTTATCATCAGTCATGTTTCCAACAGCCTCTGTAAGGTCGATGGATACATCGTCATTGTCTTCGACACCGTTGAGTTTACCACCGGAAAGAGCCACTTTTGTATTGCCCTGCTCATAGTCACGGTTTGTTGCAGTGATATCCGATATTGTAACTTTTTTGGGAATGATCCCGATCGTCGCGGTTTTCTGGCTGTTTTCAATGTCAATCGTATAATTGGCGGCATCGTCACCCGAGAGAGTCCATCCGGAAAGGATGACTGTCTTGTTGTCTCCTATACCTGCGTCGGTCAATGCTCCGCTTACAGAGAATTCTACCTTGTCAGTTCCTATGATCTCATTGATCTGTGCATTTGAAAGATCCAGATCGACTTTTGTTGTACCGTCATAGTCTTTTTCTTTTGCTGCAACACCGGAAATCGTTACAGGCAGCGGATCTATATCGGCTTTTATATTAAGATATTCACCTGTAGTGTCTAATGTATAATTGTCTTTAGCATTTCCGTCAAAAACGATATCGGTTATGGTTACATCCTTGCTTGTTCCGGCAGCTGCGCTTGTGAATTCTCCGGTGGCAGAGGATACTGTAAGCTCATCTCCGGTAACGACACCTTCGATAACAGCACCGCTTGTGCTGATAGTTACCGAAGTTTTTCCGTCGTAGGTTTTATTTTCGGCGGTAATGCCTTTTACTACAACAGGCTTAGGGTTGATGGTGAAGTTCTTTGATGCGGATCCCATATATGAGGAGCCACTGGTACTTGTTACCTTTACGGTTGCGGTTCCTGAGCCTGCGGATATATTATCCGAATAGCTGACAGTATAATCGGTATCCTTGACCAAAGTGGTTTCGCCGTCATTGACGGTTACGTCCGGGGTAACTTCGGAGCCTGTATATATAATATCAGATGCAGGAGTTATCATGTCCGGTGTGATTGTCTTTTTGAATACCGCATATACATATACGTCAAATTCGGGCATTGTGAAATAATAGCCCGTATCTGAAGCTTTTACCTCAACCTTGGTTTCGGGATTTCTGTAATCAGTTACTGAGAGTGAGTACAATTGATATCCCGGATCGGGATTAACGGTGATGGTGACTTTTTTATCATCCTCGGATGCTCCGGGGAGGATAATGGTTTTATCTGCATCAACACTTCCATGTAAGATACTGTCAGAATATACACCATATGCAGGGATCAGCTTTTGCCCATTTATGTTGGTTTTGGTAGCCAAAGCTTCATGGTTGGAATCAAGTATAAAGGATTTTTTAAAATCCAGTGTGGCGGTATTATTAAAAGAGCCTACACTGCTGGCAGTAAAGGAATCCGAAGCCTTCTTCCAGGAGAGCCTACAATAATTGTAATATGTTATGCCCCAACTACTGGAGGTATTAGTTGCAGATGAGACATTAACGTTACCACCGGTGTAGTCCAAAAAATAGCAGGTTATTCCTGATTTGAAGGAAGAAACATTTAATGAACCTGAATTTACGACAATATTGTCTGATCTTATCGAAGGATATGTATCATTGGTGTTATCAGTGGTGACCTTAACGTCATTGATGGCTAATCCGAGACAGCTATCAAGACTTACATGGCTTGAATAAATATTTAGTTCACCGTTTCCCTTAGTCTGTCCGTAAATAGTAAGTGCTGTATCCTCGTCTTCGGGAACATATACCGTCTGACCGTCTTTATTTTCTATATGGTATTTATAAAATATACCATCTTCAACACGGGAAGTTGCTGAGCCGATGTTTAAAGAACTGTCATCCGCCAGAACGAGGGTAATGTCGCCTTCAATATTAACGGTGCCTTCTATGTTTACATTTCCTTCAACTACATAGGTTCCCTCAGTCCAAGTGACTTCACCGCTGGAGCTTTCAACAGGAGTGTATTCTCCGTAACTAAGCTGAACATTGTTGCCGGATTCATCAACATAAGTTACCTTCTTTTCAAATACATCAATAAGTTCCTGGACAGCCTCTGCATAAGCTTTGGCTCCTTCCTCGTTAGGATGGATAGAGTAAGAGCTTACGATTGCATTTCTGTCTAAATCCTGAGCTTGAGCCCCAAAATACACGGGGTTGATATAGGGCTTAGTTGTATATGCTTCTTGTCCATTGAATTTGTCTTCAACCGATACAAAATATATATTCGTATAGCCTTCTGTACGTAAATCGTTAACTATTGATTCCAGTTTTTGGTTAAATTCAGAAACAGCATCATTGATCTTTTTTGAAGTTGCACTTCTGAATGTTACGTCTTTCTTTAAATTGATAGTAACAGGCCGCCCCAAAATAGAAACAGAAAAAGATGTATCAATAGGTATTACAAATTCGGATGAATTAAGCAAAGCTGGGTATCCTGCGACAATTACTTTAACGTTAGGGGAGAGAGATACTTTGTTTAAGATAGCTTTGTATGCATTTTTTATATCTATTCCGATACCTTCTGTTGTTGAATACAGACTATCTAATTTTTCTTCTAATACACCATCCAGAGTACGACCATCTTTAATATATGTACACACACTAGAAATAGTAGAGTCGTTATCTGTATTAGAAGCTTCCAACTCTTCGGCGATTGCAAGAGTAATGATATCTGTAAATCCGATATCATTTCCACCGATTGTTACTGTTACATAATCAACTTCTTGCATCCAGCCTTTTTGATTTGCAAATTTCTCAAATGCCTCAAGCTGGGCTGGTAAGTCTTTTGATGTTGATTGTCCTGTAATATTTGTTTCTTTGGTTTGAGCAGTGGTTAAATGCTTGGTTTCAGCTCCTGAGGCAGCGTAAAACAACCAATTATGATTGAAATCAACTGTTTTACCATCAAGCTTTAACAAGCCTGACCAAGCTTTTTGGGATCTGTGAGCAAGCCAGTTATCATTTGTTTCTTTATCTGAATCACTCTGATTAAAAAATGGGTCAATGCCCTCACCTGCCGAATAGGAATCTCCAAGAGCTAAAACAATCCTTCTACCTGACTGCTCATCTTTCGCGGCAACACTGATCGAATCCGGTAGCACAAAAGCACCGAATACCATGACCACTGCTGTAAAAAGTGCCATCAGTCTTTTTGTGAATTTTCTCATACTTGCTCCTTTCGTTATATAGAAGAAAACAATACCCCATCATTACTTTCATTCTATCACAGTTTATAGATTTTACAAGGGGATTTTGGGGAATAATAGTGTCCCTAAGGGACATTGTTTTTCAAAGGCAGGATTGTTATAATAAACTATTATTGGTATTATGTGGCGGATTACCGCCGGCTTAAAAAACGGAGGAGACAAAATGAGAAGGAGATTACTTACAAGAACCATAATTGTGTTTGCTCTGATCCTGAGCATCCTGGTATGCACTATCCCGGAAGATGCTGTTCGGGCGGCAACAGTTACAAACGAGAAGGTACAGAAGGTACTTAAGAAAAAAATAAAAAACAAATTATGCAAATATGCTTTTGCAGACTTGGATAAAGACGGACTTGATGAGCTTATTACATACCAATATCAAGGACCGGATTGGTATGATAATGGTGATGCATTCTTTTATGTTTATATTATAATCTATAGATATTCGGATGGAAAAGCAAAAAAAATTCTTTCAAAGCGTTATTTCAGATATAATGGTAATGAAATTTCGTTTGAGCTGTATTATAAAGATACCTGCTATCTGAAAGTGTTTGATGACTCAGTTTATAATTTAGATAAATATGCGTATTATGAGTTTTCCAAAGATAAAGGTACTTTCCGCGGTTTGTGTTACAAGAATATAGTTGCTACTGGTCCTTCCTATTTTTCACGGGGGTGGAAATCTGTCAGTGAAAAGAAGTTCAACAAAATCATGAAAAAATTCCCGGGGGACGATTCGAAACTTGAGATTGAAATGGAGTTGTCGGATAAAGAGCTTGCAAAGAAATTTGTTGAAGAATATCTTACTGAAATGATACCTGAATTGTCCGAAGGTAAAGAGTCTGTTACAAGCGAAATAAAGGATTTCAATGGAGATGGGTTCGCAGATCTAAAGTTAAAGGATGCTTCAGGAGAAAGTATTATTTATTCGCTAGATTTTGAAAGTGACAGCTTAAGCTTATTACAATATACGGATAGTGTTACGGATGATCCGGATGATTCGGAAGAAGTAAGAGAGTATGTCAAGGAGAATTATCCCGGACTTATCAAGCTTGCAGACGAGGGACTTATCAGTTTTTCGGCGGAGTATGAAAGGGATACCGTAAAGCTTGGCAGCTGGGATATGGAGTATTGGGAGAAAAACGGTGAAGGCGAAAAGGCTAAGGAAGTTCTTGTCACTGACGGAAACAAGGAGGATATGGAATGGTATATCCTCGGATATTCCGGAGACGGTCAATATGCTTACTGTTTAAGCAAATATATTTTGTTTAACAAGCAGTTTAATGAAACAAGGGCAAAGCTTAATTTTAGCGAATCAACACTTTGTCAGTATCTGAATACCGATTTTTACGAAAATGCTTTTACGGAAAGTGAAAAGGAACTGATAGGTGACAGCTCGGCAAACAGTCGGAATTTCAAAGTCATCATAATGACTACAAAGGATTTGAGACTGTATTATGATTATGAACTGGAAATCAACACAAAGGAAAGGATTGCCACTTATATTGACGGCAGAGCGGGATCGTGGTGGACAAGAACACATGGATTGAAATATAATGACGATTATGAAAGTTATAGTTCATCTGTACAATCCTTGAAAAGGATGGTATTAAGCAACGGAAGCATTGAGGGTGTCAAAAACGCTTATAACGAAGAAAGCAATGTAGGTATATCCGTCGTTTCAAGCTGCGGAGTACGTCCGTTTATCACTATACGGCTTACTCCCGAATTCATCGAGGCTAACAATCTCTCCGTAGGAAATGCAAAACCTAAGCTTAAGAAAGTTTATGTGGTATTTGGAACCCGTAATACATCCGAAACAAACAGTATTCCGATGGAATGGGATATCCTTGACTATAATGAAGAGAGCGGGAAGACCCTTCTTGCGAGCAGATATATCGAAGCATCCATAGCCTATGATGATAAAAGTGATATTGAGGAAACAAGCTGGAAGGATTGTACTCTCAGGAGTTGGCTGAACAGTAAGTTTTATGATAGCGCATTTGACGAAAAAGAGAAGGCTTTGATCGCCGCAAATAAATATTCTGAAGGAGAGGATCTCGAGGACAATGTTTTCATCCTGTCATATTCTGAGGTGGAAAAGTATTATCCGATAACGGACAAATTCTCTGTATATGACAGAATCTGTGCTTTACGTAACGGAGCTTCCAGGGAATGGTGGCTCAGAACGCCGGATGAAGAAAGCGGGATTACATCATCCACGGTAGCACTTGTGAGTGTATTGGGAGGTTTATGCTACGCGGACGCTAAGTACGAAGCGAAAGAGGGCGTTTGTGAAGCAGATATTATTTTTGATGATTGGAATTTCAGTATCTATGATCATACCGTGCGCCCCGCAATATACATAAAACTGAAATAAGACCGAAAGAGTAAAACCTGGAGGAGAAAAATGAGAAAAAGATTACTGACAAGAACATTGCTTGTGTTTGCTCTGATCCTGAGTATTCTGGTATGTGCAATCCCGGAAGGCACAGCTCAGGCAGCAAAGGTTACAAACAAGAAGGTACAGAAGGTACTCAAAAAAAACTTAAAAAACCAATTCTGTAAATATGCATTTGCAGACCTGGATAAAGACGGACTTGATGAGCTTATCACATATCAATATGTAAAAGATGATGGGAATGAATACGCTCTCAGTATTATGCTCTACAAATATTCGGGTGGAAAATCCAAAGTTATGTTTTCGTGGGAAGACATACCGTTTAAATATTATGATACATCGCTTAATCTGTATTATAATGATGACTGCTATCTGAGTTTTGCACAAAAGGGAAAAGGACCGGATGGAGAGGATTGTGATTATTGTGTGTATTATAAGCTTTCCAAAGGTACTTTCAATGAAATATGCAGCAAGTTTTTGAATGAAAATAACAAGTATGAGTATTTCTTGCCTGAGAAACCTACTACTAAAAAGAAATTCAACAAAATCCTGAAGAAATTCCCGGGAGAGGATTCGAAGCTTGAGTTCAAAATGCAGCTGTCGGATGACAAAACTGCAAAGGAATTCGTTGAAGACTATCTTAATGCTAAGTTACCCGAATTAACTGAAGGTAAGGAGTATGTTACAAGCGAAATAAAGGATTTCAATGGAGATGGGTTCGCAGAGCTAAAGTTAAAGGATGCTTCCGGAGAAACTAATGTATATTCGATGGACGCTCAAAGTATCGGATTAAGATTAAAGCAATATACGGACAATGTTACCGACAATTCGGAAGAAGTAAAAGAGTATGTCAAGGAAAATTATCCCGGACTCATGAAGCTTGCAGACGAGGGAGTCATCAGTTTTTCCGCTGAATATGAAAGGGATACTTTTAAGCTCGGAAGCTGGGATATGGAGTATTGGAAGGAAAGCCCTGAAAGCAGTGAAAAAGATCCTAAGTATGTTCTGGTCACCGACGGGATCAAGGAGGATATCGAATGGGATGTTCTTGGGTATTCCGAGGATGGCCAATATGCCTATGCTATAAGTAGATACATTTTGTTTGACAGGCAGTTTAATGAAAAGAAAGCCAAGGTAAACTTTAGTAATTCGACACTTTGTAAGTATCTTAACGGTGAGTTTTACGAGAATGCTTTTTCAGAAAGTGAAAAAGAACTGATAGGTGATAGTTCTGCAAATAGCCAGAATCACAAAGTTACCATTTTGACTGTGAATGACATGAGACTGTTTTGGGATTACGATATGGAAATTGCCTCAAAGGAAAGGGTAGCAACTTATATTGATGGCGAAAGCGGATCATGGTGGACAAGATCTGATGGAGCGAAATATAATGATGATTATGAAAGTTATAAATCAAATCAGTCTATGAAAAGACCGGTTTTATATGACGGAAGCATCGAATCTACACGTAATGGCCATAACGAGGAAGATGATGTAGGATTGTTCGTTAATTCAAGCTGCGGCGTTCGTCCGTATATTACTGTACGCCTTACTCCGGAATTTATAGAGGCCAACAATCTCTCCGCAGGAAATGTAAAACCTAATCTTAAGAAAGTCTTTGTTGTATTTGGATCGGATGCCATAACTGAAACAAGCATCGTTCCGATGGAGTGGGAGATCCTTGACTATGATGAAGAGAGCGGGAAAACACTTCTTGCGAGCAGATATATTGAAAAAATCATAGCTTATGATGACAAAGAAAATGTTACGGAAACAACATGGAAGGATTGTACTCTCAGGAAATGGTTGAACAGTGAGTTTTATGAGGAGGCGTTCAGCAAAGATGAGAAAGCTTTGATCGCTGCCAATACTTATTCTGAGGGAGAGGATATGGAGGATAATGTTTTCATCCTGTCATATTCGGAGGTAGAAAAGTATTATCCCATAACAAATGCCGGATCTATAATTGACAGGATCTGTGCTTTACGTAACGGAGCTTCGAGAGATTGGTGGCTCAGAACACCGGATGAAGAAAGTGGGATCACATCAGCCTATGTAGCGCTAATAACTGCGGACGGAGGGTCTTGCAAGCCTTATGCCGAATTGGCAAATGAAGGTTTCTGTGATGAAAGCTTGTGTTACGATGATTATGATTACGGTATTTTTGATCATGCCGTACGTCCCACAATATATTTAAAAACAAAATAAAATCTGTTTACTGATCGATCCCCTGCAGGTATGCAGGGGATTTTTTTCTTGTTTTTCATAGGTAATAATGGTATTCTATAAACGAGTAATGAAGGAGAAACCTAATGCCATCAAGTTAGACTCTTTTGTCATCCTGAACGTTAGTGAAGGATCTTAATATAAAAGATTTCAAAGATTCTTCGCTTCGCTCAGAATGACATATATCGCTCAGAATGGCATTTATATAACAAAACAGAAGATGCGGAGCATCGTTTTGTTACCGAGGAAACGCTGAAGGCGTTTTCGAGGTGACTTTGAATAATGGCATTTATTCAAATACATTGGGAATGAGAAACAAAACCGTCTTCGGGAGAATAGATATGTCTGTATACGATGATATAAAAAAGAAGTTCGTACTGCCTGATGCATACGATGACTGGAAGGAATACCGGGAGCTGCTGACTGACAAGGTTATAGGCTTAAGGAAAGGGAATCCGGAAAAGACTGTATGTGTCATAGGAGCAGGACGGTGCAATGATATTGATAAACATAAGCTGCTTGACGCATTTGCCAATGTTTCGTTGGTTGATTATGATACCGAGGCAGTGGGAGGGGTTTTTAAAGGCCTTACAAATAAGGAAATCTGGAAGCTGTATATCCGTGAAATGTCTCTTACGGGGATAACGGAAAAAGATATTTCCGGATTCTGCGAGGATACGATCCTTGCCATGAGAAGCTGTGGGAATGCCCTGAGGGTTGATGATTTTTACGGAATCGTATGTAATGGGATTGAGAAGCTGAAGAGCCGGATGATAAAAAGCAAGGAAGATATATCGGAAGCTTTACCCAAGAGTGACATAGTGCTCTGTAACGGAGTGTTCAGCCAGCTTTTTTCGACAATCTCGTTTTTCATACAGTCGTGCGCTGCCAGTATGCCGGACCTTATGGCCCCGGAAGCAATGAAGGCAGCATCAAAGCTTGAGGAGCAGCTTACACTTATCAGCAGGGACATAGTTCCCGTCATAACAGGAGCTATAATCGCGTCGGCACATGAATATGCGGTGTTTGGGAACGAATACAGTGAGGAACACCCTGTGGAGGGCGCCTGCCGGTGCATAGATGCGGTCAGGAATGAAAAGGTCGTGGAAGAATCAAGACATATCTGGGATTTTAACCGTAAAAGGAACATAAGATACGAGATGCTGATACAGGTTGTTGAGACGGGAAAAAATGTGGCTTTTTAGGAAAATCTGTGGTATAATGTTCCCGAAAACATTATTTTGTGAAGGAAATAAGATATGAGTCTTAAAAATGTTGATAAAATGGGAAAAAACATAATACTTATAGGGATGCCGGCTTCGGGAAAAAGCTCGCTGGGCGTTATCCTTGCAAAAATACTCGGCATGAGTTTCGTCGATACCGATCTTGTGATACAGCAGAGGGAGAAGATGCTTCTGTGTGATATCATTGCAGGAAAAGGGACTGACGGATTCCTTAAGTGCGAGGAAGACGCGGTGCTTTCCATAAGCCCCGAGAATTCTGTCGTAGCCACCGGGGGCAGCGTCGTGTACAGCGAGAAAGGCATGAGATATCTTTCGAAGCTTGGAAGAATAGTTTATCTTAAGGTTGAAAAGAAGGAGCTTTTCAGAAGATTAAAGAATATCAGGCAGCGGGGAGTTGTGCTGAAAGACGGGGAAAGCCCTGATGAGATGTATGAGCACAGAAAGCTGCTCTATGAGAAATATGCGGATCTGGTCATCGATGAGACCGGACTGACCATGGAAGAAACGGTAGAAGAGATAGTATCTTTTTGTAAACGGGAGGGATGAGGCTTATGTTTAAGAAGAAAAAGATAATAGGATTCTTTATAGCTCTGGTTACAATCCTGATGATACCCGGAGTGAAGAATATAGACGCAAAATCTGCGGTCGGGGATCAGTATATTACCGGTTATATACAGCTTCCTGATGAGAAACATGCTGAAAGTATAACCGACAGAGGCGATGATTATGTTCCTTTGTTAAGGGGTACAAGGGAAGAAATTCCGACAAAATGGGATTTTAATAATTTTGAAGCCTATATGCCGCCTCTAAAGAATCAGGGTCAGTTTGGTTCGTGTTGGGCTATGGCAACCATGGCGGCTGCTGAGATAAACTTGCGAATAAAAGGCCTTGAAGCTCCGGATCTTTCGGAAGTTCATCTGGCATATTTTTCATATAACTCGGTAATCGATCCGTTAGGGGGAACGGAAGGAGACAGTAATAAAAGCTTGTTTTCAGATTCATGTCTGGATCATGGAGGTAATTATTTAATGGCAGCTTATTCATTACCTTCATGGCGTGGAGCAGCTGCTGACGTTGGAGAACTGCAATACCCGGAAAGTCCTGATAAACTTCTTAAAACGATAGATCCAGGTTATGCATATGATGATGTGGCGCATTTAAGGAACTGTTCTTTTATAAATCTTGGATGTACTGATATAACCCAAAATCAGAGTGTGAATAATGAGGACATGAAAGCTGCCAAAAGGGCAATTATGGAGCATGGCTCGCTTGCGATATCCTATTATGCTTTAAACGGAAGCGAAGATCAGTATTCTACGGTTTATAATGCCACAAATAACGCTTATTATGATTCGAATAACTATGGCGGATCTACAAATCATGCCGTGCTTATAGTTGGCTGGGATGATAACTTTCCGAAGGAAAAATTTGGTGAAAATCCTCCCGGTGACGGAGCGTGGCTTGTAAGGAACAGCTGGATGTCACAATCTACAACCCAAGCAGATAATATGTATTATTACGGATATTTCTGGATGTCCTACTACAATGCAAGTCTGGATGATACAGCTTATGCATTTGATTTTGATGTTGCGACCAATTATGATAATAATTACCAATATGATGGTACTACAAATCATATAATTGTAATTGAAGACAAAACGGCTGTAAAGGGAGCTAATATCTTTCAAGCTAAAGCTTCCGAAGACGGGGAAGTCTTAAAAGCGGTAAGTCTGGATACAGATTATCCAAATTTCAATTATGAAATCAAAATATATTTATCCGAAGATGAAGTTACGATAAAGCAAAATCCTGAAGCAGGAACTTTAGCGCGGACTCAAACGGGGACGTTAACCTTTGCAGGATGGCATACAGTAGAGCTTGACAATCCGGTAGACTTGAAGAAAGGTCAATTCTTTTCTGTGGTCGTGGAAATGTCAAAAGAAGGGAAAAACGTTTCATTGAATGCTGAAAAGACATTTACAAGTGAGGGCTGGCGCAGTGTTGTCGCACATATTGATAGAGGTGAAAGTTTTCTGTATGATTATAATAATGGAAAGTGGACGGATCTTGTCGATCATACGGATAAAAGTTTTGGAAATCTGTGCATAAAAGCATTTACCGTTAATAAGATATCTTCTCCGGTAAATCTAAAGGAGAGTAATATTACCGTAAATCCCGGCAGCTATATCGGAAAACCTGTAACACCTAAGGTTACGGTAAGAGACGATAAAGGAACCGTTATAAATGCATCAGAATATACTGTTGCGTATAGTAATAATACGGATCTGGGCAACGGCAGTGTTACTGTAACGGCTAATGAAGATAGTACGAAGTGCAGTGGGTCTGCGACAAAATCATTTCCGATAAATATACCGTTAAGCTGGACTGACAGATATTATCAGAATGGTTCGGAGCCTACAAAGTTTGATGATGTGCAGTATATCGATCTTTCGGTAGTCCTTCCTGTACGGGATCTTTCGAGAAACATCTGCCTGAAATACGGTGAAGAGTTTTTGAGAGAAGGTGTTGATTTTGAAGAGATTGACCCGGACAGCAATATTTTTCCGGAAATAACGGGCGTTACTCAGATAGGAAGTAAATCATATCCTACAGTTGTTTTTAAAATACAGGGAAAAGGTAAATACAGAGGAGAACAGACCGTAAAACTCGCACTTAATCCCTTGGATATAGGATCTGATACATGTATTAAAACTTCTGATGGAAATACAGTCCTCTATGAAGGAGTTGAGATAAGCGAAATACCCGATCAGGTTTATTCGCCAGAAGGGAACAGACCGGAAGTCACAGTTACTGATAAGAAAAGAGGAGTTCTTGTTGAAGACAGGGATTATACGGTTTCATACGCCGGCAATACCGAGGTGACGGACAGCGCAAAGGTCATCATCAAAGGAAAAGGAAACTATACCGGTACACTCGAAAAGACCTTTAAAATCAAGGTAAAACCGATCACTATCTCAGTATCTGTAGCAGATAAGGAGTATGACGGGACTGTCGATGCATATTTTTCGGAGACTCCGAAGATAGTAGGTATTACTACAGGACCTGTTGTCACTTTGGGCGGTGGGAAAGCATCTTTCAAGGATGCTAATGCAGGAAAGGATAAGGAAATCGTTCTTTCGGGATTTACTCTATCCGGAGAGGGTGCAAAGAATTATGAATTGTCTCTGGATTTTACAGTTACGGCATCCATCCTTCAGAAGGAGATAGGGCTGTCATGGGAAAATACAGAGTATGTTTATGACGGAAGTCAAAAATGTCCCAAAGCATCCGCAACAGGGCTTGTCGGGAAGGATACATGTCAAGTAACGGTTAGCGGAGGAGGAGTGAACGCCGGAGATTATACTGTTACGGCTACAGGTATTTCAAACGGCAACTATAAGCTTCCGGCGAATAATACATATGTGTTCAACATAGCAAAGGCAGGTCAGGATAAACCGGCTGCACCGGTTAAAAAGACATCCTCCGTAAACAGTATAGCTCTTGAAGAACATACAGGATATGAATACAGGCTTGGAAACGGTGAGTGGAAGGCTAGCGCATCCTTTACAGGGCTGCAGGCGGATACCGAGTATACTTTCTATCAAAGGATAAAGGCCGACGAAAACCATAATGCATCCGAGAGCAGTGAAGGAACGGTAATCCGGACCGAAAAGGCCCAGGTAAGCGGAGGAACATACAACGGTTACAGCGGAGGCGGGAGTTATTTCCCTGTATATACCGGGGGCGGATCGGTGACCGGAACGGATACCGATACTAAGGATGATACCGAAAAGAAAGAAGATGAGAAGGAAACTAAGGATAAAGATAAAGAAAAGGACAAAGATAAGGATAACGGTACTAAGCCTGAGATTATTGAGACTGAAGACGGGATAACAACCAAAACAGTTACTACTTCGGGTAACGGGACGGTAACGACTGTTTTAAAGACAGAGAATCATGATAATTCATCTTCGATAACAATAATCAAAGAGACCGTAAAAGGCAAAGTGGTTTCCTCAACTGTTAAAGTAAATGCTGATGGTTCTTTTGAAGAATATGAATCTGAAGAGTATAAGAGTGGCAATAAGAATTATACGGCTACTTTCAAGGATAAGGATGGAAACATAGTCGGAACGGAGTATTTCCATGAAACAGTAGGGGAAGATGGAAGCAGTACATCGGAAGGTATAAAAACAGACGCAAAGGGAAACACTGAGATTACGACTGGCAGCTGCAGTGCGGACGGAGAAAAAACGGAAGTACATTATCAGCTTGAGGAAAACGGGAATGTTAAACTCGTAGGAGTTGATACTGACGCTTCAAGCATAACAATACCGGCCACCTTTAAGGTAAACGGTAAGAAGTATAAGGTTGATGCAATATCAAAGGGAGCATTTAAGGGAAACAAGACGCTTACTGAAATAACGATCGGGAAATATGTAAGAACCATCGGTAAGAAAGCTTTCGCCGGGGCAAGGAACCTGAAGAGCATTATTATAAAAGGTGCCATCGAAAAGGTTTACGAGGGTGCGTTCAGGAAGATAAATATAAATGCTGTGATAAGCATAAAGGCGAAGAAGTCGGTTTATAAATCCGTAGTGGAAATGATCAAAAAATCCGGCGTTAGTTCAACAGTCAGCTTTATAAGGATCAAATAATTATGGGGGGCTTTAAGCCCCCCTAAATTTATTTACGTCTCTTAAACAGTGCAGCTGTTATTATTCCGAGAAGGAGGATTGCTGCCGATGTTCCGAGAAGGATGTATTCGGCTACGTTGCAGCCACTTTCACTTCGACAGTGAGGCAGCTCAATCACTTCGTGGTTGGGATAACCACCTTAATGGGAAAGGCTGTACAAAAAATCATTGAATAAATGAGAACAGGAATACCATGAGGCTTGCTGCAAGGGCAACGGTAACAAGGCCTTTTCCAATGAGAGCGAGGATTATGGCAACTCCGACCCCGGCGATTATCCCGGCAAGATTTCCGGCACTGTAGAAAACGGCGGGAAATGTCATGGCTATCAGACAGGCATAGGGAACATAATTAAGAAATGATTTTATGAACCTGCTCTTTATCTTTCCCCTTATGAGGGTTAAGGGAAGCATCCTTATGAAATAGGTTACAACAGCCATTACCAATATGTAAATATATACGTTCATGATAAGAACCTTTCTTATATATCAATTCTTCTTTATGTTTTCTTCGGTATCTGAGGTATTTTCGTTTTCATCCTTAACAGGAAAGAAAACAGCACCTAAGCCGGCTGCAAGTACGGTACAGATACTGATCGCTATGCCCTCCGATACTTTGTCAAGTCCGGGAACGTAGCGGAACAGGCAGCTGAACACTATTGCCATACAGGCGACTATGAGTACCGGTTTTGATTTTTTGGCTGCAGGTACGACGATGGCTATGAACATACCGTAAAGCATGACGTTCATGGCTATGCTTATGCGCTCCGGCATAAGATTTCCAGCGACCGCACCGAGTAGTGTTCCGAGAGTCCAGCCTAATATCGGCAGCAGCTGAAGACCTGCCATGAAAGGAAATGTGAGGCTTTTCTGGTGGCTCATCGCTACGGCGAAGATCTCATCGGTGTTGGCGAATGCGATTATGAGCTTTTTCCAGAGACTCATGCTTTCCTCGAGCTTCTGGGAGAGGCTCATGCTCATGAGAGAGTATCTTAAGTTTATAATGACCTGTGTGAGTACCATTTCGGCCAGCGTTCCGCCGACTGCTATTATCCTGATGCCTGCAAATTCTCCGGCGCTCGTGAGATTGGAGAGGCTCATGACCGTTCCCTCGGCTGCGCTTATCCCTGAGGCTATCATGGTTATACCAAGACTGAAGCTTACCGCAAAATATCCGAGTGCTATGGGTATGCCGTTTTTTAACCCATGTTTAAATTCCTTGTTCAATTTATGTACCTTCTTCGCTAAACACCCCCGTCAGCAGGTGTCTGACGGGGGTTTAAGTTAGCTATTTCTTAGATTTCGTATTCTTATATTTGACCTTAACGGAATATGACCATTTCGTATAGGTCTTTTTGCCTGTGTTCGGGTCTACGTAATATCCGCGGACACGGAATACATATTTCTTCTTGTTTATGGTATCCTTGAAATTAAATGCCAGCTTCGTGGCCTTTTTAATGGTCTTTATGGTCTTGAATTTCTTGGAGCCGGGTAACTTAACCTGTACCTGGTAGCCGTCAAGGAATGCTTCAAATACAAGACTGTCGGTGGACTCCCAATTGAGTGCCAGCTCGTTGTCCTTCTGTTCAACCTTAAGGTCTATGCTTGACGCTTTTACCATTTTCTTTATCTGTTTTATGGTAATGCCATCGGCCAACTCATCAGGCGTAGGAGTTGCTGTGGGAGTTGCGGTAGGCTTAGGAGTCTTGGTAGGCTTCGGTGTAGCTGTGGGTTTGGGAGTAGCAGTGGGCTTCGGAGTCTTGGTAGGCTTCGGTGTAGCTGTGGGCTCGGGAGTGGGCTCCGGAGTAAGTGTAGGAGCTTCTGTGGGAGTAGGTGTATTCTTTGCCAGTTCTTCATCCTTTACGATAAGAAGAC
>JAEEGG010005349.1_pt1 | contig 30599 bp, 23 predicted proteins | sample 9134161 | NCBI WGS metagenome assembly JAEEGG01 (sample SAMN16246543, study PRJNA631951) | gut metagenome | biome: gut microbiome; feature: rumen; material: CR-attached | host: Bos | place: Iran: Karaj | collected 2018-10
TATTTACATTTATATGCAGAATCTCCTTTCGCGCCATGCTTTACTCTTGTTGTTTTTTTATGATCATTTTCTTTATTTCGGATTCTTCCGGCCACACCCCGTTCTTTACACTTTGCATATATATCAACGAGTTTTCTTCCACCGGATCAAGTCCCAGAATATACCTATTACCGGCTTCTACAAGGCCCTTTTCAATAACAATCAGAATAGTTCCGTCGTCATATGTATTTATTTTGGCTTCTTTAATAAATTCTTCTATTGTACACCTGTATGTATTTCCGTTATGCAGTCTACCCTCTGTTTCGATCCTGTTGATATTAACAACAGCTATTATTTTTGATTCCGCCACTAACTGTTCTATTAAATCGTTGTATTCTTCCGAGTTTTTCCGGGTTTTTTCTTCTCTTGGAACAGAATAATAAAGGGAACTTATATACTCTTTTATATCCATATTATCCGGAACCGCTATCGGCTTTGAATACAGTGTGTACTGGCCGTATTCTTCACTTAAGAACAAATCTGTTTGCAAAGCGAACCGATCATGATCATACATAATTGATTCGTTTTTTTCCACTACAAGAATATACTCGCATCCCTCTATATACTGCTTTCTGTTGTGCTCATAGGTGTAATCTATCTCGCTCACATAACTAACCGCATGATTTATAAAAAGATATATTTCTTCTTCATCAACATCACCGTATAGGCATTCTTTTACCTTAAACCTAGCTTCCGAGTACTGCTCATAATCAATTGTTTCAATGTATTCTCCTACAATCGCAACATTGCTGTTTTTTACAATGTCCTCAAACGAGACTTTGTTCTCTTGGCTATATGTTAAGGATTCATCTGTATCCTTTCCGTTCTTAAGAATATCAATAATGGAATAATCGATATAAACCCCTTGTATAAAAGCCGGTTTTTTATTTTTCTGCATTACAAACATATATGTTATTTTTCCATCATCAGAATATTCACACTCACCATCAATCTGAAGAGTCGTATTCTCATTGAGCTTTATAACGTAACAATATAAAAATTCTTTTTTTATTACGTTATATGACAGCTTATCTTCATACGGAGAAAGTTGATCTATTAATTCTCTTTTTTTCTCTTCGCTTAATTGTATTTCTGTTCTTATCAATTTTCCGGAGGATGAATCCTCATAGTAAATTTCCATGTTTTCATCATATTTGATTGCGGCATCTGCTACCTCTACTTCATTTGTTTTGTCTGTACTGCAACCAACAAATAGAAAAAGAAGTAAACACATTGTCAAAAACAAACACTGACGACCACCTTTGCTCATGGGATTGGTTACCTCCTATTTCTTTTCGTTGCTTTCTCACTAACCTCAACTGTATGTTTTTAAAACGGAATCTCTCTCATAAAAAAAGCATGACCGAATTTATACCTCACACACCTGAACAACCTTGTCCAGGAAAACTCTAATGGGATAACAAACCTTGTCATGCTAACCAAAAACAATATTATTTTTCTCCCATGTCCCTTAAAAAACTGCTTATCAGCTTACTTCTCGGTATTCTTAAGCTGACTGATAATATCTTCCAACTCTTTGATGGCTTTTTCGCTCGTTTTTTTACTGATCTTTCCGGACTTTCCGGATCCAAGCATTGCCACTACGATATTTCCCATATCTTTAGCCGAATAACCTTTTTCTTCCAATACCATTGCTGCATACTGCTCTCTTGTTATGGCAGGGACAAATCTTCTGGCATATGTCTTAGTCGATTTGGCGAACCCGTTAACAGCCAAAAGACCGGCATCGAGCAATGTCTGAACGGCCTTAAAAATCGTCACGCGGCTAAGTTTTTCTTTTACACATAAACCCTCAATCTCTACTATAGACAAAGGTTCTCCTTTTTCCCATAACAGATTGAGTACCTGTTCTTCACTGTGACTGAATAAAGAATTTCTTCTCATTTTCTTTCCTCTTTTCTTTTTGTTTGGGTTTGACCGGTTTTCTGCCAGTCACGCTTGCGACTTTCTTCGCAATATCTATCTTTTATATTATCTCACGTATTGATTGCTCGTCAAGTACAACCATCGGATATATTTTCTTGATATTTTCTTTTGATGCATCTCACTTTTATAAGACTTATCAATACTATGATCATTCCCCCGCAGACAAATCCGCCCATATCAAGCCAGACGTCTGCTATCTCGGGTCCCCGACCGGGAGAAAAGATCTGAATCGTTTCATCGATAAACGCTACCGCAAGACCACAAAAAACGGTGTTTATCGCCAAGCGAAGTGTTTGCTTTCTATGAGTCTTTTTATCTGTTTTGTCTGCTTCTTCGCGGAAGGTTACATTGTTTGTACGAATAATAAACGCTGCATACGCGCTCATCTCAAGACCCATAAGCGTGTATTCGCAGAAGTGAGCAAGCTTCCTGACAAAAAGCCCAGTGATCATATCTTCGGGAAGGAACACGCTGAGAACCGGCCTTAACAGCTCAAGCACAAAACCGCTCTCTTCGGACGATTCCGTCGCCGGGATCATAGAGTGTCCCCATGCAAACACTATTGAAACCACAATAAGGACCCTTAGAAGGATCCTCATTTTCCTATGTCTTTCTTTTAATGATTTTTCATTCATCCCAGCAAACCTTTTAAATTATTGTTTTTCCGCCGTTCGTTCTTGATTTCGAAGACTTTTTAATATTCGCTTCCAAACCAATACTTTTCCGCCCTTTTTTATTACCTGCTGGATTCACAGCGTCACGCTTTTATGTCGGTTCACGTGACAGCATATGTTCACCGCTACAGGCAGCCCCGCGATATGCGTCGGGTATGTTTCGATATTGACGCCGAGCACTGTCGTTACACCACCCATTCCGCCGGGTCCGATCCCGAGTTCGTTGAGTTCTTTTGTGAGCTCAATCTCAAGCTCTTTGATATGCTCTTTCTCTGAAAATGTCGTGATATCTCGAGTGAGTGCTGTCTTCGCAAGGATCGCGCACTTCTCAAAATCGCCGCCGATACCGACACCGACCACCATGGGAGGACAAGCGTTGGGTCCCGCAGTTGTGACCGCATCAATGACCGCTTTCTTAACACCTTCTCTTCCGTCCGCTGGGGTGAGCATGTAGAGCTTGCTCTTGTTCTCGCTTCCGAAGCCTTTGGGCGCGAGCATGATATCAAGCTTGTCTCCGGGAACGATGTCGTAATGTATGATCGCGGGGGTGTTGTCTCCCGTATTGACTCTTTCAAGGGGATCAGCAACAACTGACTTCCTTAAGTAGCCCTCGGTGTATCCTTCGCGGATGCCCTGATTGATCGCATCCGTAAGATTTCCACCTGTTATGTGCACTTCCTGTCCTACTTTTACAAACAGGATGGCCATACCTGTATCCTGACAGATCGGGATAAGCTCGTTTTTCGCAATATCAAGATTGGCGGTCAGCTGTCCGAGCACTTTCTTTCCGAGAGGTGATGTCTCCTCCTTCTCTGCTGTCCTGATCGCGTTCTCAACATCCGCGCCGAGCACTGTATTCGCCGCGAGGCAGAGCCCTTTCACCGCTTCTGTGATTTTTTTACATTCTATTTCTTTCATATGAACGACATATCCTTCCATCTTCTTAGACTATTTTTGTTCTGTTTCGTATACAGGATTCATCTGCTCGTATGTTTTGTATTTCCATACTCAGCGACACCGCGACCGAAAAACTTTCCGACCGAGCGTTCACAAGAACGCGGGGTGCGAAGCGAAAAATCACCGCGAGCGCTCTTGGCGAGCGTTTTCGGAAAGTTTCTTCGTGGCAGGTGGCGCCATTTTGTTATTTTATACATACGAAGCAGATGAATCCGTCACTTTTTACATCAATAGAATAAACCACAACGGGTGACGGTGAATACCGTCACCCGTATGTTTTACAAATGTGAATCATTCATCATCTGTCGCGTCCCCGCCTTCTTCGTCTTCCGACTCATGAAGGACTGCCTTGTCGGGATCGTCAAAATCGTCGTCATCGAAGTCCACGCCCTCGGGGATCACATTGTCAGCTGCCTTCTCGCCTGCGTTTGCTACATTTGTCTCGGCATCTTCTTCTGTCTCGCGGACTCTTGCGAACCTTGCGACTCTGACATCACTGTCCGCATCGATGTTCATGAGCTTAACACCCGTGGTGTTACGTCCGATGATCCTGATATCGCTCATCTCAAGCCTGATCATGATTCCGGAGGTGGTCATGATGATGATCTGACCTGCCTGGTCGATGATCTTCGCACCGACGAGGTTACCGCTCTTCTCCATGATCCTGTAGCATTTGACGCCCTTGCCGCCACGGTGCTGCTGGTTGAATTCGCTGATCGGAGTGAGCTTTCCGAGACCCTTCTCGGAAACGGTGAGCAGGTACTCGCCTTGTGCAGTGAGCTGCATTGCAACAACTTCGTCCCCGTCGTCGAGGTTCATACCGATTACACCGATCGACTGACGTCCCGTTACTCTGACATCCGTCTCGTTGAAGCGGATCGCCATACCGAACTTGGTCACGAGCATCACATCCTGAAGCGCATCCGTGCACTTAACACCGATCAGCTCGTCTTCATCCCTAAGGGTGATCGCGATAAGTCCGCCCTTTCGGATATTGATGTATTCCGTAAGACGTGTCGTCTTAACAATACCGTTCTTTGTCGCCATGATGAGGTAGCTGTCGTCATCGTAACCCCTGACGGTTATGGTGGCTGTGATACGCTCATCCGGCTGAAGCTCTATAAGATTAACGATCGCGGTACCGCGCGATGTCCTCGATGCTTCGGGAATCTCGTAGGCCTTAAGCCTGTACACACGTCCTTTGTTTGTAAAGAACATAATGTAGTGGTGGTTCGTGGTCATGAAGAGCTCTTCGATGAAGTCCTCATCAAGTGTCTGCATTCCCTTGATTCCCTTGCCTCCGCGGTGCTGGCTCTTGAAGTTGTCAAGCGTCATCCTCTTGATGTATCCGAGTCTGGTCATGGCGATGACTGTATCCTCATCGGGGATAAGGTCTTCCATGGAGATATCGTATTCATCATGTCCGATGCTTGTACGTCTCTCGTCGCGGTAGCGACCGCCGATTTCTTCGACCTCATCCCTGACTGTTGCAAGCAGGATCTTCTCGTCTCCGAGGATCGCTTTGTATTCTTTGATCTTTTCCATAAGATCCGCATATTCGGCTTCGAGCTTCTCTCTTTCGAGACCTGTCAGCTGCCTGAGCCTCATGTCCACGATGGCCTGAGCCTGTACGTCATCGAATCCGTATCTTTCTATAAGTCCCTGCTTTGCTTCCTGCGTGCTCTTCGAAGCTTTAATGAGGGCGATGATCTCATCGATTATATCGAGTGCCTTGATGAGGCCTTCCTTGATGTGAGCAAGTTCTTCCGCCTTGTTGAGATCGTACTTCGTACGTCTCGTAACAACATCTTCCTGATGGCGGATGTAGAGCTTGAGGATCTCAAGGAGTGAAAGCACCTTGGGCTCGTTGTCAACGAGCGCGAGCATGTTCACACCGAAACTGTCCTGAAGCTGTGTATGCTTGTAGAGGTGATTGAGTACAACGTTCGGATTGACATCACGTCGCAGCTCAATGCAGACTCTCATTCCTTCGCGGTCTGACTCGTCACGAAGTTCCGTGATGCCGTCGATCTTCTTCTCCTTAACGAGCTCTGCAATCTTCTCGATGAGACGTGCCTTGTTAACGAGATATGGAAGCTCCGTTACAACGATCATGTTCTTGCCGTTCTGCATCGGCTCGATGTTTGTCACGGCACGAACGCGGATCTTGCCGTGGCCGGTCCTGTAGGCCTGCTCGATACCGCGCATTCCGAGGATCGTTGCGCCCGTCGGGAAGTCGGGTCCCTTTATGATCTTAAGGATCTCTTCGATCTCTGTTTCTCTGTCCTCATTGATGCGGTTGTTGATCATATACGCAACTGCATCGATAACCTCTCCGAGGTTGTGGGGAGGAATGTTGGTCGCCATACCAACGGCGATACCGGTCGTTCCGTTGACAAGAAGGTTCGGGATACGCGAAGGAAGAACGGTGGGTTCTTTCTCCGTCTCGTCAAAGTTGGGAACAAAATTAACGGTGTCTTTGTCGATGTCGGCAAGCATCTCCATCGAGATCTTGCTGAGGCGGGCCTCCGTGTACCTCATTGCGGCTGCGCCGTCGCCGTCCATGGAACCGAAGTTTCCGTGGCCGTCAACCAAGGGGTAACGCGTCGACCAGTCCTGCGCGAGGTTAACGAGCGCTCCGTATATCGAGCTGTCACCGTGAGGGTGATATTTACCCATTGTATCGCCGACGATACGCGCACATTTACGATGCGGCTTGTCGGGTCCGTTATTGAGTTCCTTCATTGCGTACAGGATACGTCTCTGTACGGGTTTCAAACCGTCCCGCACATCAGGCAGCGCACGCGACACAATGACAGACATCGCATAATCTATGTAAGATGTCTCCATCGTTTCTTTCAGGTCCACCGGTCTGACCTGGTCGAAAATATTGTCTTCCATTTTTCCCTCCGGATAATCAGGTTATATCAAGATTGGTTACAAACTTCGCATTTGCTTCGATGAACTCACGTCTGGGCTCTACGTTGTCACCCATGAGGGTGTTGAACGTAACATCGACCTCGGCGGGATTGTCCTCGTCCATGACTACCTGACGAAGTATCCTCTTTGTGGGATCCATGGTCGTATCCCAGAGCTGCTCCGCATCCATCTCACCGAGTCCCTTGTAACGCTGGACTTTGTTCGAGTTGTCACGGCCGACTTCCTTGATTATGTTGCTGAGCTCTTCGTCGCTGTAGGCGTACCAAACCTGCTTATTACGCTCGAGCTTGTAAAGCGGGGGCTGAGCGAGGTACACATGACCCTGTTTGATGAGCTCCGGCATGAACCTGTAGAGGAACGTGAGCATCAGTGTGCTGATGTGCGCGCCGTCGACATCGGCATCGGTCATGATGATGATCTTGTTGTAACGAAGCTTTTCTATATCGAAATCATCCGAAATACCTGTTCCGAACGCCGTGATCATGGCACGGATCTCCGCATTGGCAAGGATCTTGTCAAGACGGGATTTTTCAACATTGAGAATCTTGCCTCTAAGCGGAAGGATCGCCTGTGTTGCACGGTTACGCGCACTCTTTGCGGAGCCGCCGGCGGAGTCTCCCTCGACGATGAAGATCTCGCAGTTCTTCGGATCCTTGTCAGAGCAGTCCGCGAGCTTTCCGGGAAGGCTCATGCCTTCAAGCGCCGTCTTACGGCGTGTCAGATCGCGCGCTTTGCGCGCCGCGTCGCGTGCCCTTTGTGCAAGAAGTGCTTTTTCGATGATCGTCTTGGCAACCGTGGGGTTCTGCTCAAGGAAATATGTGAGCTGCTCGCTCACAACATTGTCAACTGCGCTTCGTGCCTCGGAGTTTCCGAGCTTCTGCTTTGTCTGACCCTCAAACTGCGGTTCGGGGATCTTGATGCTGATGATCGCGCTCATACCCTCACGGATATCTTCGCCGACGAGGTTTTCCTCGTTGTCTTTGAGCATCTTCATGTTGCGCGCATAATCGTTAAAGGTTTTTGTAAGCGCATTCTTGAATCCCGTGTAATGAGTTCCGCCTTCGGGAGTCGTGATGTTGTTTACGAAGCTGTAGCAGCCTTCGTTGTAGCCGTCGTTGTGCTGCATAGCGACTTCGACATAAACATCGCCCTTCTGTCCCTCGCAGTAGATAACGTTGGGGTAAAGTACCGTCTGGTTCTTGTTGAGATATTCAACGTACTCCTTGATACCGCCCTCGTAGTGGAATTCCTTAATCTGCTCCTTGCCCTCACGGCAGTCGCGAAGGATGATCTTGATGCCCTTTGTAAGGAAAGCCATCTCACGAAGACGCTGCTTAAGTACGTTATAATCAAATACTGTCTCCTCGAAGATACTCTTGTCGGGGAGGAAAGTGATAGTCGAACCCGTACGGTCCGAATCACCCACTTCTTTTAAGGGGTAGACGGTCTTGCCGTACTCGTAACGCTGCTGATATTTCTTGCCGTCACGCTCTACCGTAACCTCGAGCCACTCGGAAAGCGCGTTAACTACAGACGCACCTACACCGTGAAGTCCGCCGGAAACCTTGTATCCTCCACCGCCGAACTTGCCGCCGGCATGAAGGATCGTAAATACGACCTCGACTGTTGAGATGCCCTTTTTCTTGTTGATCTCAACGGGGATACCGCGACCGTCATCGATAACGGTCACCGATCCGTCGTTATTAAGCGAAACATCGATAGTATGACAGAAGCCCATCAGCGCCTCGTCAATCGCATTGTCAACGATCTCGTAAACCAGGTGGTGAAGTCCTCTCGCCGAAGTACTTCCGATGTACATACCCGGTCTCTTTCTTACAGCTTCCAGTCCTTCCAGGATCTGGATCTGATCTGCACCGTAATTGTTGTCACTCATACTGTCTCCTCTTTAGATACAGGGTTTTCCGCATCCCGGCCATTTTTAATGCGGGGGCGGTTTACCGCTGAACTCTTGACTTGGTTTTCTAAGATGTAATCTTTTATAACTGTCAGGATAATGTACCTTCCCCGACCTTGTACACTTTGTTGATACCGGTCCTCTGCATCACAAATTCTTCAAGACCCGTGCAGGTGATGAAGGTCTGTACTCCCTGCGTGAACCCGAGCAGCTGTGTCTGACGGTTTCTGTCAAGCTCCGAAAGAACATCGTCGAGCAGAAGGATCGGCGCTTTGCCGCTGACCTGTCTGACCAATTCTATCTCTGCCAGCTTCATGGAGAGGGCTGTTGTTCTCTGCTGTCCCTGCGAACCGAAGGTTCGCGCGTTTTTGCCATTTATCTCAAACTCGAGATCGTCCCTGTGCGGTCCGACTGTTGTGAATGTGGACGCTATATCCCTGTCTCTTCCGAAAAACAGCTTGTCCTTAAAATCTCTCACTGATGTGTCCGGCGTGTAGATGAGTTTTATGTCCTCTTTTTCTCCGGACACCGCCCTGTGAACCGGTTTGGCGATCTCTTCAAGCTTCTGCGTAAACTCGGCTCTTTTCTCGATCAGATAAGAACCGTACTCAACAAGCTGTTCATCCCATACATCAAGCGTCCCGAGGAGTTCTTTGTTAAGGGATACCTGTTTGAGCAGATTGTTGCGCTGCGCGAGAACCTTGTTGTAAGACGAGAGATTGTGCATGTAAAGCCTGTCAATCTGACTTGCTTCCATGTCGAGGAACCGCCTGCGTTCGGCAGGTCCTGCTTTTATCATCGAAAGATCATCCGGGCAAAACGAGATGATCCCCAAAAGCCCAAATAACTGTCCGGCTCTCACAAGAGGTTGCCCGTCAAGTGCAACTCCCTTCGCCTTTGACCTGGAGAGCTGCATATCAATGCGCCTCTGTGTGATCTCATCTGCTGCTATCATCCTGAGGTGTGCTTCTTCACACCCGAACCTTATCATGTCTTTTTCTTTGCTCTGGCGCTGAGAGCGCGTCGTCGCACACATGTATATGGCCTCGAGTATGTTTGTCTTCCCGGCTGCGTTGTCTCCGTAGAGGATATTTACATTGTCGGAAAAATCGACGCACAGCGACTCGTAGTTTCTGAAATTTGAAAGTTCCAGTCTTTTTATCTTCATGATTTTCCTGTCACCGGGAACCAAAGCGTTTCCGCGGTGATCTGACTACCTGTTACTCTGCTTACTCAACGGTGACTTTGTTTCCTTTGTATGAGAAAGAGTCACCTTTGTACAGCTTGCGCCCGCGTCTGGTCTCTTTTTCACCGTTGACACTGACCTGTCCCTCTTCGATAAGGATCTTTGCTTCCACTCCGCTGCCGACTAATCCCGCAAGCTTCATGGCCTGCCCGAGTTTTATAAACTCATCCCTTATAGAAATGCTGCTATCCATGTTAAAACCTCTTTTTAAGCGGTTCACCGCTCAGACTTTTCCGCCCTAAACTCACAAGGGTAAAACCTTTCTGAATTAAACTCCTATATTAACAGGAAGGATCAGGTACAGATAAGAACCGTCGCCCGCCTCAATCTTCATGGGCGCCTTGCTGCTCACAAGCTTAACCTCGATAACTTCGTCATCGATAACCCTGAGCGCTTCAATGATGAACTTGGGATTGAAGCCAATGAGGAATTCATTTCCTTCCATCTCAACGGGTACGATCTCATTCATGGATCCGAGTGTGGTCGTGATCTTGAGCTCGATGCTCTCCTCGCCGATGCCGATAACAACAGGCCTGCGATCTGTTTCCCTGATAAGAAGGGAAGCTCTCTCGATCGAATCAAGGAAATCTTTCTTGTTGATCCTGAGGATAGTGTCGAAATCACCGGCTATCATCTGCTTGATGTTATAGTACTTGCCTTCGACCGTTCTGGAGATGATGGTCGTCTGGCTGTTAACAAACTTGATCTGCTTGTCCGAAAGTGAGATCCTTGTCTTCTCTGAAGAATCTTCTTTCTCAGCTGCGTAGATCTTTGCGATCTCATTGAGTGTCTTTCCTATAACAACCGCATCAAATGTGCCGTAGTCGTTGTCGAGCGTATAGTTGACGATCGCAATTCTGTGTCCGTCAAGAGCGGTGACAGTAAGAGTGTTTCCTTCTATCTCAAAATGCTCGCCGGCCATCAGTTTATTGGCATCATTGTCCGTAACCGAGAAGATGGTCTTACGGATGATCTCTTTAAGATCAAAGTTGGTGATCTCAAAGCCTTTTTCCTCTGTAACCTCGGGAGCTGCAGGATATTCTCTGGTTTCACGACCCGCGATATTGAACTTTGCTTTGTCTCCTTCTATACGAACATTTTGTGATTCGTCGCTTTCAATGCATATATCACCCTCGGGAAGCTTCCTGATGATATCTGTAAAGATCTTGGAGTTAACACAGATGCTTCCTTCCTGAACGATGTCTCCGGGTGTTTTGGTAACTATACATAACTGAAGATCATTACCGGTGATACTGATAGTGTCTGCGTGTGCGTCTATAAGCAGGCATTCAAGGATATCCAATGTGGTTCTTGTAGGAATGGCTCTTGATGCGGTTGTGATGCTTTTCAACAATTCTGTCTGTGAACAAACGATCTTCATCTCTTTCCTCCTCGAAATTTCTGTCAATGTAATTAGATAATATGATAATAGTAGTAGGGGCGGTTTATAAGTTTATAACCCCTTAAAATCCTTCTGGCAGTAAAGGTTTTTGAAAATGATGATTTTCGGATAAATCTGATAAGTCAGCATAGGCATTAAAGCCTAAGATCCGAAAAAAATCTTTATCAACAGGAAACTCCGGATTATCAACCTGTTATCACCGGGTTGTTACCGTGTTATCCATAATACTGGTAAGTTAAATGTTGAGTTTCTTTGTGATGGTATCAACGGTTTTGTTGATCTCATCGTCTGTCTTGATCTTCTTCTCGACGGAATCACAGCCGTGAAGGATGGTGGCGTGATCTCGTTTGAAAACCTTCTCGAGCTCGATAGTCGACATGCTGGTGTAACGTCTCGTCAGGTACATGGCGATCTGACGGGGGATGACGATGTACTTTGTCCTCTTGTCGGAGAGGATGTCTTCGACAGAAACAGCGAAATGTTCGCTGACAATGTCTATGATGTACTCAGGCGAGATCGTCTTCTTCTGGTTGGGGAAGACGATGTCACGAAGCGCTTCCTCCGCAAGCTCCATGTTTATGGGAGTTCTCTTTATCCTGGAAAGTGCTATCAGCTTTGTGAGTGCACCCTCAAGTGATCTGATGTTTGTAGTAATGCTCTGGGCGATGTAAGAAAGAACTTCATCGTCAACGTTGAGCTTGATGTTTGACTCGTACTCTTTGATCTCGAGCTTCTTTTGAAGAATGGCCATCTTTGTCTCAAAGTCGGGAGCGGTCAGGTCAACCGTGAGTCCGCATTCGAAACGTGATCTGAGCCTTTCTTCAAGGTTGTTGAAATCTCTCGGAGGCTTATCGGATGAAATAACGATCTGCTTCTTGGCCTCGTAGAGGTAGTTGAATGTATGGAAAAACTCTTCCTGAGTACGATCTTTTCCTATTATAAACTGGATATCGTCGATCAGAAGAACGTCGATATTGCGGTACTTCTCACGGAAATCGGCAGGTGCGACACTACCGTGACGGATTGCTTCAACCAGTTCATTCATGAAAACTTCGCTCGTAACGTACATGATCTTGAGTGAAGGAGTGTTTTCAAGAATGAAGTGCGCGATCGAATGCATAAGATGAGTCTTACCGAGTCCGGGATCGCCGTAGATGTAAAGCGGGTTGTAGTACTCTCCGGGAGCCTCGGCAACCTTGAGTGCTGCTGCATGAACAAGCGAGTTGCTTCCGGAAACGACGAAATTGTCGAATGTATAGTCAGGGTTGAGCTTTAGTCCGAGAAGAGAAGACGACATCGCTGCCTGCTCGGGAAGTCTTTCACGGCGAACGGGCGCAGGTTCGTCACCGACGATATCGATATTGATCTCTTCGTCGATCATCTCTTCGATTGCATTTTTGATAAAAGCTCCGTACTTGTTCTTGATGAATGAGAGGTTGGAACCGATGGACGGATCCGAAGAATAGAGAATAACAAGGTCGTCCTTTACATCCCTGACCTTGAGATTTTTGAGCCATGTATTGAAGGATACCTTGGTGATATTATACTGAGTGCGTAAAAACTCAAGGATTTCATCCCATCTGTCAATGAGTATTTCCTTCTCATTATTCATGGCGTTCTCTCTTTCGGTTAGTAGTGTCAAAAACTGATATTAATAAGGAAGAGATTGTGTCCGGAATCAATAAATGCCGAAGAATCCCAACATTATTATTCTATATCATTTACGGCATTTTTTCAAGGAAGAAATCCACAAATCAAAAAGTTTGCCTCATAAGCGTTAAAGGGGTTTAAAAGGCATTTGAGAGCCTTTAAACAGCATAATAATGCTTATAAACATCAAAAGGTACTTATCAATTTTATCAACATAAGTTATCAACATATCCACAAAATTTGTGGAAAACTTTGAGACACTAGTGCTTGACTATTTACTCACCGCTCAATATAATGTTACTGCTGTGTAAATTCGCATATTTTCTACAGAGGAGGTGTATATATATGAAGATGACATTCCAGCCTAAGAAAAGGCAGAGAGCTGTTGAACATGGTTTCAGAAAGAGAATGAGCACCAAGAACGGCAGAAAGGTATTAGCTGCCAGAAGAGCCAAGGGCAGACATAAATTAACAGCCTAGGTCGCATTTATGTGACCTTTTCTTCTGTTACTCATCAGGTATTTTTATACACATAGGAGAACAGATGTCTGCAGTTATTACATTGAAGAGCCGTTTTGATTATGACAGAGTTTATCAGAACGGCAGATCATACGCGAACCGCCTGCTCATCATGTATGTGATGCCTAACGGCACGGCTTCCGACAGGTACGGACTGGTCGTGAGCAAGAAGGTCGGGAACAGCGTGATCAGACACAGAGCAAGACGACTCATGAAGGAGTCGGTCAGATTGACGGGTCGTATCGGAGAAAAGGGCTACGACGTGGTCCTTATCGCACGACCGGGGATTAGGGATAAGAAATTGGCAGATGTTGATGAAGCATTTCATCATCTCCTGACGATCATGAGGCATAAAAAGCCGGGACGGTAGCGGTCCGTCCGATTACAGACACAGCGCATGAAGAAGATTCTTATAGGATTTGTCAGGTTTTATCAGAAACGCATTTCTCCCTTAAAAAAGAGAGGATCTTGTATTTATATCCCTACCTGTTCCCAATATGCTCTGGAAGCCCTTGAAAAGTATGGGGCTATTAAAGGAACATGGCTCGCGATCAAGCGGATTTCGCGATGTCATCCTTTTGCAAAAGGGGGATTTGATCCCTTACGATAAGAATTCGAGGATAAAAAATTGGGCTCAATATTAATGGCAACATCAACCTGTTTTGGTTGTAATTCAGGTCCCTTTAAGTGGATCATGGACTTTATGGGATTGATCCTTAATTGGATCTTCCAGTTTGTAAACCTTTTCGGTATTCAGAACATCGCACTTTGTATCTTCCTTTTCACATTTGTTACAAAGATGCTGATGCTTCCGCTTACGATCAAGCAGCAGAAGTATACGAGACTTCAGTCCAGGATGTCGCCCGAGCTTACCAAGATTCAAGCCAAGTATAAGGGCAAGAAGGACGAGGAGTCTTTAAGACGTCAGCAGGCTGAAACACAGGCAGTTTACGCAAAGTACGGCACCAGCCCCATGGGAGGATGTCTTCCTTTGCTTATTACTTTGCCTATCATGTTTGCTCTTTATCAGGTCATCTACAACATCCCTTCGTATGTTGATCAGATCGGAGACTGGTACACACAGATCGCAAATGCTATCCAGGGTCTTTCCTCAGATGCATCCGTGATCGCCACCAACGTGGACACATTTGTTGCCAACACGCTCGGTAACGGTGCACAGGCAGTACCTTCACTCGTTGAAGTCGGCAAGACTGTAGTTGCCGGTTCACCCGAGTACACATCTTCGATCGTTGATATTCTCGTCAAGTTTACGGGCAGCAACTGGGATTCGTTCTTTGCGGCTGATTTCTTTAAGTCGCTTGCAACTCCTTCCATACTTGCAGCCAAGGATTCGATCCTTTCGGCAAACAGCCTCTTTGGCCTGAGCATTTTGGATACTCCTTCCGCAAGTGCATGGTATGCATACTTCGTACCCGTGCTTGCAGCCGCAACTCAGTTTATTCAGGGCAAGCTCCAAAACGGCAAGAACCCTGCGGCTAACGATCCCAACAACCCCGCAGCCGGCACTTCAAAGGCCATGACAACGATACTTCCCATCATGTCGGGTGTATTCTGTATCATGTTCCCTATCGGTATCGGCCTTTACTGGATCGCATCGGCATTGTTCACGATCATCCAGTCACTGTTCATCAACAAGTACCTCGACAGAGTGGGTATTGATGATCTTATCGAGAGAAATCTTGCAAAATCCGCTAAGAAGAACGAAAAGCTTGGCATCAAGCATGATGACAAGATGGCAGCTGTTGCACGTACCAATACAAAAGCAGTCACAGCAGAAAACGTACGCTCCATAGAGACTTCCGACAATTCATACAAGAAGAATAAAAACCGCAAGAACGCAAGCGGTTCCGACTACAAGAGGAGCGGTGTTTCGTACAGCGCAAGCAGTATCGCAGCAAATGCCAATCTCCTGCTGCGCAACCAGGAAGACAGGAAGGAAGAAAATGATCCCGCCGATACAGGCGCGACCGATACAAAGAAAGCCGTTGATGATTTAGAGAAGACCGAATTTGTGACTCCCGAGAACTCTTCCTCCGATACAGAAAGCAAAGACTGAAAACGGTACAGGTCTTAGTTAAAGAGGACAAAAAATGAACGAGTATAAGGAATTTAGCGGTAAGACCGTTGAAGAAGCTTTGGAACTCGCACAGCAGGAATTTGCATGCGGTTCCGACAGACTTGAAGTTGAAGTTATCGAGAAAGAAAGCAGCGGATTTTTGGGACTTCGTTCCAAGCCCGCACGTATCAATGTCAGATTAAAGGAAGTTTCACCTGAGGAGACTGCCTGTGAGTTTGTAAGCAAGATCCTCGGTTGCATGAGCATCGATGCAGGTGTTACGGCAACCATGAGCGAAGACGGAAGCGAGCTTTCCGTTCAGATCGACGGTGAAGACATGGCAGTGCTCATCGGAAAGCGCGGTCAGACACTTGATTGTTTCCAGTACCTTGTAAGCCTTGTTGTTAACAAGACTTCGGGTTCTTACATCAAGGTTAAGCTTGATACAGAGAATTATCGTGCAAGACGTAAGGATACACTTGAGAATCTTGCAAAGAATATCGCTGTCAGGGTTAAGAAGACACACAAGCCTGTTTCTCTTGAGCCCATGAATCCTTATGAGAGACGTGTTATCCATTCCGCACTTCAGAATGATAAGTACGTTGAGACACACAGCGAAGGTGACGAGCCTTTCCGTAAGGTAGTTGTTACACCCAAGAAGGGCGTTGTATACGAGAACAGAAAGAACAACCGTTTCGGCGGTGGCAACAGACGTGGCGGTTACGATCGCAAGCGTCCCATCAGCAGCAAGGAATTCCACAAGAAGTACGGTGCAGACACAAAGGATTACAGCACCGACTACAAAAAGGATTATGCCGCATATCTTGAGTCCAAGGCAGCAGCAAAGGCTGCAGCTGCCGAGAACGCTGAGGGCGGTTCTCAGGACTGATTACATAATTGCGCTCCCTGTGATCAAACACGGCCCGTCACTCATGCAGTTTCGGGTGGGACAACGACAGAGAGTAGTTTGGTAAGTTTAGGTAGCAGATCTTAACAGCGGGTTTATTTGATATAGACCCGCTTTTCTTCTTAAAGCCACGTTTCCGGATGTATGGTTATGAGTTTTCTTGTCTGGATGATCCGGTGCGGGAAACAGCTCAGAAGATTCAAGAGGAGGTAACAGCGTGTATACAGGCGATACTATTGCTGCCATTGCTACGGCACTTTCACCTGCAGGCATAAACATTATCCGCATCAGCGGTGAGAATGCCTTTTCTGTTACTGCGTCTCTTTTCAGATCCGCGAGGGGAAAGGAGTTTTCTTCGATTCCTTCAGGGACCGTAAGCTACGGCTTTATCGAATTTGAGGGAGAGGTTCTTGACGAGGTTTTAGTTCTGAAGATGGCTGCCCCTCATACATACACATGCGAGGATGTTACCGAGATCCACACACACGGCGGGGTCCTTGTTACCAAGAGAGTTCTTGAAGCGATCCTTGCGAGCGGAGCAAGACTTGCGGAAAGCGGTGAATTCACCAAAAGAGCTTTTTTAAACGGCCGTATCGATCTTTCTCAGGCGGAAGCCGTGATGGATGTCATAGGATCGGGCAGTGATCTGGCAAGACGCAACTCCATGAAGCAGCTCCGGGGGAGCCTGCGCGACGAGATCAATCGCATCAGAGAAAGCATTATTCTTGAAACAGCGCACATTGAGGCAGCCCTCGATGACCCCGAGCATATAAGCCTTGACGGCTTTACAGAGACGCTTCTTCCCAAAACAGAGGGACTTTTAAAGGAACTTAAAAGACTTCTGGCTTCCTTCGACACGGGTAAGATCATCAAAGACGGTCTTAATGTGGTCATTGCGGGCAGACCGAATGCCGGTAAGTCTTCTCTTTTGAATGCACTCCTCAAAGAGGAAAGGGCGATTGTCACAGAAATAGCCGGTACCACTCGCGATACGATCAGTGAAAGCCTTGACATCGGTGGTCTTGTTCTTAATCTGACAGACACAGCGGGCATCAGGCAGTCCGGTGATCTTGTCGAAAGCATCGGTATCGACCGCGCTCTGAAAGCTGCAGCCGAAGCACAGCTCATCCTTTATCTGATCGACAGTCCGCTCGGTATCACGGACGAGGACAAAGAGAATCTTAAGAGCTTTGCAGATAAAAAGGTAATACTCATTTACAACAAAGATGATTTATTAAACGACACACGGACCGGTTTAAATTGCGATAAGTGTCATGGAAAAGATACTGACTGTGAAGTAGATGCAGGTACTGCCTGCGGGGATATGAGTTCGGACAGTGATATAGATGACGATTTTGACCTGCTTTCTTCTTTGAATGCCGGGAGTGTGAAGATCTCAGCCCTGACCGGTGACGGCATCGAAGAACTGAAGGATCTCATAAAAAATATGTTCCTTTCGGGCACTGTTACTGCCGGACAGGATCTGATCCTTACCAACGTTCGTCACGCCGAACACATCCGTGATGCCGTCGCATCGCTTGAGCTTGTGAAAAGCGGCATCGAGAACGGGGTCGACGAGGATCTCCTTTCGATAGATCTGATGGATGCCTACAAATCACTCGGTATGGTTACCGGTGAGGAATACCGCGACGATCTTGCCGATAAGATCTTTTCTACTTTCTGTATGGGAAAGTAGAGTTTTATCAGATATACATTAGTATTGAGGAATAATATGGTTTACGAGAAACATGACGTCATCGTGATAGGAGCCGGTCATGCCGGTTGCGAGGCTGCCCTTGCATGTGCACGCCTTGGTCTTTCCACGCTCATTTTTACCATGAGTGTTGACAATATCGCAATGATGCCCTGTAATCCCAATATCGGCGGCACTTCCAAAGGTCATCTTGTTCGTGAGGTCGATGCGCTTGGTGGAGAGATGGGGCGCAATATCGACAGGACTTTTATTCAGTCGCGTATGCTCAATACCTCCAAAGGTCCCGCTGTTCAGTCTCTTCGTGCACAGGCGGACAAGAAAGATTACAGTGCTTCAATGAGGAAGGTTCTTGAATCAACCGAGGGACTTACTATTCGTCAGGATGAAGTAACCGAGATTCTTGTTGAATACTGTTCTGATAATCATGGAATAAAAGATTCTGAAAACTCTTCCGAATTAGTTGAAAATTCGGTTGATAACACTGTTGATAACCATGTTTACAACGATGTGGATAATATGCAGATAATCACGGGAGTCCGCACTGTTTCAGGGAATACGTATCCTGCGAGAGCTGTCATTTTATGCACAGGCGTGTATCTCGATTCTCGCTGTATTTATGGCGAAGTTTCTGTTCCTTCGGGTCCTTCGGGTCTTCCCCGCAGCACTCACCTTTCGGATTCGCTCCGTGCACTCGGGCTTCCCGTTCGCCGTTTCAAGACAGGGACTCCTGCCCGTATTGCAAAGAGCAGTATTGATTTTTCAAAGATGGAAGAACAGCAGGGTGACGAACATGTTGTGCCGTTCTCTTTTGAGAATGTCGGCAAGGACATGGACAAGGATCAGGAATCCTGCTGGCTTACATACACAAATCTCGAGACTCATAAGATCATTCGTGACAACATTGACAGGTCTCCACTCTACAACGGTAGAATAGAAGGAGTCGGGCCGCGCTATTGCCCCTCCATCGAGGATAAGGTCATGCGTTTTGCCGAGAAGGAGCGCCATCAGGTCTTCATTGAACCCGAGGGCAGATATACCGAAGAGATGTATATCTCCGGCATGTCCAGCAGTCTCCCCGAGGATGTTCAGTACGCTATGTACCGCTCTGTCCCCGGCCTCGAAAATGCAGTGATCGTCCGTAACGCATATGCAATCGAGTACGACTGTATCGACGCTCTTTGCCTTAAGCACACGCTTGAGTGCAAGGATATAAAGGGCTTTTACAGTGCAGGTCAGGCCAATGGCAGTTCCGGTTACGAAGAGGCTGCCGCACAGGGGCTGATCGCAGGTATTAATGCAGCGCTTTCACTTCTTGGAAAGGAGCCTTTGGTCCTTGACAGATCGGATGCCTACATCGGTGTCCTGATCGACGATCTTGTCACAAAGAGTACACCTGAGCCTTACAGGATGATGACTTCGCGTGCTGAGTACAGACTTCTTTTGCGTCAGGACAATGCGGATCTGAGGCTTGCAGATTACGGTCATCGCGTTGGTCTTCTTTCTGATGAGAGATATGAGGATGTGTGCTATAAGCGTTCACTGATCGCTTCCGAGATCGAAAGAGTAAAGACTGTTGGAGTTTCTTCTTCCAAAGAGGTTTCTGATTTCCTCTCGGGATTTAATTCCACACCCGTCAGTGACGGAGCTATACTTTTTGATCTGATCAAGCGCCCCGAGCTTTCTTACGAATCGCTTGCTCCTCTAGATCCTGAACGCCCCGATATCCGCCCCGACATCGCGGCACAGATTAACATCGAGATCAAGTACGAGGGTTACATCAACCGTCAGAAGATCCAGGTGGCCGCATTTAAGAAGCTGGAGGAAAAGATGATACCTCCTACTCTTGATTACGATCTTGTTCCTTCGCTCAGGATCGAGGCACGTCAGAAGCTTAAAGCCATTCGCCCCGCGTCTATCGGACAGGCTTCGCGTATTTCCGGTGTTTCACCCGCGGATGTAAGCATCCTTCTGATATACCTGGGAAGGGGATCTAATTAGAGTTTTTAATCTTCTGAAAGTATTGCGGAAGAATAATCACTTTAGCGTTTTGTATCACTGAACCGTCATCGTTTTATATGACAAAAGTCCGTTCTGTGTGGTTTTATAAATACGATACTTGATCGGTTCTGTGGTTAATTTGTTGGTAAAATGACGGCTGTGAACAGAAAGGAGTTATATGGAAGAGACAGGACTTTTGAAACAGATCCTCCTTGCTAACGGGATCCCTTCTTTTGGTGACGACATCCTTTCCCGGCTTGTGTCTTTTTACCATCTTGTGGTCGAGAAGAACAAGGTCATGAATCTTACGGCCATAACTGATTTTCAGGATTTTGCTGTAAAGCATTTTGCTGACAGCCTTTCTGTATTGAAGATCCTTAATCTCTCCGGGTCTTGCGTTGATGTCGGAACGGGGGCAGGTTTTCCCGGAATCCCGCTCGCGATATGCTGCCCCGATGTTTCATTTACGCTTCTTGATTCGCTACGAAAGAGAGTAGATTTTCTTTCCGAGGCAGTTTCTGAACTGGGACTTAAGAACGTAACGCTTATGCATACGAGGGCCGAGGATGCAGGCAACAATGCTAGACTGCGCGACAGCTTTGACTTCGCTGTTTCGAGGGCTGTTTCCGGACTTTCTACGCTTGTAGAATATGTTCTTCCTTTTGTAAAGACATCAGGTACCTTTATTGCTTATAAAGGTCCGAGTGCAGCAACAGAGATCGCAACCTCTTCGAATGCTCTTAAAGTGTTTTCGGCCAGGGTTGATCACTTTCACTCCTTTGAACTCTCACCGGATCCTTCTGATGAAAGCTTGGAGAAAAGTGTTCGCACTCTTCTCTTTATTACAAAGGACAAGCCGACACCTAAAGGATATCCCCGATCAGCTGCCAAGATGTCAAAGAATCCTTTGTAGAGTTTTGTGTTTTTGTTGACGAGCAACTGTTTTGTTGGTACTATTGTTTTGTTGCTCTTATAAAAATGTTTCACGTGAAACAATTATATGAAGGAATTATTATGAGTAAAGTTATTGCTATTGCCAATCAAAAAGGTGGAGTCGGAAAGACCACCACTTCGATAAATCTTTCTGCTGCGCTTGCACAGAAAGGGATGAAGGTTCTGGTTGTTGACAGTGACCCTCAGGGTAACACGACAAGCGGACTCGGTATCGATAAGACTGAGGAAAGGAATTCTCTTTACCAGGTTCTTATCGATGAATGTGAGATGAAGGATGCAGTTATCGGAACAGCTTATTCCGGTCTCTTTCTTGTTGCATCTGATGTTAATCTTGCCGGAGCTGAGATCGAACTTATCGGTACGCCTGAGCAGGAATATATTATGAAGAAGAAGCTGGATACGATCCGGGACGACTATGACTATGTCCTTATCGATTGTCCTCCTTCGCTTAATATCCTCACAGTAAATGCCATGACCTGTGCAGACAGTATCATCGTTCCTATTCAGTGTGAATTCTATGCACTCGAAGGACTTTCACAGCTTCTTCGAACAGTAGAGCTTGTAAAGGCGAGACTCAATAAGTCACTTAAGGTTGACGGTGTAGTTTTCACCATGTTCGATGCCAGAACAAATCTTTCGACTCAGGTTGTAGAGGATGTAAAAGAGAATCTTCCTCATCCCGTGTTCAACGCAGTTATCCCGAGAAATGTTCGTCTCGCAGAGGCACCTTCTCACGGAATGCCGATATCGGTATATGATCCCAGGTCTGCGGGTGCTGTGGCGTACTCGGATCTTGCGGAAGAGATCCTCATAAAAGATAAGATGATTGCGGGGGAATATAAGACAAGATCATAATTTTCCTCTTACATTCTGAATACTGATTTTGTAATGCGATAAACGAAATAATATTACGGTATATGACTAGACAGTAATACGAAGTACGCCAGCGTTAGTGTACAGTATATGTTTTTCGGCACCGTTCGCACTCCATTTGCGGGTGCCCCTAGCCTCGCTAAACTCTTACTTCGTACGCCACCTGCGTACTCGTAATCGTTAAGCGAGGAGACCCGCAATGTCCGAAAAACATATGCTGTACACTTGCTGGCTGATAAACCAAAAAACAGCGACACATATTTATAATGGGATTATATATGTAATTATTTAAACATCAGCTGTTGGAATTATAGACCGGATTATAATTTGTTGTTTATTATGTACTACTTACTACATACAGCGTACGCTGTGACTGCCACGTCGTATTTATTTCAAACGCGTTCTCACTCCTCATTGGATGCGGGAACCGCATCCGTTTCCTCGCCTAAAACTAAAACCAAGAGGATGACGGATGATTCGACGCAGCGGATACATAAGCGGCCACAGAACGGCCGCTAAGTACCGGCGTCTCATACGGGTTTGAAAACAATAGACGGGCGCGTCACAGCTATGAACCGAATTAAATTGTTATTGATTTACTACTATTTATCAGAATATACAATGGTAGTCGAGAATATTATATAACAAGAAAAATGATAGAATAACTTACTAGAAACGATGAATTTATGATTCTGTAATATTCCCCGCGCAATGTGTGGTGCAGTAGTTGGTTTGCCCATAGTCCGCTACGCCTTCATCTTCAGGAACATACTATCGAGCAAGAATTCGTCGTATTTAGTACAGATATATTCGGCCGTCGCAATTGAAGCGGTAATTTGAAAACTAGGGAAAATTCATTTTGTATCATATGAGATAGGCTGTGACGCGCCAGCCTAATGCTTCAGAACCCATTGAGGACGTCAGCACTTGGCGCCGGTGTTTGCGGCGCCTAGTACTGCTACGTCCGAATATGGAGCGGGAGCGAGTTCTGAAGCATTACGGCTAGGCAGTCACAGCCGTAAGATGAAAACTATAATAAAAAAATATGATTTCGGAGGATCAGCATTATGGTTGCAAAGAAAGGTCTCGGCAAAGGACTTGGCGCTTTAATCCCCAAGGCATCTAACGAGGAGAAAAAGGAAGAAGCAAATGTTTCACGTGAAACATCCATGCTCAACATCAATCTTATCGAGCCTAACAGCACTCAGCCCAGAAGAAGGTTCGATGAAGATGCTCTTGTCGAGCTCGCAGATTCGATCAAGCTTCACGGTCTGATCCAGCCGATCGTTGTACAGAAGAAAGGCGATCACTACGAGATCATCGCCGGCGAAAGAAGATGGAGAGCTTCGAGGATCGCAAAGCTCAAGGAAGTTCCTGTTGTGATCAAGGATTACAGCGAGGACGAGATCTTTGAGATCGCCCTGATCGAGAACATTCAGAGACAGGACCTGAATCCGATAGAAGAAGCTCAGGCATATCAAAGACTTATCGAGGAGCATAACCTCAAGCAGGACGAAGTCGCAGAGAAAGTATCAAAAAGCAGAGTTGCTATCGCAAATTCTTTAAGACTCCTTCGTCTTGATGAGAGGATACGCGAGATGATAATTGACGAGCTGATCACGTCCGGACATGCAAGAGCGCTACTTTCGATAACAGATTCCGAACTCCAGTATGAGATTGCCAACAGGATCCTGGATGAGAAGCTCAGTGTCAGGGAAACAGAAAAGCTTGTAAAGAAATATCTTAACCCCAAGGCAAAGAAAGAAAAGAAAAAGCTCGATGACGAAGCGATTTATCGTGAATACGAGGACAGACTTCGCAGTATTCTTGGAGTAAAGACAGAGATCACACGCAAAGACACCAACAAAGGTAAGATTGAGATCTCATTTAATAACACGGAAGAATTTGAAAAGATTTATGATATAATTAAAGCCGGAAATTAAATGAGCTGATTAGCGAGACAAAAACAATCATAGATGTAAGGAGTCCTTTATGAATCTTTTCGAATCACTCGGTATAGACGGAAGTTATCTTGTCCTTGCCTTATTGGTAATAAATGTCGCACTCATAGCGATAGTGATCCTTCTTTTCACCAGACAGAAGAAGATGAAGTACAATCTCTCTGTCTTTATGAACGGAAAAGACGCGGAATCTCTAGAGGACGCAATGGTCGAGAAGTTCACAGAGATCAACGAGATCAACCGTCTCGGAAAGGCAAGTGCCCGAGAGATCAGCGAAATTAAAGATAAACACAAGTTTGCTTTTCAGAAGTTCAGCATTGTGAAGTATGATGCATTTAAAGAGATGGGCGGAAAGCTCAGCTTCTCGGTTTGTATGCTTACCGACAACAATGACGGTTTTGTACTCACTTCCATGCACAGCACAAGCGAAGGCTGCTACGTGTATATTAAGGAGATCATTGCCGGTGAAGCCTACGTTCTTCTCAGCGAGGAAGAAAAGAAGGTCCTGAGCGAAGCAAAGACCAGACACAGCGTTACGGAAATTGAACTCTGATCATATAAGCATTAAAGAGAAAGACGATTTAGAAGGCATGCCCCTCCGGGCATGTTAAACACAGAGGAAAAATGCACAGATTTTTACGCTCTGTCGGGTACAGTGCGATCGAATGTCAGGAGCAGGTCGAGGATCTGCTCAGGATCATTGTACGCGACACAAAAGACAGGCAGTTTATCAGGAAAGAAAGCGGACCGATAATCGCAGAGTATCGAGGGATGGTTTCAGAATCGATCGGGGTCTGCGTGTGCGGCGAAGAAGACAGCAACGGGAAGTTCCATGTGACGCACTACTTCCCCTTCTGCAAAAACGAGCTCGGACGAGACGAAGAGTTCGTGGCATTTGAAAAGAAGATCGCCGGTGACGGTTACACCGCGATGTGTGATGACGACTCGATCGGATCAACGCTTATATTCTATGTTTTGAACGTGGTCGACTACCTCTTCAAACATAAAGACGAGAACGGCGTGGATGATATGCAGGTAGCATTCAGCGCGCTTTCCACAAAGGGTAACATCATCCTTCCGACACTGGTTCGTGAGGACAGCCTCGAGACACTGAAAAAGAACACCAAAAAAGAAAAGCTTATAGAGGAAGCCAAGAACGGGGACGAGAAAGCGATAGTTTCGCTGTCCATGGAAGACATCGACAAGTACGCCGTTATCAACGAAAGAGTAAAGAAAGAGGACATCCTCAGTATTGTTGAAACAAGTCTTGTACCGCTCGGCTCCGAGTCGGACCTTTATATAATGATCGGTCAGATCAAGGACGTGAGGCTCGAAAAGAATTCTTACACTGATGAAGAGATCTACATACTTTTGATCGATATGAACACGATACTTGTGAATGTTGCGATCAACAAAAAAGACCTATACGGTGAGCCGGAAGTCGGAAGGCGTTTTCGCGGGAATGTCTGGCTGCTCGGGAAGGTCACGGATCCCAAGCCTTACATATGATGAGGGTGTAGGCCGACCGGGTCCGCAAAGACACAAAAAACCACAACAGGTTAAATGCGTTAATACTATTGAACGCGGCCTTCGTAGGAAGTGTACTTTGAGATGTCAACGGTACCGGTCTCAAGGTATTCGGTCTTGAATTCGAGATATGAGGCACGTCTTGCTTTAAGCCAGTCGAAGCGGTTGTCGGGATTTACAAGGATTCCGAAGCCGTCCACGATCTGCTCGCCCTTGGCCATGGTACGGAGCATGAGGTCGCCGACCTCGTAGTTGTAATGGCTCTCATTGTAGAAGTTGTAAGGGTTGAGGCAGACATCATTGAATCCGCTGAAGTCCCAGACCTCGCCGAATATGTCGATGACCTGAAGGAGATAGCTCCAGTAGGTCTTTGCTTCATACTCGTAGAGCTCGTTAATGAAAGAAGCACCGATCACAACCTGAAGTTCAATGCCGTTATCATCACAGAGCTTTTTGATCTGCTTGAGATCGTCGAGTGACTCGTTGATGGCCTTGTTTTTGGGTGTAACGGTAAAGAGCTTCTTGAGGTTGGTGTCATAATCATGGAGGACCGCAGTGCTTATGTAACCTTCGGGGTCCTTCTTGAGCTTGGCGTAACGGTAGTTGACGTTACGCATGCCGTTCTCAAATCCGGGGTTGGAGATCGAGTAATCACCGCTTATCATCTCGGTCATGTCTTCCCAGGCGAAAGAAACGTTCTTGCCAAGGTATTCTACGAATTCTGCAACTTCGTCACCGTCTGTGATAACAGCGGGAGTCTTGTAGAGGTCGCCGAGGGTTGATCTGTCGGCCTTTCTGATCTCGGGACCGGAAAGGTGAAGCAGGATCTTTGTAGCGTCTGTGTGCTCAAGGATGTACTGGGTATAAAGGAGATACTCATGAGTGTTACCCGAAAGGATCCATGAATTGTAATAGGTGTGGCCGTCAAGCTCGCCGGCAACCTCGGGGTTGATGGCACCGGCTTTCGAGCCGCCGATTATGAAGGCGTCGTATTTGTCGCCGTCGTACTGGATCTGCTTTGCCTTTATATAACGAAGGTAAGAATCCTCTCCGTCCTGGAACTCACTGAACTTACCGTCCGAGAAGCGGAAGTAAGCAAAGGGGTCGATAAAGAAGTTCATGCATCCGAGGAACAGAAGCACGAGCCCCACTCCGATGAGAGTGGAGACAACCCAGGATCTGCCGGATATTTCTTTTCCGGAAAACAGCTTTTCGAAAAGTTTCATGTGATAGTCTCCTTGTGTTAATACCCAAGTAATTCAATCAAATATAAGTTGAAAAGGGGCCCACGTCCGAACATTCGTTGAACTGTCGAAATGTTTTCATTCGTTGAAGCATCGAAATGTTTTGACTACGGGTTGAATTCTCCTGCGGAGAATTCAGAACTGGAAGTACAGGAACTGTACTACTTTATCCATGTTAAGCAGGCAGGCTCCGAGAAGTACTACGGTGAGTACAACGGAGAAGCGGGTCCTGCGGAACTTCTGCGCGATCTGTGTGGAGTTTGGAAGGAACCAGCACCACAGGAGCGAGAAGAACAGGATCGGTCCGTTCGCCTCGTGATCGCGGAAGAACGAAACTAACTGCGAGAAGAAGGATGCGGTCTTGTCACCGTACAGCCACGAGAAGTTGAACATGTTCTTGATAACAAGCCAAGCTTCCGAAAGTGAATCTGCAACGAAGAGGGCACGGGTCATCGCTACAAAGCAGAGTGTAAAGAACACTCCGATGACCACAGGGATCTTGATCCCCTTTCTGTTCATCCATGAAGCCAGGCAAACCAAGGCTCCGTTGATGATTCCCCAAATAACAAAGTTCCAACCCGAACCGTGCCAGAAGCCGGATACGAAGAAGGTGACCATTGTTGCCACATAATAATTACGGTACTTAACACCCTTTCTGAAAACGCTTCGGAAGATGTAGTCACCGAGGAATCGTGAAAGAGTCATGTGCCAGCGCTTCCAGTAATCCTGGAAGTCGCGTGCCTTAAGAGGCGAATTGAAGTTCTCCGGAATCTTGACGTTGAACATCCAGCCCATACCGATAGCCATGTCGGCATAACCGGAAAGGTCGAAGTAATATGCAACAGCGTACTCGAGCGAGTAATACCACGAAGAAAGAAGCGGCATGTTGTTGCGGATATCGTCAAAGTAGAGCTGGGCGTCGGTACTCATGGTGTCTGCAAGGAACATCTTCTTGGCAGCACCGATCGCGAAAAGGAAGAGACCGAACGCAACATTTTCGGGCTTAAGACGGAGGTTGTCTTCGTTCTCGAACTGGCAGACCATCTCGGAGTGATGAACGATGGGTCCTACGATCAGCTGAGGGAAGAATGTGATAAAGAGCAGATAGTCAAGGATGTTGTAGTCCTTGGTGAGCTGCTTGTATGAATCGACAACATAAGCGATAAGCTGGAATGTAAAGAACGAGATACCGATCGGCAGGATTATGTGCTTGAGCGTGAAATCGGTGCCGAATATCGCGTTTGTGTTTTCAATAAAGAAGTCTGTGTACTTGTAATATCCGAGCAGAGCCACGTTGCCGAGGATTCCGAGAGCGCACAGGAGCTTTCGCTGAACCTTTTGGGACGGATCCATCCTGCTGAGTGTGATACCGACCATGTAGTTGGCAAAAACACTTCCCATAAAGAACGGGAAGAAGTCGGGGGTTCCCTGCGAGTAGAAGTAGAACGAAGCGATGATCAACCAGAACTTCGAAAGTGAGAACAATTTGAAGTGATTGAGCACGTAATAAACGACAACTACTGTCGGAAGGAACAAAAGTACAAATTTATAGGTTGTGAAAATCATGACAAACCCTTTCTGATCTACATTTCCTATCTATTATGGCGTTATGTCGGTAACTTTTCAACAAAAATCTTGTCAAAGCGGAATATTCCCGTGTTTTTTATACGATGCGCAGGTATTTGTCTTGCCTGAAAGCATCACAAGATCTTCGAAAAGACGCTTACGTGTTTCGGAGGGTTTGAGAATATCGTCCACATAACCGTTGGCGAGACCGATGTCCGCATTCATGTAAAGCGTGTTGTACTCCTCGCGCTTTTCTGCAATGAAGGCAGCCTTCTCTTCGTCGCTCATGGTCTTCATCTGTTTGCCGTAAAGGATGTCGATCGCACCGTCGCCGCCCATGACTGCCATCTGGGCAGTGGGCCATGCATATACGTAATCGGCTCTGAGGTGTCTGCTGCACATGGCGATATATGCGCCGCCGTAGGCCTTACGCATGATAACGGTGAGCTTGCGGGTGGTCGCTTCGGAGTACGCATAAAGGAGCTTTGCACCGTGACGGATGATGCCCTTTCTTTCCTGGTCGCTGCCGGGGAAGAAGCCGGGAACATCGGCGAGAGTGACGATGGGGATGTCGTAGCAGTCGCAGAAGCGAATGAAACGGGCAGCCTTGTCACTCGAATCGCAGTCAAGAACACCGGCCTTGCATGTAGGCTGGTTGGCAATGATGCCGACTGTCATACCGGAGAGCTTTGCAAATCCGATGACTATGTTCTTGGCGAAGTCTTCCTGGATCTCGAGGAAGGAGCCCTCGTCGAAGACAGCATCGATAACGACTTTGACGTCGTAGGCTTTGTTGGGATCCTTGGGAACAAGGAAATTGACATTAAGGGCTTCCTGATCGATATAAGCGGGAGGTGTGTCGGGCTTTTCTCCTGCCGAATGAGGGATATATGAAAGCAGGCGACGAACACGTGCGTAGCAATCCTGTTCGGTGGGGCATGTGAAATGAGACACGCCGCTCACGGTACCGTGAACCTTGGCTCCGCCGAGATCCTCGGTCGAAACCGTTTCGTTGGTAACCTGCTTGATAACCTTGGGTCCTGTAACGAACATGTTGCCGATGTCGTTAACCATGAATATGAAGTCGGTAATGCCGGGAGAGTAAACAGCGCCGCCGGCACAGGGACCTGCGATGATCGAAATCTGGGGAACGCAGCCCGAAGCTGCGGTGTTTGCAAAAAAGATGTCGCCGTAAGAAGCAAGAGAAGCAACGCCCTCCTGAATACGGGCTCCGCCGGAATCGTTGATGCCGATCAGAGGACAACGGTATTCGACAGCCATATTAATTATGGAAGCGATCTTTTGTCCGTGGTTATGACCGAGGGTTCCGCCGGCCACAGTAAAATCCTGAGAATATATGCATACGCGTCTGCCATCGATAGTGCCGTAGCCTGTGATGACACCGTCGTAAGGAAGGGTGCCGCCTTTAAGGCCGAGCTGCGTGTCGATATTGGTGATACCGGTACCGACTTCGCGGAACGAGCCCTCGTCAAGAAGAGCTTCGATCCTCTCCATGGCGTGAAGCTTACCCTTGTCATGTTGTCTTTTAGTATCGTAATTCCTCATGGTGATCTCCTATGACGATTATTCCCTATTGATACGATATTACTCCCAACCTCGAAAAATTATTATACATAAGAAGGAATGCAAAATCAAATAAATAAAATATTAAAACAATCTCAGCAAGGATCGACGGTAAAGAACGAAACGCTTCCTTAATATATAAAACAAATTGCGAAGCAATTCGCGAGTATGATAACGTCAATAAAGGGGGTATGAACTCGTCCGATAAAGCCGAAAAAACTTTTCGAAAAAAACCAAATATTGTTGTTGACACGGTAAAAAGTGGGTGATATAATAGCTTTTGCTGACGCGCCAAAGGGCAATAAAAAAGAGCGCATCAGAACTGAGCACCTTGATAATCGAATAATGAAACAACCTTGAAATTTCTTGAATAATTTCTAGGACGTAGACATATGTCTACTACCCAAAAACAGTAAAAACGGGGAAACAAAGTGCTAAATTAATAGCCGCGTTGATCCGCTAAGAATCAAAACTTTAACATGAGAGTTTGATCCTGGCTCAGGATGAACGCTGGCGGCGTGCTTAACACATGCAAGTCGAACGGAGACTGCGATTGAAGCTGAAGTAGCTTGCTATGGATGTGGATATCGTATTCTTAGTGGCGGACGGGTGAGTAACGCGTGGGTAACCTACCTCATACAGGGGAATAGCAGTTGGAAACGACTGATAAAACCGCATAAAACGGCAGCAGGGCATCCTGCAACCGTCAAATATTTATAGGTATGAGATGGGCCCGCGTCTGATTAGGCAGTTGGTGAGGTAACGGCCCACCAAACCTACGATCAGTAGCCGGCCTGAGAGGGTGAACGGCCACATTGGGACTGAGACACGGCCCAAACTCCTACGGGAGGCAGCAGTGGGGAATATTGGACAATGGGGGAAACCCTGATCCAGCGACGCCGCGT
>JAEEGG010005354.1_pt1 | contig 30590 bp, 13 predicted proteins | sample 9134161 | NCBI WGS metagenome assembly JAEEGG01 (sample SAMN16246543, study PRJNA631951) | gut metagenome | biome: gut microbiome; feature: rumen; material: CR-attached | host: Bos | place: Iran: Karaj | collected 2018-10
CAAACGAATTGTCATAGAAGTTGATGAACACTTTCGAGTTGTCCAGGAATTCAAGACTCTTCACATTGCCAAAGAGATAATTATACTGTCGGCCATTCATAGTGGTGATACGCAGGGTGTCTCCCTGCTGCGGAAGCTGTGCGCTGACACTCAATGCAACAAAGGTAAACAATGCCAATAAAAGTTTCTTCATCATCGTGCCCTCCCCCTATTCCTTGATAAACTTTACAGCCTGACGACCTACACGCAGGAGATAGACGCCCTGGCTCAGACGCGACACATCCACAGACGTATTCTTGCCATCTGCCTTGCCAAGATACTTCTGAACTCCGTTAGCTGCATAAATGCCAATCTCTGCTCCAGAAGTGATTCCTTCCAGGTGCAGCACATCACGCACATGACCCTTGATGCGAAAGAACGTCCCCTCCGTCATGGCGCTCTGGATGGCATTCACTTCATTGGGATAATACTCTACAAGATTCATGTTGTAGCTCACCACAGAGCTGTCGCTAAACTGAACCAGGATGTAGCCTGCCCGTGAATGGTCCAAAGCGATAAGGGTGGGAGTTTTCTGGATGTTCTCACCATTCACCTTAAAAACACCGTCTGCCCTACTGCTGCCAACAGCCAACAGCATGGCCATAAAAAGTAACAATTTCTTCATAAGCTAAAATATTTCAAAGTTATCAATGTAGTTCATTCCCCTTCGGTATCGATATAGAGTATCCTGCCATAGTGGTCGAAGAAGATGAACTGCGTGAACGCATCGTTTACTGGCCATGCATAGAGGGCAGCATAGTCATCGTTGAATGTCACGTCTTGTAGCCACTCGTTGCCGGTGGTCATCAATGCCACATGGGTTTTGCTGTTTCGTGAGTAATATCCGGTATCGCCGGTATAGAGCACGCACAACTTGTCGTCGTGGGTGAGATAGAAATGGGTGGGATAGTATTCTGTGTTCTCGTCGTGCATCGTGTGCATCCATTCTATTTGTCCTTGGGCGTCCACCTTGACAATCATCGAGCATGGATAATATACGCCGGTCCACATCTCATAATGCCCTAAGAAGTATGTGTTGCCCTGATTGTCTCTGACAGACTGGATGAAGTCTAAGTCATAGCCAAAATCCCTGTCTTCCGATTGGTCTGATGACGTGCCGACCACTCTACCCTGAGCATCGAAAGTGACGGCCACCAGCGTCTCGTTGCCTTTCCTGCCCAGTGCCACCACTTGGCCGTCAGCCGTCTCGTGAACGATATCAAGTCGGTCCACCAAATCGGAACTCTCCTCGCGAATCAGCCGGCCGTCGGCATCTAAGCGTGCAAAGTAGTAAGTGCCAGGAGTCTCGCCTCTGCCCACAATGGCCATGCCGCCGTCCTTGCAAGCATAAGCCGCAGTGATGAAACCTTCCTTCAGTTTTGGAGTGTACTGGTAGAGTACGTCGCCAGTCTCGGGATTTACTTTATATGCCGTTTGTGACCATGCTGCTACGTTGCCTTCCTCGGAGACGGATGCTTCGTTAGCCGCTATGTTGCTTCTCCACTTCACCCGTCCGTCGGCATCGGTACGGCGCAGGCGGTAGTCTTCGTCGGAATAGTAGTAGTATCTGTGGGTGAAGTCGAGGAAGTCGCCTCCTGGAAGATGGCGTACATAGCTGATTTCCTCCTCATTGTTCCCATAGAGATCCATCTCGCGCCAGCCTATCACGGTTGCATACGACTTGGGCGTGGTGAATGTCGTCTCTCTCTTGAGGACTTTTACGCCGTCGAAGGCGATAATCGACAGATGGTACTCCGTGTCGGGTGTCAGGGCACGCAGCGTCATCTTCTTTTCCTTGGCAAGTGTCTTGACGAGCACGCCATCGAGGTATATGTAATGTGTCAGGTCTTTGTAGAGCGTAATATCGACACGGTCGGTATGAGGCAGCACCATGGCGGGAAGCTCGCCGTAACTGTACGAGGGTTCTTCCTGACCGTAGGTAACCTCTTCCCAGATGGTATCTTTACTGCATCCGGCAGTCACCAATGCCGCGGCAACAAACAGGAATGATGTTATGACAGGTCTTGTTTTCATTTGAAGTCGAAGTTAATGAAGTGCATACACGTGGCGCCGGGATAGTCCATGTATTTCAACATAGGGCCCAGGATGAGTTTGCCGTTATGGAATGTGGCGGTCAGGATGGCAGAGCCTAACACCCTGACGTCGTAAAGGCCTAACAGCTCCCATTGCCTCGTCTTGAAGTCATAGCTGTAGATGCAAGGGTTTCCGCTGTCGACGTCGGTGGCACTTCCGGGATGGCCGGCATAGACGAGTTTGCCGTCGTGCTCAAGGAGACATTGCCCCCAGTTGTTGGAGAGATATACTGACGTCAGTTGCGACACCCTTTCCCACTCATCTTTGCTTGAATCATACACCCACAGGAATCCGTGAGGTGTCATGACGTAGCCATTGGTCTCGCCATTGCCCGTCTGCATCACGTCCTCCCCGGTGGGTATGTCGGCAACCCTTGTCCATTGACCATTGGCCAAGTCATACTTCCACGTCTCCTTACATCGTATATCAGGGGTGGTGTAGTCATCGTCCGGGAACTGTCCGCCACAGAGATATACATTGCCACCGGCAGCGAACATCTTCATGTTATGAATCTCGCCCGTTACAGGTAGGTTGCCCAGATCCTTCCAGCTGTCGGTCAGTGGATTATACTCATACAGCTTGCTCTGCACCGATTCGCTGCTGGCACCATACTCCTTATATATATCAGTGATGCCATACGCCTTGGAACCTACAGCTACCATTTCCGAGATGTAATAGTCCACATCCTTGTGCTTGGTCCATGTCTTCGTATTGAGGTTGCAAGATACAAGTATTCTGGATTCCATACTGGTGAAATAGTACATTTCATCGCCTATCCTGAACGACGCTCTGGCATCGTATGGCTGATCCTGGAACTGGCTGAGCGGAACCGTCTCCTCCTCTTCCGCTTTCAAGGGCAGGATTCTTATCTTCTTCGGTAGGGGGATTTCTGCTTCCGGCCAGTGCAGGGCGACATCGTAAATGCCTGGCTCAATGTCTGTCATCGTTACTTCCATCGTGGTGTCATCTTCGTCTTGTTGGAGCGAGCCGTCCCATACTACAGGGTAGATGTGGTTGCCAACCCTGACCTCAACGGGCTTGCCTTTCAATGCCTGTTTCACTACAATATAAAGACGCCTCGTCGACGAAAAGTGCAGCGCAATGTCGTCGGTCGCATGTTTATAGGGATATGCTCTCCCCTCATAGCGCACCTCCTCCTGATAGCGTGGCTGTCCCCAGATGAGCAGATAACTCTCAGCCGTCATTTTGGCCGGACTGACAAAGAGCGACCTTGACTTGAATGAGTTCTTCTCGGTCTTCAGCACGGCGCTTACTATGTATTGGTCGTCAACGACTGGCACGGTGAATGTCTTCTGAACTTTTTGCAGGCGGTCATCTCCGAGTTCCACGTTGATGGTGGAAAGGGCCTTGTCCACATCTTTTGCGTCATAAACCAGTAACTGCAGGCTATGCTTGAAGAACTGCTCGCCCTTGTCCACAGTCATATAAGCCGTAAACGAATTGTCAGAGGCGGCTACACACGAATCCAGGGTAATGCTCGGAAGCTTATAATCCACTGCCTCCTTATACTCCTCGGTGGTACAAGCCATTAACGTCAGCAGAAAGGCAAATAACGAAATGTATTTCTTCATACTGTGCCCCACATTTCTGTGGGTCTATTCTTTTGGGGATGATTAACGTATATTTATGCAAAGGTATATGATATTTTTACGAATAGGCAAAAGAATAGAAAGTGAAAATGGAAAGATGTGCCTTTGTTGATATGTATCAAGTTTGCTGACAATTAACTGGCCTCTTGTGGCATCAAGAACCTTAAAGACAGGATTTATGGGCGGACGCTGAAGTTCGTGCGCGCTTCGTCGTTGATGAGGCGGACAGTAGCGCGGGAGTCGAAGTGCGAGGGGCCAGTGATGAAATCGGGCACGTTGTAGGAAAGGAAACGCTGGCGATAGAAACGGCGTGGATTCTGCTGGGGGAGCATGAAGGCCTTGGTGACGGCACCCTCGGCATCGACGTGGCAGAAATAGGGCCGCGTGAAGAGACCGTCGTCGCGACGGGAGCTGAGCACGAGCCAGCGGGAGTTGGTGCTCCAGTTGTGGAAGGACTCGGTGTCGGGGGAGTTGGCTTCTGATAGCGGGCTATTCTTAAATGAAGAATGAAGAATGAAGAATGAAGAATCGGGCTGCGCCGAGTGTGCGGTAGCAAATTCTTCATTCTTCATTCTTAATTCTTCATTCCCTAAGTCGAGCAGATAGAGGTCGGCCTCGTGGTGCCAGATGCTGAACTGTCCGTAGTCGGAGAGCGTGAAGCATAGGAAGCGGCCGTCGTAGGAAGGGCGGGGGAAGGAGATGGACTTACGCTGGGCTGCGGCATCCACAATGGTGTCTATGCTATTGCCGAAGCGGCCCGTGGCAGAGTCGAAATCGATGCGGCAGAGGTTGTAGCGGATGGAGTCGAGCTGATGATTGTCGTTGGGCAGGGCGCGGGCGGCACAGTAATAGAGCGAACGGCCATCGGCAGAGAAGACGGGAAAGGTTTCATAGACCGAGTCTTGCTTGAGGAGGGGCGACAGCAGCAGTTCGTTCTTCTCCACGTCGTAGACCTGGATGTCGGAAGCCTCGTCGAACACCTCGATGCGGTTGGGGTGGGCGCTGTGGAAGGTCTGCTTGGTGACGTTGGTGGAATAGGCGATATAACGGCCCGAAGGATGCCAGTAGGGATAGACACACAGACCGAGCGTCTGGTCGGTCTTGGTGTTGTAGGCGGTGATGGAGCCGTCGTCCTTGCTCAGCAGGGTGGCACCATGCTTGCCACGGATATGCAGGCTCATGTTGGCTGGGTTGCCACGGTTGAAGCTATGGCAGTTCACGCAGCCCTCGAACTGGGTGTTCTCAATCAGTGCGCGCTCGTCGAACGAGGAAAGGTCGCGCTCGTAGATGCCCATCTTGCTCCACACCTCATGGCCCGGCGCGATGAGTCGGTAGCAGATGCCGTAGTCGATGCTGTCGGCACTGACATAGATGGCGAAAGGACGATAAGTGTGCCAACCATCGTCGTATTTGGCCGAGACGCTCACGCTGAGCGAGTCGCCACGGTTCTGCCCCAGCAGCTCATGCCAGTCGTCAAGGTCTATGTCGACCGACTCCTCGCCCTGGCTGTGCAGCTGGTGGCCGTGGCTGTCGGTGATGACGGCGTCGATGCGCAATGCCGCCTCATCGGCCATGCAGAAGTTGAGGGGGGCAATATTCGCGGGGATGGTGACACCGACGTAGTCAGGGTAGAGCTGAGGCAGAGCCGTCTCCTGCTTGGCATCAGTGACCGTCTCGTTGGAGCAGCCCATTAGCCCCATCAACCCCATCAAAACATATAGAATCCTTTTCATCGCTTAATCCTTTTTCTTCGCCGAAATGAATTGATTATAGTTCTCGATGTCGCCCGTCAGCAGATAGTAGGCCAATAGGTATTGATAGGCCAGGCGATTGTCGGTGTTGCTGTGGTAGAGGTTCTCGAGCATCTCGGCGGTCACGTGGTCGCCGAAGTAGAAGTCTTCCTTGTAGGCCATCTGGCGCAGTCGCCCATATTCGGGATGCTGGGCGATGGCCGCTTCGTCGCCTAAGAGCGGCAGCGTCTCATTGGCCCAATCACGATAGAAGAGGGTCTGCTGCAAAGCCGTGAGATACTTGCGAGCCACCTCATAGCTGCCGAGGATGAGGTTGGTCTGCGCCAGCCGCTTGTAGCATCGGGCGCTCTTCTGGAAGTCGAGGATGGCTTCCTGGGCCTCGAACACCGTTCGCTGAGCCACCGTGACCATGCCCAACTGATAGAAGGCCTCGGCGGTAGGCAACGGACTGATGGCGTCGGTCCCCACATCGGGCAGAAGCCCCAGGAGGCCGTTCTGGTTATAGTTGAAGAGGTGGTCGGCGAGCATGCCATGCATCCCCAAGGCCAGGTTCTGCACCGTGACGCCGATTTGGTTGTTCGGCTTTTCGGTGTTGATGGCGTCGAGGATGCGGTTCCACTGCTGGAAGCGGGCCATGAAGTCGTAGCGCATCACCTTCTCGGCTTTCAGGTTGGCGTTCTTCCATACGAGGCTCCCCATGACCACAGCCACCAGGGCAAAAACAACGGTTTGGAATACAACGGAGGGGGCCGTAGCTTTGCGCCTCGAAGCGACCGCCCATCGATGGCCGACACGGGCACAGATGGCGAGCACGATGATTGACAACACCGCAACCCAAAGCAGAACAGGAACCTCCGTCGGGAAGCGGTGGTAATGTACGCCGAACCACAGTTTGCTGGCAGCCACCGGGATGTAATTCTGCTGCAGGAAGACCATAGCCCCTAAAAGCACCAGCGCGCCACCACACCAAGCAATATCCCCATTGCGCCCATCAGCCCCAACAGCCATCAGCAAAAAGAACACCACGCACACCGGCCCCACCATCCAATAGAGCACCGGGATGGCCGCAATGAGCAGCATGCGCCGTGCCCATCCGCTTGGCAGCCGATGGAACGCCCAGGCTGCGAGCAGCGTGAGCAGAACCGCCCATACGCCACCCAAGAGGGCATTCTCGTCGAGCAGGAAGAGCCAGAGCAGGAACGAAGGCACGAAGCTCAGGCCACCCTCAATGGCCCCCAGGGAGCCTTGCCCTCCACTCTTGGGGAAACAGGAGCGGACGGCCAGCAGCTGTATCGCTGAGAGCAGCACCGCAATGATGGCGGCTCCCACCCAGGCATAAAGGAAGAACTGCGTGCAGAAGCGGCCCAGCAGGTCGGCGATGCCGCCAGGCAGCTTGACAACATCCCAAACGTAGGCGCTGTCGAAGAGGAACAGCTGGTATTGCTCCTGATGATGCAGATGATGCGGATAGGCCAGTCCGAAGAAAAGAAGGACAGCCACGCCGAAGAGGAGCGTGCATAAAAGACGAATATACTTCATCGTAACTATTTGTCAAATACTCTACTGAACTCCTCGACGCTGATGCTGACAGGCTCCACCATGAACTCTGGACGGTTGTAGCTCTTCAGCAGGAAGATATGATGTTCGGGGTCTTCCTGCGGCAGCATAAATGCCTTTTCAACCTTTCCGTTGTTGAAGTAGGCAAAATAGACACGGCTGTAGTTGTCGTCGTCGCGACGGCTGGCACACATAATCCAATGGCCGTTGCTCGACCACGAGGGGTAGCTGTCGGAATAGCCATCGCTGTTGAGGAGGCTGAGGTCGATGTACGAAGTGTCTTCCACAGTGAGGGCATTGCCATCATACTGGTCCATCGGGATACAAACAATGTCGGCATCATGGTGTCGGCTATGGAAACAGCCATACTGACCCAAGGCAAACAGCAGGTAGCGGCCATCGGGGCTGAGGCGTGGCAACGAGACGCTCTTGTCGGATGATGCTGCGTCGTAGACCAGCTCCTCTTCGCCAAAGCCATGCGTTGCCAAGTCGAATGAACGGCGATAGAGGTTGTACTGTGTTTTTGCGTAGGTAGTTCTGATGTCCTGACCTTGCATCTCTTCAGGCAGCGGGACGGACTTACAGTAATAGAGGTATTTGCCATCGGGCGACCAGGTGGGATAAACTTCCAAAAGATCAGGGTCTTCCGAGACAACACTCACCGAGTCGGTCTCCACATCATAGAGAATCATGTCGCTGGCCAAGTCGTAGACCTCAATCTTGTTGGGATTGGCCGTATGGAATGCCTGTCGAGTCTTGTTGGTCGAGAAGGCAATCAGCTTGGCGGTAGGGTGCCATGCAGGGTAGACACCCCCAGAGATGGTATAGTCGCGCTTTAGATTGACTCTCGAGACCTTGCCGTCGTTCACAATCACAGTACCAGCATTGGAGAGCCGCACGTGGAAGAGCATGTTGTCGGTCTTGTAGTTCTGATAGCTGTGGCAGTTGATGCACTGGCCTTTTGCCCTGTCGTTCATGGTAATCTCGTTGTTGAAGATTTGTGTCTCTTCGAATGTGGTGAGATTGCGCTGGGCTATCTCCATGTAGGTCCATGCCACATACGATGGCTCGATGAGGCGATACGACAGATATTCGTCGATGGGCTGCTCGGCTACGCGAATTTCAAACGGGCTGAACGACAACCATTCGCCCTCTTTCTGCCCCCATACCTCTACCTTGATGCTCTTGCCCTTCGAGGCGCTGAGCATCGAGTGCCATTCATCCTCGGGAATCTGCACCTTCACGCCATTGCCGTAGGTCTGCTGCTGGCCGTCGGGTGTGCTGAGGCGTGCCACACACGCTTCGTACTGGTCAGCGGGGAGCATGAAGTTGAGTGGTGCGATATTGCAAGGCACGGTGACATTGCAATAATCTGGGACAATCGCGGGCAGGCTCTTTGCCTCTTTGGCCGAAGAAGGCACATCGGGGTGATTCGCACACGATGGCATGAGCAGCACTATAGCTGCGGCCAGAAGCAGGAAATAGGGGTGGATATATCTTTTCATGGTTTTCTTATGATGCAACTTCGTGTCCAACATTACCAAGTATATTAATAGGTTTCCGTCCGAAGAGATTGTACCACCAATAGGTGTCTCCAAATTCATCACGCATCTCCTCACCAGCCTGTTCGAGTGTTATGCCAGGCTTTGCCTTTTCTTCCAAAGTTGTCCAGAACTGTTTGTAGCGGTCGTAAACGGACTGCTCCACAGGGAGCATCATCCGCTTCTCTTCGGGGGCCTTATCCATAAACAAGATATAAGCCTCCATAGCATGTAGGGGAAACTCCTCATTCAGATGCAACTGCACAAAGTTGCGCAGAGAAGCCCAGAACCGACGTGAGTCGCAACGCAGCATGGAATAGAGCAACGCCTGTTCAGAAGCCACTTTACTATCGGATTCATACCAGAGGCTGATGCCATTGACAAGATAGCTGTCGCTATTCTCAACACCAGTGAGTTCATCAGAATAGCATTTTTGCAGTTCCTTTATCTTTTCCGTGACAGGTGCCGGTTGCCAATTGCCATAGAATGGACTATGGTGTAATATGGTCGTATAGCGCTCCACCAGTTTGTTGTCTCCAACAGCCAGGGCACAGCGGGATAGCACCTTCAGGTAGAAAGGCGAGAAACCTGCTTGTATGGCATTTTCGAAATTCAGACGGATGGCTTCGTTGATCATGCCGTAGTTGTAATAGACCAGAGGCGATGCGATGTCCAAAAGGGTGACGTGGATGGAATCGGGGTTGTAGATGCTTGCGGCATCGTTGCCCAACTTAAACGAACGGTCGAGCAGGCCGCCTTCATTCATCAGGGCGATATTCTTGAGAAACATCATCGTGTTGGTTGGCTTCTTGTTCTCTTCTGCTATATCAAGCACGCCTTTCCAGTTGTCGTCGCAGGCATAGCGCACCATGCGCATCTCGTCGATATAGTTCTTGTCATGGTACATCAGCGACAAGGTGAAGATAATGGCGGCAGCGGCACATAACGCTGGGACAAACTTGGTCGTTTGGTCGTTTGGTCGTTTGGTCGTTTGGTCGTTTGAGGATGAATCCTTGGTGGGTGACTTTCCCAAACGACTAAACGACCAATTTCCCAAACGACTAAACGACTGAACGACCAAACGACCAAAAGGTATGAGCACAGAGACAGCGCCCAGCACCCAGAATGGGATGGAAAGATGCTCGGTGCTGTCGCTTGGTGTTATGAAGCGAGGGAAGCCTGCCAGTATGACATCGTCGGATTTCAGATTCGAATAGAGCAGCGAATGCCAAAGGGCTGCGGTAAAGAGGAGCACGACAATACCCACCAGCTCCCGCCACGAGGGTTTGCCAGCAACCATTAAGCAGAGCACGAAAAGCAAGGCAAACCACCCCAGCACTGGGTAGATGCAGAAGGCCATCAGATACCAGGCCAGATGCCATCGGCGCGGCGTGCACTGTGCTGCCCACAAGAGCAGCAGCATGACAAGATAACCCAATGACTGAGAAAACCAATAGCCCCGTATGGTGAAGATATAAATCCAATAGCCGAGATCGACAACGGATGTGAGCAGGCAGGCCACTGGCAAGAGCATCAGCGCCATTACTCCGCCCCGCAGCCGGAATGCCTTGGCACCCACACAGAAAATGCACACCCAGATGGCTGCCAGCACACTTGCTCCAACGACAGGATGACAGAAGAGCTGCGTAAGCCAGGCTCCCACATACCGCATCAGGCCAAAGGGCTTCGACATCAGGGTATGGAAGAAGGGAGCTCCGTAAAGATATTCAGAACGGTCGTGGGCCGTATAGAGCACCTCATTATTAATATATAATATGTATACGACAAATGCGATGAAAGCCAACAGGCTTACATACAGAATCGCGCAGGATACTTTGCTGATTGCATTTGGGCTTCCAAGTCTATATCTGCTTTCGGCCTCGGCTGATGCTAACTGTTGTGCACCGTCATTGTTGTCAGTTCTCATGTCTGCTCTCGCTATTACGAATAGTTTGCTGCAAATTTACAAAAAGTTACCTGAAAGTAAGTCACTAAAAGGTAACTTTTTGTAATGATTAACATTAGTGAGATGTCGTGTGGCAACTTCGTTGTCTGTTGTTTTAACAACGATTTTTCGAATTTTATTCGGCTTGCTGACTCGTTGTCCTTCCGACCGTACTTCAGTTACTAACTACCATACAAAAATGAGGGCATACCCAATTGATATGCCCTCATTGCTAATTATACCGATAAGGGATGATTATTCCTCATAGTAAACTGCATTGATGGTGCAGCTACCAGAGGTGACCATAAGGTCAAGGTCCTTACCAGCACCACCGTTACCACGAGCGCAGTCCTTGGCGATAGCCTCGGTGAGGGGAAGCTCCCACAAGCCATTGGTGAACTTGACATCCTTGTCGTCATCATAGCGTGCGCTCCACCAACCGTTCATGATACGGCCAGCACAGTCGGGCGTAGCATTCGAGATGTCGAAGATAAGGGTCTTGAAGCCCCAATAGACATCGTCGGAAAGATAAGGCAGGTGCTTGCCCTCATTGTCGCTGAAACGCATTTCGGCGGCATCCCAAGCAGCAGGGCTGAAAGGCGGCTGGGCAACGGGGTCCTCACCATAGATCCAGAATTTCTGCAGCGGATCGGTAATGTCCTGACAGGTGATAGGGAACTCGGCAGTGAGCATGGTGCCGTCGGCACAAAGCGCAGTGAGGTTGACGATATATTCAGTATCCTTATAATTACCATTCTCGTCCCTGTCGACTTTCACTTTCTTCCAGGCATAGTTGCCAAAGAACGGCTTTCCACCGATTTCCCATTTCGCATTGACAGGGGCAGAGGTCGAGCAGGTGATGACGTTTCCGTTCTTGCCATTGTCTGCCTTGTCGACAGTGACAGTGGACTTGGCCTTGAGCTCGTCAACAGTGATGTGGCCGTCATTGCTGATATCCTCATGAACAGGATCGCAAGCAACAGATGCACATACTGCGGCAAAAATCAAAAATATCTTTTTCATATTGATTTGCTTGTTATAAGATTAATTGTAAAGATCAACATATTGTGTCTCAGGATTGGCAGCATCCCAACCGGGGTTCTGCTTGAGGGCACCATTCATCAGGGTAATCTGCGACTGCGGCTTAGCCAAGAAGCCCTTGGTGTCTTTGTAGCGCTTTGCCCACGAGCATGTCATGTGCTTCATAGTGACCTTGTTGGCTGTGTTGCCCTTGACGACGACCTGCTTGCCAGCCTGTGCCTGAAGAGCCTTGGCGGCGTAGGAAGTCTCACTGTGGTTGTCAACACCCGACCAACGACGCATATCGTTGAAGCGAATGCCCTCGAAGGCGAACTCCCAACGGCGCTCGTCCTGGACAGCCTTCAAAGAGTAAGGTGTCTGCGGCACACCGGCACGCTTCTGCACCTGGTTCATGTACTGGGCATCGCCAGTGAGCTCGGTGAGCATCAGCAGCACGTCAGAATAACGCATCAGATAGAAGTCCTCGTAATGGTCACCCTGCATGGGGTTATTAAGCGTACCGGAGGTGACATTTGGATCAATACCATCCCACCAAGGCGTGTCGCCTGTCAGCTTATCTGTCGTGACGCCGTTGTACTTCTTCACACCGTAGCCCGACTCCTCACAGTCGTCCTTTACGTAAGAGTATTCTGTAAGTTCGTTGTTGCAGTCAATCAGAGATCCGAGCTTGCGGATGTCGGTGTAGCCGCCATTGTTCTCGGCAATGGTCCAGTCATCCCAGATGTTGCACGAAGGAGTTCCCTGTCCCCAGCCCTGGGTAAACGGATAGGTGTAATCGCGGTTACCATTGTTACCGTTGACACGCAGAGCCCAGAACACTGACAGATAGTTACAATACATACGTGCTGTAGAATAGGTGCCACCAATATTCCAGTTGGATGCATTCATGAACTGGATCTGGAAGAGTTCTTCGGGGTTACCATTACCCATGCCGGGCTGGTCGAAGCACAGCTCACGCGGCATGTCGGCGATGAAGGCGTATGCATGGGTACCTTCGGCGTTGCCTGTACCATCTGCATTGTCATGAGCCTCATCCCAGACATAACTATTGGAGTACTGCCAGAGTGAGCGGTAGTCTTGCAGAAGTTTGTAGCCACCATTGGCCACAACGTCCTGAAGGGCAGCGACAACATCTGACTTGGAAAGTGACTCTTTTTCGCAACCTTCTTGCTTCACAAGTGGAATGTCGGGAGCACCGTCCTTAAGCTCACCAACACCTTTGTAGAAGCCGGCCCAGAACATATAGGCACGGGCCAGGAATGCCTCGGCAACAAACTTGTTGGCATGGCCGGAGCTCTTGGCTGCACTCATCAGGTTGATACCCGACCAAAGGTCGGACAGAATCTGCGGGTAAATAACTTCCTCGGCGCTCACTTCTTGCCTCATCTCTTCGGTGATGGTGGTAGAAGTAATCAGAGGCACATCGCCAAAGAGCTGGGTGAGCCAGAGCGTGTAGATGCCACGCATGAAGTAGCCCTCGCCAAGGAGCTGGTTGCGCTTGGCCTCTTGGCCTTTCCAGCTGACGTTGTCGATGGTCTCAATCTGGTTGTTGGCACGGTTGATGCCGCCATAGAGGAGGATAAATGGCATTTCGAATTGGTTAGAACTCATCTCAACAAGATGGTGCATAGCCTTTACCTTGTTGTCCTGCAGACCACCTGAACCATAGCAGTTGTCCGACATGATTTCCCACCAATAGAAAGGATGCTGCGTGTCGGCATCGCCGCCACCCATCGTGTTCATGATACTGTAGGTGGCAGTGTTCAGAGCTTCTACATCTCCAATCTTGCCTGGGAAGGTGGCTTGAGTAGCATCGGTCACACGCGGATCGGTGTCCAGCATGTCATCGCAGGATGTGAATATTGTTGCTGTGCAAACAACAACTGCTGATAAAATATATTTCTTCATAGCTTAAAATGTCGAATTAGAATTTGATACTTGCACCAACAAGGAATGTACGCGAGGGCGGGTAGAGACCCAGGTCGATACCGGAAGCCCAGCTATCGGCACCTGCTGCGTTGCCCACCTCAGGATCGAGGCCGGTGTAGCCAGTGAATGTGATGAGGTTCTGAGCCTGAACATAGAAGCGGAGCTGCTGCAGCGGGCAAGACTTCCAGAGGTGCTTGAAGTCGTAGCCCAGCGTCACAGTCTTGATCTTGAAGTAGTCGGCATCCTCCATGTAGCGGGTGGATACGTAGTTGGTATTGGGGTGACCGGTACCTGAGATGCGCGGCACGCTGTTGGAAGTGCCTTCGCCATGCCAGCGGTCGAAGATGGTGGTGTCGTAGTTGTGCCACCAGGAATCGCTGTACGAGCGGTAGGAGCGCATAATCTGCATACCGAATGCACCGGCACCGTTGACAGCGAAGTCAAGGCCCTTCCAAGTCAAACCGAGGTTGATGCCGAGCGTGAGGTCGGGGTTGGGGTTACCAATCTCATGGCGGTCGCAAATGTCATTGCCGTTAGCATCCTTGGCTTCTGCGTAGGTGATCAAGCCATCGCCATTCCAGTCGTCCCAGATGGCGTCGCCGGGCTGTGCACCGTCGAGGACGGCCTTACCAGCCTTGCGTGCTGCATCAATCTGAGCCTGATTCTGCCAGATGCCGCTGTACGACATGCCGTAGAAATAACCGATGGGCTTGCCTACCTGTGCGCGGTAGATGTACTCCGTGCCCTGCGAGAGGATGCTACCACCACCGTTGATGTAGCCGTTCTCGTTGGCGATACGCGTTACCTCGTTCTTGTTGGTGGCCAGGTTCACGCCGACGTTATAGCCGAAGTCCTTACCAATCTTGTCGTTCCAAGTGAGGGCAAGTTCAATACCCTTGTTCTCCACGTCACCACCATTGATGTAGGCGGGGTTTGTACCCTCGATGGCAACACGCGGAGCCACGATGAGCCAGTCCTTGGTGGTCTTCTTGTACCAGTCGAAGGTCAGGCCTAAGCGGCTGTTGAGGAAGCGGGCGTCGAAACCGAGGTCAAGCTGCTCGGAAGTTTCCCAGGTGACATCGGGGTTGGGCACAATGTTGGCGTAGGCACCTATGTTGGGCTTGCCAGTCAGCGTAAAGCTGTAGTCGTCGCTGAACTTGTAGCCGCTGTCGCCGGCGCTGCCCGACTGGGCGATGGTGGCCAAATACTGGTACTTGGCAATGCGGTTGTTACCGTTCTGTCCCCAAGAAGCGCGGAGCTTGAAGAAGTCGAGCCAGCTCTTGGTGCTCTCCATGAAACTCTCGTTGCTGACGACCCAACCTGCAGATACTGATGGGAAGGCACCCCAACGCTTGCCCTTGTTGAAGATACTTGAACCGTCGTAGCGGAGGGTAGCGGTGGCCATATAGGTCTCATTCCAGTCCCATGTCACACGGCCGAACCATGAAGCGAGATACTCCTCGTCATTGGGATTGCCACCCATAGAAGCTTTGGCGAGGTCGGTGCTGAAATTATTCAGCCATGCTGAATTCCAGTCCTTAAGAGTGGCTTTCTGAGCGCCTTCGTCAACCGTGTTCGATCCGTTGATGTTCGTGCTCCAAGCGGTGCTCTGGTAGCTCTGACCGACCATGGCGCTGATTTTGTGGCCAGCGATAATGGGAAGGTCGTAGGTCAAGGTGTTCTCAATCGACCAGTTCGTGCTCAGCCAAGCACTCTGACTGACGCTGTAGGAGGTCACAGTGCCAGAACCTGCCGACGGTGAGCGCGGCTCGCCGAAGTTGCGGTATGCACCCGAACCCCAGTTGTAGTTCAGCTGTGAGCGCAGGCGAAGGCCCTTGATGGGCTGGATGACCAGGAACGCGGTGGCGCTGGTGTTGATGTTGCGGCTCTCAGCCTTTGAGTTGAAGCCACCCTTCGACAAGCCCTCGTAGGGGTTGTTGAACCAATAGTCGTTCCACTTGGCACCGGGAATGGGGTTGCCAGCAGCGTCCTTTGGGTCTCCATAAGTGGAATAGTTGTATAGCTCACCATTGTCAGCATACATAGGAACGAGCGGGTTCGTCTGCAGCAGGCTGTGGATGTAGCTCCAGTACATACCATCCTCGGCCAGGTCGTGACTCTTGTTGTAGCCGATGCTGATGTTCTCACCGATGGTGATGGCATCGAAGTCCTTGACCTTCAGCAGCACGTGGTCGCTGTTGATGCGGATGGTGTGGCGCTTGTAGAAGGAAGCCACGTCGGCACCCATGATACCTTCGTTGCCGGTGTAGGTGTAGGACATGGCGAACTTCGAGCGGTCGGTACCACCGGTGAGGGTCACTGAATGGTTCTGCTGAACGGCATTGTCATTCTCAAATGCTCCCCACCAGTCGGTGCCTTCCCAACCGTTGTTCACCTTGTCGATGATGCTCTGCGGGATATAGGCAGCGAAATTAGTTTTCTGACCGGAAGTATTGAAGTTGTACTCATCCATGATGGTCATAAACTGCTTGGCGTTGAGCATCTGCGGACGCTTGTAGACGTTTGACCATCCCATGGCGCCGTTGTAGCTGATTTCAATCTTTCCTGCCTTACCCTGCTTCGTGGTGACGAGGATCACACCATTGGCTGCACGCGAACCGTAGATGGCTGCCGAGGCGGCATCCTTCAGCACGTCGATGCTCTCGATGTCGTTGGGGTTGATGCCGTCAAGGTTTCCGCCGGCCACACCGTCAATCACATAAAGGGGCTGTGAGTCGCCGATGGTGCCGATACCACGGATGTAGACCTTGTAGCCCTTGCCAGGCTGGGTCGAAGCGCTGGTGATCTGCACACCAGGCGTGCTCGACTGCATAGCTTCGAGTGCGTTGGTGGTGTTTAGCTTGGCAATCTCTTCACCTTTCACCTGAACCGTAGCGCCGGTGACCAGCTTCTTCTTCTGGACACCGTAACCGATGACCACCACGTCGTTCAGCGTAGTGTTGTCTTCTTGCAGCACAATCTGGATGGTTGTCCTGCCAGAAACCTTGATGCTCTGGGGCACGTAACCCACAGACGAGATGTTCAGCGTTGCGTTGGGGGCAACCTGAATTTGGAAATTACCGTTCAAGTCGGTAATTGCACCAGCGCTGGCACCCTGTACACTGATAGTAGCACCAATTACTGGTTCGCCAGTCTCATCTTGCACTGTTCCCCTGACCACGCTCTGAGCCAATGCTCCCAATGGGAACAAACAGAGGAGGAACAGCAACATTAGCGGCTTTTCCAATGATTTAATTTTCCACATAGTAGGTAATTTTGGAGTTAATAAATAAAGATATTTGTTGATTTGATTTATTCATCAGGATTAAAATCTACATCATTTGCTACCGTCGCCTCTGCATCTTTTTTTCAAGAAAAAAGCAGCATCGCAATCGTGTGCTTAAAGAATGCTGCAAAAAAGAATATATCTACTCAACAACTGAAAATTCTGTGCAAAATTATATAATTTATTATTACGCGGCTTTTCTTTTTGTTCCATTCTGTTTTCTATATGTAACATCTTTACATGCAAAATGTGCATTTATAACAAATTGGTACAAACGCCAACGCGATTGTCGCAGCGCTCCGTGAAGCAGCACCCCGTTTGAAGCCTACGAATGATGAAACAATTTTTCTTGTTTTGAAACAATATTCTTGTTCTTTCGCCCTCGTTTTGACGGAAAGTGCCAATGCTGCGCAGAGCTGCCGCCCCCTTTTTGGGGGCATGCCGCCGTGCCGGCTGCTTCCCTGTTGCGCCCTTGTTTTGCATGCTGCTGTGCCGGTTGCTTCTCCAGTCGGCCTGAAGGGGCCACCAAGCTCATCGCCAAGGGCCGCTCGGCCGAAGGACGCTTTGCAAGGCAAGAACGCCCTGGGCGCTTTGTATGAGTTGCCTTTGCTACCCTTTAAGCGTACCCAGGGCGATGCCCTATGCTATGTGCTTATTATTGCCCTTTTTTTATTTCTGGACCTTCTTCTTTCCGCTCCGGTTGATGACGAGACCCTTGGCTTCGGCATCCTGCTTGATGCCCTGCAGCGAGTACCACTCGTCGTCGGCAGCGGTTGCGGCGGCTGCTGTGCCGACACCCGTCGTCACGCCTCGGTTGGAAACGAGCGAGAAGCGGGCGATGAGGGGATAGTGGTCGCCCAGGGGCTTGCCGCTGATGCCGATATAGCCGCTCTGGTCGAGCTCAACGCTCGTAGGCACGACGATGGTGCTGGCCGAGGTGGGGTTGATGAAGAGCACCTTGTCGAGTGCCTCGTCGGGCTGAGGCTCGTCGCCCACCTCGGGGTAGATGCCGTCCCACTGCTGCTCCACCCAGGCGTCGCCCACGGTGGCAAGGCCAGTGGCCTGGATGGCGTCGATGAAGGCGGTCTTGATGGGGTCGCGATGATAAAGGCTGTTCATGTCGCCCACGACGATGACGGGACGGTTGTCGAGACGCTCCATGATATGCTGGCGCAGTTGTTCCCACTGCAACAGGCGTGCCTCGCGGTCCTTGGCGTCGCGGTTGCGCTTCTCGTCGATGTCGTCGCTGGCATCCATGTGCATGTTGTAGACCACAATCTCGTTGCCGTCCTTGAGGGTGATTTCATGGCGGCGGAAGCCCTTGGTGACCATGTCGTCGAGGGCGTGGCTGAACTTGCCGAAGCTGCGGTTCCAGGGCACGCGCTCGTAGGCTGTGGAGCTGCAGCAGCGCTTCCAGGCCGTGTTCAGCCCGTCGCACTGCAGTTTGATGTTCTGGGGATGTACGAGGTCCATCTGCTGCAGCTCGTCGAAGAACACGCCGCCCGTCCATTCGTCGTGGTCGTAGGCGAACAGCAAGCACGACCACAGCTCGCAAGTGTAGTTGAAGTCTTCCTGCATGGCCACGATGTCGCAGTTCTTTGCGGCCATGTAGAGGCTGACGGCCTTGCTGCCGAGTGCCTTCGGACCGTCGTCGTTGACATTGAAGAACATGAGTTTGCCAGGCAGACCGTCGACGTTGAGGGTCATGATGCTGAACGAGGCGTCGTCGCTCTGTGCCATTGCCGTCGCGGGGGCGGCCAATGCCACTGCGGTGATGATGGATAGAATATGCTGTCTCATAATCGTTTATCTGTTGTTTTGGTTCATTTCGTTCCGTAATTCAAAGTCTCTGGCTTATAGATGTCGACGTTGTTCTCTTGGAGCCAATTCTCCAAGAAGAACATGTAGTAGTCGGGTGTGCCGTAAAGGGGCTTTTTCTGGAGCATGGGGCGTGCAGCATCGGCATCGCCATTGCTGCGCGATTCGTCGCTGTCCGTTGCAGTGAGGTAGGCGTAGATCTGAAGCATTTCCTCCATCGACAGGCCGCAGTCGTCGGCCATCATCAGCACTTCGGCGGTTGTGAGGTTGAGGGGCTTCAGCATCTGGTCGATTTTCTGGAGGAGCTCGAAGAATCCGCCGCCACCTTCGCTCGAGTTGGCCATGAGCTGCTGCACGATGCCCTTCACGTCGACGCCCAGTGACTCGAGCTTGTGTATCATCTGCATCACCGACAGGTCTTTCACGAGGTCGGCGTAGTGGGTGTTCAGCTCGCCGTCGTAGTAGAGCACGGGCAGGGCTGCGAGGGTGGAAGCGAGTCGGAGGATGTAGAGGATGCCTCCTACCAGCGTGTGCCTTTCGGCGTTGACGATAAAGTTGGTCTGCAGGTGGGTCTTCTCGGGAATAATGCTCTTCTTGAAGAGGGGGCTGTTGTCGCTGATGTCGTCATAGTAGTAGTTGACCAGGAAGTTGGCAAAGGCGCGGCAGGTGCTGATAGGCACGATGTTGTCCTTCAGGAGGCAGAACACGGAGTAGTTCTGCAGGGTGTCGGGCTCCCAGTCGTTCTCGAGGGCCACGTCTCTCATGGCTTTCTTCAGTTTCTTGGCCAACGGTGAATCGGCGCGGTAGAGGGTGTCTTTCATGACGTCGGCAAGGCTCAGGCCTTTGAATTCTTTGAGGATCTCTATCGTGCTGTACTGCCCACTGCATATCCACTCGTTGTAGTGAGAGGCCACGGGCTCGTTGAGCAAGCTGGGGATGTCGAGTTCAAGACCGGCATGTCGGTTGTAGGAGTCGAGAATCAACAGGGCGGGAATCACATTCTGCGTGGAGTCGTCCTTGTTGTTGACATATTCGGTGAATGCGTCGCGCAGGTCGAAGGGGAAGCCTCCCACCACGGTCTTGTCGAAGCTGATTTGGTCGCGGTAGTGCATGTCGCGCACCTTTTGGGTGGCAATGGCATCGTAGCCGCCCGACGAATAGCCGGCATTAACAAGTAGGCGGCCCTGGCTGATGCCTCTCTGGTCGAGCAGCTTGCGGGCAGCCAGCAGACAGTCGATGCTGGCCTGGCCGTTGGCAGTGCCATAGCAGTAGTACTGGCCCGGGCCTTCGGTAATGCCGAAGCCGTAGAAGTCGCTCGACACGACGATGTAGTTGGGGCGCAAGGGATTGGCTATCACACCGTCTTCGCCCAGGGCATAGCCCCGTGTGGGTGCCTCGGCATAGCCAAGCTGTGTGTAGTGGTTGTAGAGCAGGATGCCGTCGACGGGCTGCTCGCCCGAATAGAGGTCGGCAGGGATGGCCACATAGCCGCTCAACTCAATGGGGTTGCCATCGATGTCGCTCGACGGATAGGCAATGTCGATGCGGTGGATGGGGCGGCTGTAGAGCTGTAGGTCCTCATAGCCGAAATGCCACACCGTGTCGATTTCGTTAATCACTCGCACATCGCCGATAGTGGACTGTGCCGTGGCGGTCGCCAAGCCGGCCATCGCCATCAGCAGTGCGACACTCAATCGTTTTGCTGCGTTTTTCTTCATATTTTAGGTTTTTAATAGAACAATGTATTGTCGTTATTTCCTGTATCTGCCATCGGGGTTTAGGGTTGTCTCCACATCGCTGTAGCATCTTTTTTTATAAACAATCCTAAATCTAAGGTGCAAAATTAATAAATCTATCGCATATTTTATCATTTTTCCCTGTTATTTCAACATTGTTTAAGAAAAAGGCTTGTGATGGGCCAGATGAATGCCCGCTACGCCCCCCGAATAGAGGGACGTGGCCTAAGTGCTGGACGACAGAAATGCCCTTGAAGGCAAGCTGAAAGCGATGTGCACGACTTAAATGGGCGAGAACGACGATGCGGGTGTCGCTCCTACCTACGAGCTGCACAAGCAGGATGTTAGAGACCCCACCCCTACCCCTCCCCTTCTTGCGTCCCTTCGGTAGCAAGCGTCTCCTTCGTCGCCGAGCGGAGGGGAGGGGAATGGCTGCGCATTGTTTTTGGGTTGTTTTTTAGTGGAGAAGGGTTTTCGGAGTGTACTCTTATATTAATAATGAGTAAAAGTTGGATTTTGAAAAACAGGGAAAAACAAGAAAAACAGGAAAAAGGTTTTTATCTATATTTTTTGTTTGTGATTATCCGCATGTACCGATAGACGGCCTGAAAGGCCAACAAGCACATAGCCCCTTCGGGGCGTTATCACCTGATTGCGGATATTCATTTTTGTTTTCATCTGTTTTTCTAACAAGAATTACCTACGCCGTTCCCCCCGCCTCTGCAAGGGGGAGGTGTCGGGGGAGGGGTGTTCACGTACCGTTCGACCGCTCGGCCAAATTTGCCGCCCGAACGGCACCGTAGGGACGGACCCCCAAGTCCGTCCGCGTGGGCAAATTGCTTGCGGACGGACTTGGGGGTCCGTGCCTACCGAATGTACGCATGATTCCGACTGGAGCGCGGGACACTTGTGGTGAACAAAGTTGTTACGAAATTGAACACCCGATAGCTAAAGATTGAAAAGGTTGTCAAGATTTTTCAAAACAAAATTTGTTCAAGAATTTGAGGCAATCTAGCGTCAAAAATGCCCGTTGGGGAGCATTTTTCACTCCCCGCCGGATGGAGAACCGAGGTGAAAAGCCAATTTTTTTGCACATACACCATGGTTTTGTGCACGTTTTTAGCTCGTATTTGGTGCCTTTTCGCGGTTTTGTAAGCACGCCAAAAAATAAAACGGCAACGCCAATTTTTTTTTCGGCGTTGACTTTTTAAAGCCAGCGATGCCTTTTTTTCGCCATATCCAGCCCAATCGGTTGAATGGCAATCATTTAGCAAACTCTCTCAAAACTCGAAAATTTTCGACCAAAAGTTTTCTCTTGCAGAATTTTTAAATTATGGAGGGGTTAAATGGTCATTTTGTCAATATCTTTCACGTCTCCCCGTCCTGGCAGGTCACTTCCGTTTTTGAACATAGGGGTGCCCTATCTGACGTTCCCTTGCACTACTTTTTACACACATTTGCCTGAGAATCTCCGCCACTCAGTTGGATTTTGAAAAACAGATAAAAACAAGAAAAACAGGAAAAAAGGTTTTTTTTGCTGTATTTTTTGTTTTTATCTGTTTTTCTAACAAGAATTACATACCCCGCCCAGTCGGATTTGCCGCTCGAACGACACCGTAGGGACGGACCTTGTGTCCGTCCGCGTGATATCATTTCACTACGATTTTTTTGCCGCGATGCAAATAGACGCCCTTCTGGCCTTGAACGTTGATGCGGCGGCCCTGCAAATCGTAGACTTCGTTGTTCGTTGTACCTTGTTCATCGCCCATCAGCGTAATGCCAATGCCCGACGACTCTTGGCCTATGGTGAGCAGGATGGGATTGATGGGGTTGCCCTGCAGGTCGTCGCTGAAGGGGAGCGTCTCCACAATGTCGTAGCTCTTGTCCTCGCTCTTCACGTGCACGGTGAAGCGGATGGTCTCGCCAGGCTTGCCCAGCACGTTGAGCATCAGGTTTGTGGCACCGTTGCCACGCCAGTAGCCATTGCCACGACAGTCGTCGCCGCAGAAGGCCATCACCTCGTAGTCGTCAGTATTGCTGGTGACATACCAATTGTTTCTCATGAGACGGGCCACGATAGGCATGCGGTCGGGCTGCCCGTAGCGGTCGTAGTAGCGGAACATGGGGAGCCCCGGCTGCTGGCTGGCCTTGCTCTTGATGATGTGGTCGTTGAGGTAGAAGAGCTTGTCCTTGCCCGACTTGAAGCGATAGGCGTTGCCTGGCTCCAGCTTGTAGAGCGTGCCTTCCCAGTGGTCGCCATTCCAGTAGTCGTTGACGTAGATGGCAAAGCCGTCGGTGCCCACCAGCACATCGCCCTCTGCCGGTTGTGCGTAGGCCAGGGCCTCGTCGAGCGTGAGCGCCTTCGTCATGGGATAAGGCAGCCAGTTCCAGCCCTCCTTCAGGTCGCTGACGGCCTCGCGCAGGTTCAGGGCATAGCCCTCCAAGAGCGCGTTGTGGGCCTCAGTGCTGTGCACCTTGTAGGCTGTCTGCGGCTGCATGTCGGCGACGGTGCTGCCTTCAGTGTCGATGACCTTGTCGGTGGCGCCGCCCAGACGGCTGGCGGGCACGCTCTGGCTCTGTGCGTGCGACACCCACATCCATCCTCGGCGCAGGTGCAGGTCGGTGCTGTCGCGGCGCACGGTATAGCTGAGCACCTTCACGTCGCTCTCGGCATAGCCATTGGCCACGGCCATGGCCTTCACGGTGGTGCTGGCATCGAGGATGAAGGGCCGTTGATAGCGGAACACCTTGTCGCTCTCCTGCTCGCAGGGGCAGGTGCCGTCGAGGGTGTAGTAGATGGCGGCATCGGGCAGGTCGCAGCTCAGCTCAATAGGTGTGCCATAGTAGAGCTCGGTACCAGTGAGGTAGTTGGCGCGCGGCATGGGCGTGACGAAGTCGCTCTCGTCCTTCACGTTCACCACGGTGAGCGTCTGCACATCGGGGTCGTCCACTAACTGCATCACCAGGCCAGTGGTGCCGTGCATGTCGCCATTCAATGTGAGGGTGGCCTTGCCGTTGGCATCGAGCGTCAGCTCGGTGGCACTAACGGTGGCGATGATGTTGCTGAGCAGGCGCACACTCACCTTCTTGCCAGCGGCGGCAGTGGCGGGAAGGGCGCTGACGGTGATGGTGCTGGCCTGGTTGAAGACCACGTTCACCAACGAGTCGGCCACCAGTCGCTCCACGGCCTGCACGATGTCGAACTCCTGCTGGAAGTCGTCGCCCAAGGCGACGCCGGCATAGCTCTCGGCCTGTCCGCCCACGGTGAGCATCAGCGTCTGACCCACGGGCAGCGGACTGGCAGGCACGAAGCGCACACGGCTGGCCAGCTGCTGACGGCCCTCGGTCTCGGCATCGAGCAGCTCCACGGTGCCGCTGAGCACGGTGCCTCCGCGCGTCACGCGGATGTTGTCGGTGGTGAGCGTCGATGCCTTCATGTACTTGTCGAAGCCCACGGTGACGGCCTGTTGCGTGGCCTTCACCTGGTTGACAACGGGCTGGGAGTACTGCTTCAGGTTCTGGTTCACGTCAAGCTGTGGCGGCGGCACAGGCAGCCACTCCGAGAAGGCGGTCTCGTAGCCCGTCTTCTCATACTTCACCTGCCACTGGCCCATGGGCACATCCCAGCCATACTCGCCGTTCACGTCGGTGAGCTGCGGGTTCTGCTGGGCGTAGTTTTCGGCATCCCAGAGCACGATGTTTTCGTTCAGGTCGCCATACATGTCCTTCACCGTCTCCTTATAATACACGGTGGCGGTGACGCCTTCCACGCGGTTGCTTTGCACACCCTCATAGACGAAGCCCGAGGGGTCGAGAATGGGATTGGAGCCAGGGCCGTCGGGGCCGGGAGGCGGCAACTCAGGATAGGGCGGGCAGCTTCCCGGGTCGATGCAGCAGGGCTGATTGCCCGAAGCGCCACCGTCAACATTGGTCACGGCGGTTTCGGGGCAGCACTTCTCCGGGTCGTCGCACTTCTTGCACTTCAGCGAGGCAAGCTCGGCCTTGATATAGGCCATGTTGTCGTTGAACTTCTTGTCGAAATACTCGTTGATCCAGTAGGTGGCACCAATCTTGGCTATCGAGAGCAGGGTGACGAGGATGCTGGTGCCCGACGACGCACCAACACCTGCCAGACCTGCGGCAGCGCTATAGAGTGCCAGTCCGTCTGCGGCCACGTTGGTAATCATGAAAGTCATGGCGTGGTTGTGGAACGAGTGGATGTCGGCCCGCAGGTTGCTGGCGCGGACATAGTCATCCCAGCAGGGGTCGGGCACCTTGTAGTAGTACGCCTCCATCTCGCGCTGCTTCTTCAGCATGTCGTAGATGTCCTTGACGTAGGAGTAGAGTCCGGCCAGCGTTCCCACGCCGTCGCCCACCTTGAACTTGGTGAGGATGTTCTTGCATCGCAACAGCAGGCTGGCTGCTGCGTTGTTCTCGACGAGCAGCGCTTGAGCCTTGTAGTAGTTCCAGTAGTTGGCCAACGACGCATATTTGCCTCCCGTCTGCCGGATTTTTGCGAGCTGGTCCATCAACTTCATGTCACACTTGTTGAAGAGTTCAATACCCTCGTCCACAATCTTCAGCACGTTGTCGGCAGCGTCGGCAATCATGCCGAGGGTGGTGTTGAACTTGTCGAGCTTCTCCTGCAGTTCGCCGTATTTCTTCTCCATGTCGCTGGTGGCCTCGTCCCTCATGGGGCGCGAGGCGTCGGGCAGGTCAATCGACATGAACAGGTTGTCCTTCAGGTCGGCAAAGCTCCAGTTGGCAGGGCTGAAGCGTGCATACACCTTCGAGCCGTCGTTGAGGTTCACCACCTCGTAGCCCTGAGCCAGCAGCGTGGCCTCTGTCATGCCGTTGGTATTGCCGAAGGTAACGCCGTCGAGCAGGCCGCCCGCCTGATTCAGGCCCAGTGGTATCTCTCCAAAGCCCTCTGTCAGCCCGTCGTATTTCTCGTGCAGTGCCTTACTCTCAGCTTCAAGGCGGTCGATGGCGGCGCTGCTGGTGTCAACATCTCCAGGATTGTCGTAGTCCAGTCCCTGACGCTGCATCAGCTCACGCAGGATGCTATCTATCTCGTCGCTTATGGTCTGCGGCACGTTGCCGGTGCTCTCCATGGCAGCCTTCTCCTGCTCCACAAGCTCTTGGAAACGCTTGACGAGCGGGTCGGCCTGCACGGTGGTCTGGGTGGTGTAATTGCTGTAGACATTATCGAGCTTCGTGCGCGAGGCGATGGGTTCCTGGCGGTAGTGTGGCACGACGTTGACCATGTAGGGCAGGCACTCGGTGTTGAACTTGTCGTAGGCCACCCATCGGTTCTTGCGGGGGTTGTACTTGGCGATGAGTCCGCGCACACCGTTCTCCTTGCCCGAAGTATAGACGTAGAGTGCCACGTCGTAGACCTTCTCTGGGTCGTTGTCGGTAAGGTCGATGCTGAAGGTGAAGTCGGTGTTGTAGCCCGACTCATTAGAGAAGCCATAGCTGCTGGGCGTGGCGATGCCCGTCTCGCAGTCGAACACCACGTCGGTCTGCTCCAAATGTACGGGGTGATAGTTGAAGAAGCTCATGGTGACGGTCTTACCCTTGATGGCGTAGGGGTCGTAGGTCACGTCGCGGGCTTCCGTCTGGTAGGTCACGTTTTCCTTGGTAATCTGTGCGGTGATGGTGTGGCGCGAGAGAGCCGTGGTGTCGGGGAGCATGAAGCTTGTCTGCCATTGTCCACGAGCATTGGCGGTGGTCTGTGCCACCTCGCGGCCCGCAGCCAGCACCACGACGGGTGCACTGGGAGCTGCCTTGCCCGTGGCGAGCACGGTGGGCGTGCTGGTCACCTCGGGCACGAAGAGCGTGGCGGCGGTGACGCTGAAGGCGTTGGCTTGCAGCATGTCGCTGTGCTCCTCGCCATTGAGGGTGTAGGTCACCTTTATGTCGGGCTGTATGGTGCCCGTCTTCGTGGGGATGACGCAAAAGCGGATGCGGGAGTCGTCGCCACCCATGTCGGGCCAGTCGACGGTGAGCGTGCGCTGCCACGACTGATACTGATAGGTGGTAGTGGTCTGTCCCTTCATCACGCTCTTGTCAACCAACTGGCAACCGTCGGGCAGCTGCACCGTCAGCTTCAGGTTCTCAGGCGTAGCCCCCAAGTCATCCTTGAACTTGGCGGTGGCCGAGATGGTGACAAAGTCGCCCACGCTCACTTGCGTGCTGTTGGCGTAGGCACGGCTCTCGGCCAGGTTGCTGTTGAGCTGTGTCGCTGGGCGCGGGATGAGATCGTGGTGCACCAGCGTGATTTGCCCAGTGTTCACCCGCACCGTCTGGCTCAGGTAGTCCTGGCTCTCGATGAGGCCGACCAATTGGTCGCGGTGGGTGATGTTGGGCAGCTGATCCATCTGCGACATCATCACCACTTGATAGGTGTTGGAAGGCAAATTCCTGAGCGTAATCACACGATACTTGCTGCCGAACAACTGGCGATGCACCAGCTGACCGTTGGAGCTGTTGAAAAGGAGCACGCCCACGCCAGTGGCGTCGGTGCTGCGGAAGCTGCACTGGATGGCACCACGCTCCACCACATCGAAGCGCACGCTGGCCTGGCCGCTCTCGTCGATGGTAACTTGACGGCTCTGCTGATCCACCTTGCCAGCGGTATGATCGGCGTAGACATACAGCAACGTGCCAACGGGCAGGTTCTCGAAGAATGTGAAGCGCGGGTTCTGGTCGCGATAGTCGGTGATGTAATGCCAACGGTATTCACTATCACGATACTGGAAGCGATACGTCATGTTTTGCTCGTCGGGATAGGTGTTCTCCACCGTTGCCTCCTGCCCCCCTGCCACGGCGGGCTTGTAGGTGTAGCTGATGTTTATGACGGTGCCTCCGGCTTGGCGGAAGGGTACGGTAAACGCGATGGAATCGTTGAAATTGACGTTGAAGGTCTTGGAGCCGTAGATGTCGTGGCTGACGGTGACATTGGCCAGCCCCTTCACCACGCTACCGGTGGCCACGCCCTGGGTGTCGGTGGTCAGCGTCAATATGGAGCCTGTCTCGCCTGTGGCCAGCAGGTGAGTGACGGTGACGGTAGCGTTGGCAATGCCCTCGCCGCTGTCCTCGTCGCTGACGGTGATGGTGGCCGTGGTGCGGGGCAGAGGCTGCAGCGTCAGGGTGACGGCATCTGAAACAGCGCCCACGGCGATGGTGAGCGTGTCGGGCTGGGCGTAGGTCATGGCCAGCTCGCGGTTCAGGCTGACGAGGCATTTCACTGTCTCACCCTCAAAGCGGCGCGTCAGCTCATTGCCGCGCAACAGGTAGCTGCCGTCGCTGCCAAACCATGTGGCGGTGTAGCCGTCAGCATCGGCGGTCGCGCTGCCAGCTTTCACAGTGAGCTTCAGCGTGTGCGGGGCTTTCAAGCTGGCAAAGACGGTGCTCACGTCCTCCTCGCCCACACTGATGTCGTCGACGCGGGCCACCTCGGCACCGCCTCCAGAGCGCAGCACCAGGTTGTAGACGGTGTTCACGGGCAGATAGCGGAACACGTATTCATTACGACTGCCGATGAGCAGACGGCGCACCTGACCGGTGCGCACGTTGGTCAGTTCCAGGTTCATGTCCTTATACTGGGCGATGGTGGCGGCATCGGGCGTAGGCATCAGCTTCACGCTGAGATTGGCGAAGTTACCATCCATGGGGATCAAGGCAAACTGACTCCAGTCGGCATCATCCTGATAGAATGGTAACGCCTCGGCGGGCACGCGCACCACCATTTCCTTACAGTCGGGGAAAGCATCCTGCCCGTCGTCAATGGTCTGCCTCAGCTCGCTATCCCAGTGGGAAGCGTGGCTTAGCGTGGGCGGCACGAGGGCGAAGATGCTGAGCACCTGCAAGTGGGTGCCGCTGAAACAATCTGCGTTGATTTGCTTCACCGTCGACGGCATCACCACCTCAGTCAGCGACAAGTCTTTGAAATTATACCAACTGGAGCCCAGCGTCTCCATATCAGTGCGGCTGAAGTCGAAGAAGGTTAAGTTCGTCATATTGCTCAGGCCGCTGACGAGATTGTACATGCTGTTGTTCAGGCGTCCGCCCAGGATGTAGTGCTTCACCTTGGGATAGTCCTCGTTGCGGTTGAAGTTAGCGGGCCATCCTGCGCTGAAGAGGTCAATGATGAGGTCGCCGGTTTCCGGGTTCCAGCTATTGGGATTGGGCTCGCCGGGCGTGTTGGGGTTGAAGTCGTACTCCACCACGAGGTCTGTGTCCTCATCGGGCATGTAGAAGCCAAACTGAGGATTGCCGTTCAGCTCCTGCATCACCTGGCCGTTGGCCATGAGGCGCATGGGCTTCCAGTCGCCCAGTCCGCTATTGCGCAGGTAGCAATAGACGTTGATGGCTGCACCTGTGGGTACTTGGTAGTTGATGTCGACGGTATCGTTGTTGACATAGATATCAACCCTTTGCCGCTGTCCCTCGACATCGTAGTAGTAGCCCTCGATGCGTGCGGTCATAGTGGCGATGCCATCGGGCACAATCTTCATTGTAAGACGGTGGAAGGACGTGGCATCGGCTGCCTTTGCGGTGAGGGCCGCAACCAGCATGACAAATATATAAATGTATCTCTTCATGGCTCTTATATATATTAATGTGTAAATGGCTTTACTTGCGGAATACGATTCTGCCGTTCTCGATGTTCAGACCGCGGCGTGGCTGACTGATGCGTTGGCCACCCAAGTTGAACAAACTTTCGGGGCGCATGGGCGTGGCTGCCTCCACATCGGTGATGGCGGTGGGGTCGGCGTTGCCTATGGCGATGACGAAGCGGTCGGGGTAGGTGCCGGCAGCAGCGGTGAAGGTAAAGTCGCCTTCCGTCTCCCCCGAGGAGGAGGGACGAAGCAGCGTGCGGGTGCGCTCCTCGTTGTCGATGAGCCAGACGTCTTGAGAGGCGGGGAACACCTCACCACGGACACGCAAAGAGAGAGTGTAGGTGCCGGCTTCATTCAGCTGGAGGCCCAGGCGAATGATGCCGTCGGCCAGCGGGCGCTCGTTGATGGCGTAGGCCACGCCGCCTGCCTGTGTGTAGAGCAGGGCGGGCACGCTGTCGGGAGCCACGCAGGGAGCGTCGCGCCCGATGTCGTAGCGCAGGGTGGCATCGGGGTTGATGACGAAGCGGGTGGTGGCCAGCTCCTCGCCTCCCGGTTCGGTGTGACGCAACAATGTTGCGTCATAGACAACCCGCTGACGGCGCTGGTCGGCGCGGCGCAGGGCACGGCTGCTGTTGGTCTCTTCGCCCTTGACGAAGGTACTGTTATGCTGGCGGCGCTCCTGCAGGAAGGTAAGGCTGCCCATGCCCTCGGGAGCCTGCACGAAGATGGCGCTCAAGGGGATGAAGACATACTCATCGTCGAGGGGGCTGACGGCACGGAACATCTGGTTGGTCCAGCGCGAGCTGTAGGTGAGCAATACGGGACCGTCGTAGTCGATGCCGCGCAGGTCGAAATAGCTGCTGTAGGGGATGCCCACCAGGTTCCAGCCGCTGTTGTGGGCGAACTCACCCACGTATGGCTTCAGGGGCACGGTGATATTACCGGCCTCAAAGACGTAGTTCTTGACACCGTCAAGGGGCTTCAGCGTCAGCGGTGCACGGTCGCTGATGAACCAGCGACCATTGCCGTCCTTCACGGGCGAGTAGCCAGTATAAATGGCGTAGCCCTCGCCAGCACGCAGTACCTCGCTGGGCTGTAAGTCAACCCAAGTGTGGTCGAAGTCGCCGCGTGCACGGGCGGCTCCGTCGTAGCGGCGCACCAGCACGGGCTGACTGTCGTAGCGCTTCGTGATGTCGCTCACGCGCACATCGAAGGGCGGTGTGAATATGGCCGAGAGTTTCTCGCCGCCGAAGTTCAGCGTGTACGTCATCTGGTCGGCCTGCATCGTGCCATGGTTGATGATGGAGGCGATGTTGTGGTTGCGGCGGTCGTTCCACCAGTGCTCCACCTCATAGTCGAAGTCTAACTGGAAATTGCCAATATGCAGGTTCGTACCCTCCTCGACAGTGAGTCCGCCCGCAGTGGGGAAGTCGCCGTCGCTGCGCACCAGCATCATGTCGTGCTTCTTCTGCTGGTAGCCCGACTGGTTGTCGATGGTCAGATAGCTGAAGACATAGATGGTCTCAGGATCATAGCCCGTGAGGGGCTTGATGTTGGGTGCGAAGCTGCCCCACGCCGCCTGATAGGTGGCCAAGGAGCTTTGTGGCACATAGATG
>JAEEGG010005357.1_pt1 | contig 30562 bp, 29 predicted proteins | sample 9134161 | NCBI WGS metagenome assembly JAEEGG01 (sample SAMN16246543, study PRJNA631951) | gut metagenome | biome: gut microbiome; feature: rumen; material: CR-attached | host: Bos | place: Iran: Karaj | collected 2018-10
ATAAAACCTCCTGTGTTGATAGTGTGGTTGCCAGGCCACATCAATCTTAACACAGGAGGTTTTCTCTTCCGTTTACTAAAGTGTTTTTACCGACCCCCGGTTGAACCGGGGGTTTTTTGGCGCTAAAGCCCCAAAATAATACGGAGATGCTTGTTAAACAGGCATCCCCGTATTTTTTATGATATTTTATTCTGACGTTAAAATCAGGGCTTGTATCCGGCAGGGCTGTCAGACCAGGCCAAACGCAAACACCCGGCGAGAGATACGCTCCTCCGACGATTACTTTTCCATTTCAAGCATCAGCTTCGTAAACGCAGAACGGCTGATGACGCCGGCCAGTTTGTCGCCGTCAGTGACAAATAAGCGCTTGATTTGCTTGTTGAACATGATATTGGCAACCCGTTCCAGACTTTCCGACACGTCCACCGTCAGCGCCGGCGAAGTCATAACTTCTCCGGCCGTTTTGGCCATGTATTTCCGACGGGCATCCTGATATTTTTTCATCCTTTCAGCGTCCATACCCCAAATTGTCGACCAGATACTCGGCTCGTTCGGCGCAATCTGGTTCCGCATAAGATCAAGTTCGGTCACTACACCCAGTACTTTTCCCTGATCATCCACAACAGGAAATCCCGAAATATCGCACGCCAGCATCAGCCTGGCAACTTCATTGACCGGAGTCTCTGGTCCGACTTTTACAACTTCGGTTTTCATGATATCTTTTGCAATTTTTTTCGCACTTTCCGCCATTCTAAATGCCTCCTTTTTTGTTTGCGCCTGCATGTGCACTGGCAATAAGCATGATGCCTGATGGCCTGTTTTTCTGATTACATTCAAATTAAAGTAAACTCGAAAAACTTTATTGTATTATATCATGTTTTGATTGAATTTTAAACTGTCATTGCACTAAACAGCTTATATTTTTAAGAAGATGCTGCAGCCTTCCATTCACTCCAGCGCAAATTCAAGGTCAACGTTGGCGTTGACGGTGATGACGCCCGGATCCAGTTCGGTAGGTGCGGATTCCGCCGTATCCATGCTGGCCGCTTTTGCCATCACCATGTTCCGGTTCACGGCGCGGGTCGCGTTGCCGGTGGTGCTGAAGCTGGCATGAATCAGATGTCCCAGTGAACGTCCCCCTGCTCTCGCCACTACAGCCGCTTTACTTCTTGCGTTGGCCACCGCTTCTTCCAGCAGACGGTTTTCAAACAGGGAGCGATTGTTCAGCCCGAATTCCACTCTGTCAACGGTAACGTTGCAGCCAACGGACTTATCGATGACCGCGCTCAGTTTTTCCAGATTTTTGATTTTCACTTTGTAGTCTGCCCGGGCAACGTAACCGGTAAGCCTGCGCTTATTTTTTTCATAACTGAACTCCGGCTGCAGCGAGTAACGGACCGTCTGGATATCCTCTCCGGGAATTGCCTGTCCCAGCAGAACGTGTTTAAACGCTGCCATATCTTTCGCCAGGTTCTCCCTGGCAGTTTCTGCCACAGCCGCGCGCTTTTCCAGATTTCCGTACAGCGTCGCCATATCCGGTGCAACTTCCGCGCTGGCATGCCCGTTCACAGAAATGCTGTCCCGTTCCGCAGCCAACGCGCCGCTGCAGAAAAATGCAAACACTGTCATCATCACGAGTAATAACGCAATACATTTCCGCTTCATAAAAACCTCCGTTTCTGCTGTCCCATCTTAAGGAAACACTGACTAAAAATCTATTAAATCTGTCAACAGTTCTTTTCCGTTTTACAGCGTAACGCGCAACGCTTTTTTCCTCACGCTTCCGCAATCACTTCAATTTCTACCAGCCCGTCTTTGGGAAGAGCCGCCACCTGAACGGCGGAGCGGGCCGGGCAATCCTCTTTGAAAAATTCAGAATACACCGCGTTCATAGCCGCAAAATCCTTCATATCTTTTAAAAAGACGGTAACCTTCACCACTTTTTCCAACCCGGACCCGACCGTTTCCAGCACGTGCTTTACATTAGTCAGGGACTGGCGGGTCTGCCCCGTCACGCCGCCTTCCGCGAATTGTCCCGTTTCCGGAACCAGCCCCAGCTGTCCGGACGCAAACACAAACCCGTTGGCTTTGATTCCCTGGGAATAGGGTCCGATTGCCCCCGGCGCTTTGGTTGTCGCTATAATTGTTTTTGCCATGTTCATTACCTCCTGTATCGCTGCTCCATTGTATCGCTGCTGTCTGTAGTATTCCAAAAAATTGTGTCAGTTTCATGGAAACCGGATTATTATTGAGCATTTTGCTCTTTTCAATTATATCACAACAACCGCTTTTGTTTTTTTACTTTTTATCACGTTTTGTGTTATAATTCTTTCCGTAAAACGAATATCAGTTGCGTCGTCCCTTGCGGCGGCAGAATGGAGACAGACATGAAAACCATCGGCATTATGGGGGGCATGGGCCCCATGGCAACCGTAGATTTAATGCAAAAAGTCATTGTGGCCACCAAAGCCATCAAAGACCAGGAACATATCCACACGGTCATCGATAACAACACCAATGTGCCGGACCGGTCCGAGTGCATCTTCGGCAAAGGTCCCAGCCCGGTTCCGGAAATGGTAAAATCGGCCAAACTCCTTACCGCCATGGGGGCTGATGTGATCATCATCGGCTGCAACACGGCTCATTATTTTCTGCCGGAAGTGCAGAAACAGGTGAAGACGCCTTTCATTAATATGATTGAAGAGACGGCAAAATTCTGCGCTGAAGAAGGTTACCGCACGCTGGGGCTTTTGGCCTCCGCAGGAACCTGCGCCTCCGGCATTTACAAAAAAGAATTTGACAAACTGGGCATGACCCTGCTTCACCCGGAAGAAGCGGAACAGGAAATCATCCACGAAATGATCTACGAAGGCGTAAAAGCTACCAATTATAATTACGACGCCACGCCTGCCCAGAATGTGCTGCGCGCCATGGAACAGCGCGGCGTGGAAGCTTTCATCTTAGGCTGTACCGAAGTGCCGGTGGCAGTCCAGATGTACAAGCTGCAGGGCTGCTTCGTAGACGCAACGGAAGTACTGGCGGAAAAAGCAGTAGCCTGGGCCGGCGGCGAAGTCATCAGCAGCCTGCCCCGCAAAGGCTGAGCACCTGCAGATTTGCAAAATTTTTGCAGATTTGCAAGTTTTTTGTAGAAGAAAGCGCTGTGCAACACAGTTTAAAAAATCGGCACTCACGCAGTGCTTTTGCAATGTGTTAAGGAAACGCTGATGAATCAGTGTCTCCTTTAGGAAGGATCATGGACGCTTACACACAATATTTCATCATCTGCCCGCTGTTGTTTCTGGGCGGCTTCGTAGATTCCATCGCCGGAGGCGGCGGCCTCATCACCCTGCCCGCTTATCTGCTGGCAGGCCTGCCTCCCCATCTGGCACTGGGCACCAACAAGTTCAGTTCGGCCATCGGCACCAGCGTTTCCACCGCGCGCCTGGCCATCAACGGTTTTATCAAACTGCGGCCGGCCCTGATCTGTATCGCCGGCGCCTTTATCGGTTCATCCATCGGGTCAAGGCTGACGCTGCTCATCAGCGATGAGATTTTCAACAAGTTGCTGATCGTCGTGCTTCCCGTCGCGGCATTTTACGTTATGCGCAACAAAGGACTGAGTCAGGACCCCAACTCTTACGTAGACAAGACGGACGGCAAAACGCCGCTGCGGATTGCTGTCATTGCATTTTTCATCGGCGGGTACGACGGCTTTTACGGCCCTGGGGCAGGTACGTTTTTACTGCTGGCCTTAACGGGCTGGGCCATGTTGGATGTTCGCAATGCGGCCGGACTGACCAAAGCCGCCAACCTGACCTCCAACATTGCCGCGCTGATCACTTTCATTCTCAGCAGCAATGTTGATTACCAGTTAGGCCTGGCAGGCGCCGTGTGCAATTTCATCGGCGCGTACATTGGGGCCGGCATGGTACTGACCAAGGCAAACAAAATCGTCAAGCCGCTGATCATTGTGGTGCTGGCGCTGCTGTTTATTAAAATTGTAACGAAGTAAAACATATCCAAGTTTCATAGATTATAGAGCTTTCTTTTTAACCATCCGGTCACTAAAGTGACCGGACTTTTTTCGTGATTCCAGCAGTGACGCGGTTTTCCAGCCTGCTTTCTGTTATAAATATAGACAGTCTTATTTGTCTGTCTCCAGGTGACACTTCTTTCATTCCTTTTATTGCTTTGTTCGGGAAAGCTGCCACTACGCCGTCGCGTTAAATCTTGGGAACAGAAAACGTATCCACCTTTCATACAGGTTTTTCTTGCGTGCAACAGTAAACTACGCTACAATGAAGTTACGGAAGGATTGTGCCAGTCAGAAAGCGAGGCGAAAATTTGTACAGAAACATTGACTGGGACGCAATAACCATCAAAAATAACTTCCTCTTTCAGGAAACCCTGCGGAACAAATCACTCTGCAAACAGCTTCTTGAACGTGTCCTGCACATACAGGTCAAAACGATCCGTTACATGGAAACGGAAAAAACGATGAAGGCTCAGCTGAGCAGTAAAAATACCCGGCTTGATGTGTATGTGGAGGATAAGGACGGAAATGTCGCTGACATTGAAATGCAGACGACAGATACCAAAAGTGTGATTAACTACGATGAGCGGGATGAAAGGACAATCATCCGCGAGCTGCCGTTGCGGACACGGTATTACCAGAACATCATCGGCACCAACATGCTGCGCAAGGGCATGCACTATCGCGAACTGAAAAAGGCTTACGTGATTTTTATCTGTACCTTTGATCCCTTTGGAGCCGGTCTGCCGGTTTACCACTTCACCTATCGCTGCAAGGAAAACGGTAACTTGCAGATGGGCGACTTGACGGAAAACATCTTTTTGAATGTGAAGGCGGCAGACAAAACTAACGATGAAGAGCTGGCGGCATTTTTGCGTTATGTAAACGGACAAAAACCCGACAGCAGTTTTACGAAAAAGCTTGACGAAGAAGCTACGCGAATCAAAAATAACGATAATTGGAGGTTAAAAGCTATGACATTAGATATGGAAATTCAGGATATGAAGAAACGTATTGCAAAGCGCGAAAGGGAAAAAGGAAAACAGGAAGGTTTGAAAGAAGGCGCGCAGAATAGCAAAATTGAAATAGCCAAAGCCATGCTCGCTGACGGTATGGAAATTGCTAAAGTAGCCAAACTGACCAATCTTTCTGTTAAAGAAGTGACTGCACTGGCATAACTGTTGTCCTTTTACGTAGAACATATGCGTAATTTCAAATTTTAAAATTAATTATAATTGCGACTGCACATTCTTCCCATGCCTGCCAATACGGCAGGCATTTTTTATGCCGAAACAGCTTCAAAAATGAATTTCAGTTTACCGTTCGATCACTTAAAACTTACGTCCATGGGTAATATAAATGCAAAGGTAAAACACCACCAAACCGGCGGGGAAACCCAAAGCCTCCACGCTCTTGCAGTTTGACAGTTGTATCTTACGGCTTCGCCTGTACAGACATATAAACTGTCTATCCTTTATATATTAAGAGGTAGCGGAACCAACCCCCAGTATCCATGCAGGTTTTCGCTTCAAGGTTGGTCGTTTTTACGACCAAGGGGTTGCATTTTACGAAAAACTGCAAAAGTGAAATTTAAAAGAGGCGCGGAATCCCACGCCTCTTTTTTCATAACTCCGGCAATGACGCGGTTTTTCAGCCTGCTTTCTGTTATATATATAGACAGTCTTATTTGTCTGTCTCAAGGTAACACTTCTTTCGTTCCTTTTATTGCTTTGTTCGGGAAAGCTGCCACTTCGCCGACGCGTTAAATCTCGGGAATAGAAAACGCAGACGATTTATCCACATTTAATTTCTTTTCAGTTTTACTTTAAAATTACCGGGAGTATTGTTATAATATAATGTATAGAAAAATCATAGGAAGGAAGACACCTATGCCCTGGAATCTGATTTTACTTCACAGCGCTCTGTTCTTCATCTACGTGATGATTTACATTGCCTTGCTCACCTCTTCCCTGACCTTTGCCGGGAAGCTTGGCCCCATGGAGATGAATCTGTGGCTGGTAACGGCGCCTGTCGTGGGTTTTTTCCTCTTCGGGTTCACCTTCCGCCGGTTTTCCCATAAACAGTTCCGCCAGTTACTGACCGCTTTTCTGGGTATTCTTGGTGTTTCCATTGCAACGTTGGGACTGGGAGTGACCGCCGGGGCTGGTTCGCTCTGTACGGGTATCGGCCTGCTTCTGTTTCCTCTGGGTACAGGATATATTTACGGTTACCTCCATTACCTGATGTGCCGCTGGTTGCCTTCCGGTCGCAGGGGTCTGTGCATCGGTCTGGTTTTGCGCTGCCAAACCTGCTCCAGTTTCTGGTGGACTGGCTGCTGAAAATTACAGCCGCCCCGCCCTTGTTCCTTTGGGGTCTCCTGCTCGTGGTTCTGGCATTCATGGCAACGCTGCTGCTGCGGACAAAAACCTGGGGACTTGAAGAACAACCTATCGCACCCCGTCCGCTGATTACCCGCAACCTGCCCCTGCTTTGCTGCATCTGTGCAATACTGGGCCTGTTGGTTGGGCTGAACGATACCGTCAGCCTGGTCCGTTACGATGAATATGTCGATTTTCACTTCTTATCCCGTGTGTACAGCGCCATCGGATTTTTGCTGGCAGGCTGGCTGGCCGACCACTATCCCCTGTGGCTGCCCCTGACCGCACTGTTGTCCAAGGCCGTTGTGCTGGGGTTCTATGTGCTGGCGCTGGAAGGCTATCCGTTCTGGATCACCGTGTGCGGCGACGCGTTCTTCACGGCGGCCCTGAACCTGTTTGTCGTTTGGCTGTTCGTTTCTGTAGCATTGCACACCCGCCGCCCCGAACTCTGGGCTGGTATGAGCCGGGCTGCGGAACTTCCCGTAGCCGGTCTGGCCGGCATGCTGGGGAGCACCCTGTTGCAGGCTTTTCCGCCTTTTGTTATCCTTCTGGTCTTTGTGGCTGCGCTGCTGTTGGCCATGGTACTGTACTACCGCTGCTTCCTGCTCTATTCCGATTCGCTGCTAAAATCCCGGGCGCCCATTTTACTGCCCCATACCGGTAAAATCGTGTTAGCTCATACGGGCGAAACCGTTTTCGTAACAGCTCCCGCTGCGGAACAGAAAATACAGGAACCAGTTCCCGATACCACTTCTGGAAATAATGCAACGGATGCAATGACCGTAGAAGATGTTGCAGAAGAAACAGCGGAAAGCAAGACCGTAGCGTTTACATCCGCAAACAGTGTAACTGAAAAAGATTCGCTGACTGAAACTGCGAACAAAAAATTAACGGAAACGAATTCCCGAAAGCCAAGTGCGAACGAAATCACAGAGGAAAAGCTGCTGGCATATAAAAACCGTTACGGGCTTTCCGTTCGCGAAACGGATGTGCTGGCGCATATCCTGAAAGACCGTTCCATCAATGAAATTGCAGAAGAATTGTTCATCTCGCCCAGCACGGTAAAATTTCATGTGGCTAATCTTTTGAAAAAGACCGGCGCCGGCAGCCAGCGAAGATTAAAACAGATCGTCAGTGAGTACGACCGCTTCCTGGACGAAAGCCAAAATAAAAAAGCGGATAACGAGTAGATTCGTCTCCGTTTTCTTTCTTCTTGTTAATCATTATCTTAATTCTGTTTTCTATCTTTTATTATCGTAATTCTATTCTCTAATTATATTTCATTTTAAAGGTTTTCTTACATTGTAAAGAGGGGTTCCCATGTCTGCATTTTTTAATTCTGTTTTTACTTCCGTTTCTTCTGCTGCTTCGGCCTTGCTGACGCCGGAGTTCTGGGCCGTTCAATGGCCTCTGTGGAAAATGTCCATCCTGACCTGCGCTTCGATTTTGGTGTTCCGCATCTGTTACCGTTCATTCATCTTGAAGCTGACAACGCATTTAAAAGAACGGTACCATTACGATTATATCGACAGCTTCGCGAAGGCCTTTAACCATCCCATCCAGGCTTTTTTGTGGATTCTGGCTTTTTATTCCTTCATCGTCCTCAGCCCCCTGAGTCCGTTTTCCCAGCATCCTGCGTTTGATAAGATCCTGCGCAGCAGCCTGATCATCTGCCTCATCGGAGGCGTGTACAATCTGTGCGACGCAGGGCACGGACTCATCATGCAACTGCTGAAGCGTTCCAACCAGCACATTGACGAAACCATCGGCGAGCTGATTTCCGCTCTGGCACATATGCTGTGCATCATGCTGGGCGTTGTCATGGTAGCCAAGGAATGGGACTACGACATCACCGCATTCATTGCCTCTCTGGGTATTGGCGCCATGGCCATCGCCTTTGCCGCCAAGGATTCCCTGGCTAACGTTTTCGGCAGCATTATCATCATCACGGAGCGTCCCTTTGTGGTCGGCGACTGGATTTCCGCCAACAATGTGGAAGGCATCGTGGAAAAAGTTTCGTTTCGCAGCACCTGCATCCGGACGTTTTATCAGGAACTGGTGTATGTGCCCAACAACCTCCTGAGCAACACGTCTATCATCAACTATACCCAGCGTCAGAAGTACCGCATCCAGTTCCTGCTGGGCGTCACCTACAGCACTACCCGGGAGCAGCTGCAGAATGTCTGTCAGCAGATCCGGCAGCTATGTGAGCAGATGGATGATATTTATAATGAAGGATTTGATGTTAATTTCTTCGAGTTCGGCGACAGCTCCCTGAACATTCGCATCGTCTGTTACGCCAAAGTACCTGAGAACACGCAAAACTATGCTCTTAAGAATTCCATGTATCATAAAATTCGGGAAAAGTTTAATCTGGAAGTCATGAGAATTCTGGAAGAGAACGGAGTAAGCTGCGCCTTCCCCAGCCGCAGCATCTACTTTGAAACGCCGATACCGGAAGCTGTCAAAGAAAAATAAAAATAACGCTGGAACTCACAGAAAGTTCCAGCGTTTTCTTTTTCAGTTATCACAGATACGTTACTCACACCACAGATCCACATGTTCAAAGCGAACCACGTCCACCAGGCCCCGGTCTGTCAGCCGCAGCTCCGGAATGACAGGCAGGGAAAGGAAAGCCAGGATCATAAAGGTACTGAATTCTTCCGGTATGCCCAGTTCCTTTACCCAGAACTCCAGCTGGCTGATCTGGGAATTTACCACCACCGCATCCCGGTCGCTCATCAGTCCGGCAATGGCCAGCGGCACAGTCGCCCGCACTTCCCCTTCGCTGACGATGATCAGACCGCCGCCGATTTCCCGCAGCCGGTTCACAGCCACCACCATATCCTCATCGTTGGTGCCTACTACAGATAAATTGTGGGAATCGTGCCCTACCGTTGTAGCAATGGCGCCCCGTTTCAACCCAAATCCGTAGACAAAGCCCAGGCCCACATTCCCTGTGTTGTGATGGCGTTCGAACACTGCCATCTTCAGAATATCCCGTTCTGTATCGCTGACAGTCTCCCCGTTCCGAATCGCAGGCTCCATGTGCAGCTTGGTAGTCAGCAGCTGGGTCTGGCTGATGCCGATCACGCGTATCCGTTTACCGGGCTTCGCGGGAATTCTCAAATCTTCTTTCGTCACCGCGGGCATGTTCATGGACTGGCCCGGCATCTTCAGCACCGGCTTGCTCTTCCACAACAGTCTGCGGTTCTTTACTACCAGCGCGCCGCCCTTTACCACGTGGATCGGTTGGAAGGGCCGAAGTCCCTTAAAGGCCACGATATCCGCCTGATAACCCGGCGCCAGCGCGCCGACCTGTTGCAGTCCGTAGCACTCGGCAACGTTCAGCGTCGCCATGGGAATCAGGTCTTCCGCTTCATAACCGAGAGACATACCGATATCTATCAGATAGTTGATGCTGCCCTGCTCAATCAAATCGTCCGCGTGCCGGTCATCGGTACACAGGCAAAGCCGCCGGTTATCCGCTTTGTCCAGCACCGGAAGCAAATCCACCAGATTATGGGCCGCGCTGCCTTCCCGCAGGAACACATACATGCCCCGTTTAATTTTCTCCAGGGCTTCCGCAGGCGTAACACATTCATGTTCCGTCGTAATCCCGGAAGCAACATAGGCATTCAGGTCTTTGCCGGAAATGCCCGGCGCATGTCCGTCCATCTTCTGCTTGTAGAACAGCTTCAGCTTATCCATTTCTCCCTGCAGCTTGGACAAAATGCCGGGGAAGTTCATCATTTCCGCCAGCCCCAGCACACGGGGACTCAGATTGCGCAGCCGTTCCATATTTTCCGGGGTGATCCGGGCGCCGGAGGTGTCCATATCCGTCGCCGGCACACAGGAAGGAACCATCAGGTACGCGGAAAACGGAATGCCTTCCGTCTCTTCCAGCATAAACCGGAAGCCCTTTTCCCCTAACACGTTGGTAATTTCGTGGGGATCCGCAATCGCGCCGGTTACACCGTTCAGCAGCAGCACCTTCACCATTTCCCGAGGGGAAAGCATGGAACTTTCAAAATGCACATGGGCGTCCATCAGCCCCGGCGTAAGATACAGGCCGGTCACATCAAGAATATGTTTGCCCGTGTAGTTACCGATGCCGACAATCTTACTGCCGCTGATGGCAATATCCGCATCTTCCCAGGTTTTCAGGAACACGTTGAACACGTGCCCCCCTTTTAACACAAGGTCGGCCTCCTGCCGGCCTGCCGCTACGTCAATCTGATCTTCCAGGCTGCTTGCCCGCCAAAAATCCATGTGACTGCTTCCTCCCGTATCAGAGCGTCATACCGTCGTCCCAATTGACTTTGATCTCCTGGATGGTAATGGTGTATAAACCGTATTCGTTCAGGAGATTTTCATCGATCTCATCCATTTCCTTGCCGAACAGGATCTGATCTTTTTTGAATTCCTCGCCGAATTCCCTGACGTTATATTTCTTTTTGATGATTTTACGCAATACGGAAGGAACCTCTTCCACTTTTGTTTTGGTTTCGTCTACCGCAAGGAGGACCGAGTCCTCCAACCGGTCAGAGCTGATGTTGTTTACTTCGACAGCTTTAATTTCTACGTATTTCATGTTATCCCTCTTTTCTGACAACGCTTCTTCTTGAATTCGTCGGTGCAGTTAACTTATTATAATTATACCAAAATTATCCGAGTTTGAAAACTGCCGGCCGTTTTCCCTGTCAGCAAAAAAGCCCGCCACATCTCTGCGGCGGGCCGGTTATCATGAATTATTTTTTACCTTTTTTTGCGGCTTTCTTTTTGGCCGGTTTTGCATTGACAGCTTCTTTAAAGGCTTTGCCTGCTTTGAATGCAGGAACGGTAGCAGCGGCAATCTTGATCGGTTTGCCATTCTGCGGGTTTTTGCCGGTGCGGGCAGCACGTTCACGGGCTTCGAAGGTACCAAAGCCGATCAACTGTACTTTACCTTTCTTGGCAACTTCGGCAACGGTTGCTTCGATGATGGCTTTCAGGGCTTTTTCTACGCTTACCTGGGTCATTTCGGTTTTTGCGGCAACGGCTGCTACGAGTTCTTTTTTGTTCATGATGAACGCTCCTTTTGTAAAAATTTTTTTGTGAGAGTACATAAACACTGGGTTCATAAATATAATATCAGTATTTATCAGAGTTTGCAAGGGGTAAAATGCGAAAAACCCGAAAAAATCTGATATTTTTTTAAAAAAAGTCACCAAACCGTTCTGCAAATGCCTCTTCCGGCATCTTTTTGTATTCCCGCACATATTGTTTGAACAGTTTCTGCCGGTTCTCGCCCAGCACCATTCCCATATAAATCCGGGGAATACTGTACCGTGCCGGTTCGTTTGCCGTCCCGCGGTCATTCACGGCAAAACCGGCCTTATAGCCCGCTTCTTTCAGTTCAGCAATCACCGAAGCGTCATAGTCTCCATAGGGATAGGCCAGCGCCGTAACCGGTTTGCCTGTCAGTTTTTCCAGATACGCTTTTGAATCCGATATTTCTTTCTTCTTTTCCTGTGGGCTGATCTGCGTCAGGTATGGATGCGACATCGTATGCGACCCAATGGAAAAGAGCGGATCGGCCGCCAGTTCCTTCAGTTCTTTCAAAGTCACGTAGGGATACCCTTTGAGAGCGGTGTCGATCGCTTTCGGGAAAATAAAGAACGTAGCGTGCATATTCCGTTTTCTGAGTTCCGGCGCCGCCAGAAGATAAATGCCCTCATACCCGTCATCGAAAGTAATCAGAACGCTCTTTTTGGGAAACGACTGTTTCGACATGCCGTCTATGAACTCTTCCATGGACAGCGTCCTGTATCCCTTTTGTTTGAGCCAGTCCAGCTGGGCGCAAAAATCTTCTCTGGTAACATCAAAGTTGTTCAGCGGCCGGGTCTTGATATCGTGATACATCAAAACCGCCGGAAAGGCAGCGCGGGTCTCTGTCGATGCTTTGGCGGCTTCTGCCAGCGGCATCGTAAAAAAGAAGAGGAAGCACAAAAGCATGCAATACAAACACCGTGTTATTTTCAGCATCGTTTTGCCTGAGTTCATAGGTTGTTACCTCCGCAGGAATTGGTTGTCCAGTTGCTTGCAATTTGCAAACAACTGGACAATTCTTCTCACAATATGTAATTAATCAAGTGGGTTCGGTCAGCGCATGCCTTTCAGCTGCATCTTGTTTTCGTACATGGAATTGTCGGCCCGCTGCAGCACATCATTAGTGCAGGTATCCTGCGACGGATCAAACTCAGCTAACCCGTTGGCGACGACCAGGTCTCCCGTGAGCAGGTTCTTCCGGTTGTTTTGATCCAGCTCCTGCATCAGCTGTTCCCGGTTTTCAAAATCGCTCCCGGTAAGGATGACCACAAATTCATCTCCGCCAAAACGGAAAACCGGACTGTGCTGGAACACGTGGCAGATGAATGAGCAGGTGTTTTTGATATACTGATCCCCGGCCAGATGGCCCTGGGTATCGTTGATCACTTTCAGGTCGTTGACATCGCAGACGACAATTGCAAACTGCAGCGGTTCCTTCTTCTTAATTGCCTGATTCAGCTGGTTTTCCCGCTGCTTAAAAGCACGTTTGTTTTTAATGCCGGTCAGCGAATCTTTCAGGGCCATGTCCTGCACAATATAAAATTCTTTTTCCTGTTGTTTCTGCGCCAGGATGGCTGCCTGTAAATCCGTCTTCAGCTTCTTCTCGTTGCGGACTTCGTCGTCCACATCTTTGAACGCGTAGATGATGCCGGATTTGCCGTCTTTTAATTTCAGCCGGATAAACTCCACCCGGTAATATCGGCTCTCTCCGTTTAAGGTGCGACGGTAGGTGACGGCGAAACGTTTGCTTTCTGCCAGTTCTTTTTTAATGTTCGGCAAGGCAATTTCCCTACGCAGCCATTCCCGGTCTTCCGGAAGGACCATGGTATCAATATAGTGGTTGGTGGCTTCCGTATAATTCGCCTGCCGGAGAGCTGTCCGGATATGCGTGACATCATCTTCCTTATTGGGGTGACGGAACAGAGATATCCGTTCCGTATCCAGGTCTTTGATCAGCAGGACAGAGTCGTAGCTGCTGGTCAGGGCTTCAAAGACAGACATATTCAACTCTTTGGAAGATTCCGACGCCAGCTTTTGTTCCGTGATATCCGTAGCAAATACAAAATACACGCCGCCGTATTCTTCCGACACGGCGTAATGCCCGTAGGTATCGATCCAGCGGGTGGCGCCGTCCCTGCGGAGGATGCGGTAGATGATGTGTCCGATAATTGATTTATTGGAAGAATATTTTGTTTTGATTGCGGAATTGATCTTCTCCCGGACATCGGGATGCAGCATTCCTGTATAAACGAAACCCGTGTGCTGTTTAAATTCGTCCAGGTCACGGCAGCCGAAAATTTCCAGCAGTACCGAGTTGACATATAACAGTTCTTTGTTTCCTTCTTCCCTATAGATAAAAAAACCTCCGGGAAAATGCTCCCCGAACTGACGGATCGCCTGCAGCGACTGTTCGTTAAGACTGAAGTGCTGGGCATTTTGTGAATCGATGATGTTCATGATCTTTCTGTTCTCCTGCTAAAAACCTGATGTGCAGTGTATTGCACAGCCTGAATACTGTATCAGTTGATTACTGATTATTTCTCAACACATTTTACCACACTTTGTAAAATATATCTATGATTAAAAACTTAAGTATTGAAAATTCAACTCAATATGATGATGCAATGCTGTATGTCACCCAGTGAGTTCTGTAAGAACTTCTCCGGTGCGAACCGGGAAAAACCGGAAATGCTTCTGAAAGCTTATAAAGGAGACGCTGATGTGGTATAATATAGCCGTGGAAAAAATACGCCCTGCTGTACAGTGGAAGACGCAGTGAATGAAATAACAGGATAGTCACTGATCTGAAAGAAGGAAACCAAATGCTCTTTATCAAACTAACGTGTCCGGAAGACAAAAAAAGTAAAAGCGCAAAGAAGCGGGAAGTGTATATCAGTGCAGACAAAATCAGATTTATGCAAAGAAAAGCGGTTGCACGCGGTAATGCACAAACCGAAATCTGGTTTGATTCTAAAGACAGCATTACTGTCACCGAAACACCGGAGGAAATCGTTTCCCTGATTGAGCAGAAGATTTCGGGAAAAACGGAGAATAAGATTATAGCATTTAAACAGGATTTTGACAGCAAAGAGTATGAAGATTTTATCAATCGGGAGGGATGAATCATTTTGTTTCCCGAATGTGCCAGTTATTACTTGCATATAAAAAACATTGTGTGTAAAGCATGTAATTTTGGTTCATTGCATAATCATCATTACGGGAGGAACCCATGATCAATCTGAAATGTCAGCAGTGCGGAGCAGCACTGCATTGGGATGGGCAAGGCAATGTAGTGCAGTGCGGATATTGCAGCGCGGAGTACCTGATTCATCCCCGCCGGGAAAAATTCCGGAAAAAGGCGGATCCCTACAAAGGAACCGGAACTGTTCAGGGAATTCCCATTGTGCAGGGAAATGACTGCAGCGGACTTTGCCCGATCCAGAGCTATGCGCCGCAGGGCTGGTCTGTCTGTTGCCGTCAGGCCCCGGATGATTATTACGGGGATCATATGGGAAATCCTTTCGTGGTGCAGGCCGAGTACGAGTCGCCCGACCATTCAGTTTTTATAGTGTACCGAGGCACGAACATTTATACAGACAGAAAGCTGTCCCGGATTCCCCTGATGAAACAGATCGACGTGCTCGGCTCCTATCTGAGGATCGGCACGCCGTTTGACGCGGAGCAGTATTGCGATTATCTAGTGCAGCGGGACGTGCAGCCCCTTTCCGGCCAAAAGATTCGAATCGAAGAAGCGGATGCCGCGGAACTGAACCGCCAGCGGACCATCTACAACCAATACGCGTCACAGGGATTTCAGCAGATTACCAGTGAGTGGAAACGGGTTTTCTATTCTGTTTTGGACCAAACCCAACGGCGGAAGACAGTCTCAGTGGAAACCCGGGTAAACGATTTGCACAAAGGACAGCAGCCTATGTCCGGCGGCGGATTTTTTGGCCAGCTTATGGGGCAGATGTTTTCCAATGACGAGCATTACTGGGAAACCCAGTATGAATTTATCGTAGTGACGGACGAGGGAAAATACGAAAGTACCCTTCCAATCATACAAAAAATCAATGAAAGCATCCGGGAAGCCCCGGACCTGGACCGGATACGGCAATCCCTGATTCAATACCTGCAGAACCTTCGGAACCAGACGGCTATGGCGATCCATCAGCAGGAAATGGCGTCCTGGAATCGGCGGCAGCAGATTCTGCAGGATACTCACAATTACACTACGGGCGTCATGCACGAGATGAACGCCAACACTGCAGCGACCCATGAGCGGGTGGCTAACATGCACTCCGAGATGATCCGGGAGGTGAACACTTACCATACCGCTTCCCCCGGTTACGGCAGGCCGGATATAGTGGAAGCGGACATCCGGTGGGATCATGTGTACCAGAATATAAACAATCCGGATCAGTTTGCCGCCACGGAAAATATATGGCTGGATCCCGGTGTGGACTTTGAAGAACTGAAACGGACGAAGGGCGATTATTGATCAACACACCTCCGTAGCTTGTAGTACCATGTAGGTTGCACAGGTTTTAATAATGCCATCTAATTTATTTAAAAACGCACAAAGCGCGGTTTGCAACTAAATGCAGACCGCGCTGGTTTTATTTATGTTTATACCTGCTATGTTATTGAACTCTGAAGATGTTTTTCCGATGCGGAAACAACGCTTTATAAAACAGCAGGCCCAAAATACCGCAGGATATTATTTCCCCGAGAACGATGGCTGACGTATTCTATTTCGTCTTCACGTCTTGCTCTTCCAGCGTAAATTTCCAACTGCAGCAGCAGGTTTCATCCGTAATGTCCGGAAAACAGCTGACGCACTCACAGGTGATGCGATCGTCAATGGCCCGGGCAAACTCTCCATATTCCACTATCCCCACTGTTTTGCAGGGATGAAATTCCATCCCCTTTCGTTTCCTTGCCGTTTGTACGCGACAATCAACCATGCGATAAAACAACGTGTTCCCTTCAATACGGATCTCGTCGTCGTTAATGTTGGCATAAAACCTGAGTGACAACGCCTTCGCCAATCCCTCCAGTCCGGCATGTTCCGGCAGATGTAAGAACTTTTTCAGTTTCAAGGCTTCCACGACCGTAAACTTTTTCCAGATTTCTACATCGTGGTACATGGCCTCTTCCATACCCCACCGTTTTTCAACGGACTGAAACCAGATACCATCTGCCGCGAGCCAATTTTTGGCATAAATTTCCAAAAGCTCGACCAGCTGCTCCCGTGTCAGATTATCCAACGCTTTATTATGACCCATGCTCGTTTCCCTCTTGTAAATAGTTAGCTATGATATCCCCTGCTCATCAATTTGCCACATCATTTTTCTTTCAATATCGTTCTTTCTGTTCCCGAATATTCGGGGCTGCGCTCTATCCCCTTACAGATTCCGTTCCCGTTTGATGTCGAGCCGCTCTTTCGCCAGGGTAATCGCCGCGTTGATCATGACTCCGGCCACCGCGATGAACAGGATCAGCGCAATGTCAACCGTTCCCACAGGCGCCAGCTTCAACAGGGTGCGCATGGGAGGAACCACCAGGATGCCGATCTGCAATAGGATGCCTACGGCCGTGATGATATTCAGGGCCTTGTTGTTCCAGGATTCTTTCGTGGCAAAGGCCAGGCTGCCCTTGGTCTTGCAGACGTATGCCATCAGCATCTCATTGATGGCCAGCGTGCTGAAGCAGTAGGTCCGGCACAGTTTTAAGAGTTCTTCGTTTCCTTCCAAATTCGCCAGAATATTTCCCGTTCCGTACTGCATGATTACAGGAAGCAGGAACGCCAGCAGCGTCACGCCGCCGCTGATCAGGCCCTGGATCACGATATTCAGGTAATCGCTCCGGTTCAAAATGCCGGCCTTGACGTCTCTGGGCTTTTCATTCATAACGGCGTCCGAACCCACGTCCATGCCCAGGGCCAGGGACGGCGCCGTATCCGTCAGCAGGTTCACCCACAGGATCTGGATGGTGGAAAGAGGCGAAGACAGACCCGCAAAGATCGCCGACGCCATCAGCACCACTTCGCCAAAGTTGGACCGCAGCAGATATACTACCGATTTCTTAATATTGTTAAACAGGTTGCGGCCTTCCATCACGGCATTCTTAATGGTGATGAAATTGTCGTCCACCAGGATCATCTCCGCCGCATCCTTGGCCACTTCCGTGCCGCCGATGCCCATGGCCACGCCGATGTCCGCCGCTTTCAGGGAAGGCGCGTCATTGACGCCGTCCCCGGTCATGGAGCAGATTTTGCCGTGGGACTGGAACGCCTGCACGATCTGCACTTTATTTTCCGGCGATACCCGGGCGAAGACGCGGTAATCCAGCACATTCTTCTTGAACTCTTCGGGATCCATCTCATCGATCTCCGCGCCGGAAATGCTCTGGGAAATATCCGTGGCAATATCCAGCTCCTTGGCGATGGCAAAGGCCGTGATCTTATGGTCGCCCGTGATCATGGCCACGTCGATGCCTGCGTGATGACATTCGTCCACGGTTTCCTTCACGCCTTCCTTAGGTGGGTCGATCATGGCGCCCAGCCCCACGAAGATCATATCTTTTTCCTGAGGAACCGTATCCCCTTCCCGGTAGGCCAGGGCCAGCACCCGGAGCGCTTCGGAACTCATGATGTCCGCCGCCTGAGTGGCACGGACCACGTCCTCGTTGGTGATCTCCCGTATGCCGTCCTCATCCAGGATGCGGTCGCAGCGGACGATGACGGAATCAATGGCCCCCTTGGTATAGGAAATATTTTTAATTTCCCCATTCCGTTTCACTCGGTCCAGGGTAGTCATCATCTTCCGGTCGGAATCAAAGGGAATCTCATCAAACCGGGTGATATCACGCATGATGTCGTAATAGCCCAGCTTCTTATCCTTCGCGTACTTGATGAACGCGGTTTCCGTGGGATCGCCGATTTCCTCGCCGGTCTCTTCGGAATACTTTGCGTCGTTACAGGCGAGAAAACCTTCCAGCAGTCTGGCAAAGACTTTGCTGTCGGTCGGCAGCTCTTCCGGTTCCAACGCCTCGCCCGCAAGATACCATTTCACCACCGTCATCCGATTCTGGGTCAGGGTGCCCGTCTTATCTGAACAGATTACATTCACTGCGCCCAGGGTTTCCACCGCGTGAATCTGCTTCACGATGGCGTTACGCTTGCTCATCTCCTGAATGCCCGCTGTAAGCACCAGCGTTACCACGGTGGCCAGCCCTTCCGGAATCACCGCCACGGCAAAGGCGATGGAGATCATCAGCGTTTCAATGACAGGCGTGCGGTAAATAAAAATCTGGCAGGCAAACATCAGAATGCACAGCACCACGCCCGCGATGCCAAGCACTTTGGAGATACTGTCCAGATTTTTCTGCAGCGGCGTCTCCTGCTTCTCGATTTGATGCAGCATGCCCGAAATTTTACCGATCTCGGTATGATCGCCGATCTTTTCCACCACGCCCTCGCCGCGGCCGTATTCCACCAGGGTGGACATGAAGACCTTATCCTTGCGGTCGCCGAGGGGCGTCTTCTCATCGCTGGTTTCGCTGCAGTCCTTTTCCACCGCAACGCTCTCGCCTGTCAGGGCCGATTCATTCACCTTCAGGGAACTGGTCTGCACCAGGGCGAGATCCGCAGGCACCACGCGCCCCGCCTCCAGAATCACGTAATCACCCACCACCAGATCCGCCGCCGGGATTTCCGTCTCCACACCGTCCCGGATCACCACCGCCGTGGACGCATTGATCCGCCGCAATGCCTCAACCGATTTCTCCGCCGAAAGTTCCTGCACGGTACCGATGATGACATTAGCCAGCACCACCACGATGATAATGATGCCGTCCACGATTTCCCCGGTCATGATGGAAATGACCGAGGCAGCCACCAGCAGAAGCAGCAACGGCGACGCAAACTGCTCCGCGATCACAGAAAACAGACTCTTCTTCTTTCCCTGGGTAAGTACGTTCTTTCCCTGCTTCGCCCTCTCCAGGGCTTCCGCAGTAGTTAATCCTTTGTTGCTCATTTCCTTTGCCGCTCCCGTCTTTCCACTTAACCGGCTGCCCTCTCAAAAGCAAACCGCTCATCCTTATTACGAATCACACAACGATTTGTATTCACAGTCTCATCTATAAGCAATTATAACAAAAAAGCCGCAGAAAAATCTACGGCGATTCGCTTTACTCTTTATTAAACAGAGGATTTTTTTGCCCTGAACTTCAATATGGCGTATTATTCCTTTTCTTTTTCCATGCCCCAGGCGTATACGCCGTCAAGGCTTGGCAGAACGTGCGGATCAAAATCCGGATCAAATCCATTTCCGCGCTGTTTTTCGTAGTCGTCCAGCGCAATCTTCGCAAAGGGGAACAGGCGGGCGATGGCGTACAGGTTGGTGGCGGCCAGGAAAGCCATGAACAAATCTGCCAGGTTCCACACCAGCGGCAGGGATGCAATGCTCCCGAACATGGTCATGGCTACCACGGCTGCCCGGAACACATACAACGCTATTTTGCTTTCCGTAAGGAAGGCCAGATTGATTTCGCCGTAATAATAATTGCCCACCAGGGAACTGAAGGCAAACATCATGATCATGATACCGATAAATAAGATGGCCCATTTGCCCACCTCTATTGACAGGCTGTGCTGTATCAGTTCGATACCGGTGATCTGCCCCCCGATTTCATAGGCGCCGGACAACAGCACAAGGGCGGCGGAGGCGGAACAGATCAACAGTGTGTCCACGTAAACGCCGAAGGCCTGGATCAGGCCCTGTTTAGCCGGATGGGTCACAAAAGCGGTGGCCGCCGCGTTAGGCACGGAGCCTTCACCGGCTTCATTGGAGAACAGGCCCCGCTTGACGCCGTTCATGACACAGGCGCCGAAGCCGCCGGCTACGGCAGCCTGTGGAGCAAAGGCATTGCTGACGATCAAATAAATAACCTCGGGAATCTTTTCGAAATTCAGTAAGATTACAATGAACGCGAGCAGCAGGTACGCACCTGCCATCACCGGCACCAGCATTTCGGCGACCCGTGCCACAAAGTGGGCGCCGCCGCAAATCACAAGGGCAATCAGGACTGAAACGACTACGCCGACCACCATGCGGTCCCAGCCGAAGGCGGTTTGCAGAGACAGCGTGATAGTGTTCGCCTGCAGGGAGTTATAAACCAGCGCAAACGTTGTCATCAACAGCAGTGAAAACAGTTTCGCCAGGTTAGGCATGTGCAGCACATTCTGAATGTAGTATGCGGGACCGCCGTGAAAGGTCCACTTCCCTCTGGGCAGTTTATAAATCTGGGCCAGGGTGCTTTCCACAAAACCGGTGGCACTTCCTACAATGGCAACCATCCACATCCAAAAGATGGCCCCCGGCCCGCCCAGCACTATGGCAATGGCAACGCCGGCGATATTGCCCACGCCCACGCGGCTGGCCGTACTGACGCAGAAAGCCTGGAAGGAAGATATCTGGTTCCCCATCCGTTCCGTCCCTATCCCTTCCGCCAGCAAGCGGACCATTTCCCCTACAAGCCTGATCTGGACAAATCCGGTGCGGAATGTAAAATACAGTCCGAGACCGATCAAAAGCACGATCAGAACATAGGACCAGAGGATGGTATTTACCTGATTAATGGCAGCATTTAACGTTTCCATAAGAAGCAACTCCCTTCACAGAACAAAGAGCCGGCAGCCTTTTTTCCCGAAAATGAATGCAATATATCGTTCCTTTACTGTTTGCGATTCCGGATATTTTTCATGCTGTCTTCGATGGTATCGTAATCGTCATAGAATGGAACGTCTCCGTGACGGTTCCGTCCTACCGTTATTCCTGTCACAGCCTGTCATACTTGTCCGCTTTTCCCCTGGCCTTATCCACCGGATACTTGGCCTCATTCTTACTCATCTTTTCATTGATAATTTCATCTTCGTCCAGGTCCAGTTTGTCCAGCATATTTCTGCAATACACCAGCACGTCCGCCAGTTCCTCCCTGACGTGGGCCACATCATACTCCGTATCGCTCCACTGGAAACATTCCAGCAGCTCATTGGCCTCAATGGAGATAGACTTCGCCAGATTGGCAGGCGTATGGAACTGATCCCAATCCCGGTCCTCCGTAAATTTCCGGATTCTGTCTATGGTTTCCTGTTTCATGGTTTCCTCCAAACGATTTAAAAGAATCACTGACTCGCCCCATCATGTTCCGCCACTTTTAGCGACCATTCATAATAAAACAAAATCTGATATACGTTAACCGGTAACCAAACCACCAAATTACTACTTTTATTACATTTTAATTATATCATTTAAAGGTATTTATAACCATTTATTTTTTATTAATGAAGATAAACGGTACATTATGCTTCCCAGTTAAAAAATACCCTGCGCATTAAAACTCTTTTCTTTTTCAGTATTTTGAAAAACTCCCTGAAATTTGACAATGATTGTTTTTCTATTTAAAATAAGAATAGCAGATACATATCGTACAATTCCTAAAGAAACCGGAGCTCACACGAAATGGAAACTAAAACTGCTTTTAATCAAGAAGAAAACGGCAATTTGATTATCACTTCATTGATAGCTTTTCTGGGCATGGCCCTGTTGATTGCCATCGCCTGGTTTTTGAAAATTCCCAATCCGAATATGGTGCTGATAACCGGACTGATTATTTTCACCGGCATGTTTGGTCGTACGGCAGGTGTTATTTCCGCAGCGCTGATTATTTTGTACTCCATGTTTTTCTTTTCTACGAACCACAGCTTTTTTAGCTACACTGCCGTTAATTTCCAAAAGATATTAACGATTGCAATCAGCGTTATCATCAACACCACGATCGTCGCGACCCTGCGGTACCGCTGGAAAAAGTCGCAAAGGGAACTGATAAAAGCCAATGGACAGCTGCGGGAACATAACGAGAAGCTGAAAACCCAAAGCGAGACCGACCCTCTCACCGGTTTATATAACCGTCATGCCCTGCGTGCGAATTACGATAATTATATAGGTACTAACCTTATCGCCGCCTATATGGATGTAGATAATTTTAAACAAATCAACGACAAGTACGGTCATGATGCCGGGGATGATGTATTACGGGCAATAAGCAACGGATTAAAAGAGTTTTTTACCAATACTGACGCCTACCGTTACGGCGGCGATGAGTTTCTTCTGATACGGAAAGACCTGGATACCGGTTTATTCGCTAACCAGCTTCATCAAATGAGGAATCGTATGGACAAACTGAGCCACAGCGATAATAAACCTGATATTAAGTTTTCTGCCGGTTATGTATACGGTGTGGCTGAGACAGCAGATGATCTGCGGAGCATGTTTGAAAAAGCGGATGAACTGATGTATGAGGTAAAACGCCAGGGCAAGGAGGACATGCTCGGTCAACGGTACGCGTGATTATGGCAGACATCAGTACTCTGATAATTTAATAATGAGGGGGTTTCGCACTCTCTAAAAATGCAATAAGAATAGTTAATGCCCTCACTCTGGAACAAATCAGAGTGAGGGCATTTCTTTGGGTTTTAGCGCCAATCAGATGTACCGCACCCAGGTCCTGCCCGGGTACGGGTACATACGGGATACGTTATCTTGTGTTTACAGCTTCCAGCGGGGCGATCTTCTGCTTGTACAGCGGATCGTTAAAGATCTGGTACCGCTGCAGCTGGAGTCCTTTCTGCCCGCTGCGGAAGAGGTAGATCTGTCCCCGGGGAAGAGCCAGCACCTCATCCATGGGCTTGTTGATACGCCGGGCCATCTGCTCGGCGGTATCCAGATTGTTGCCGCCCATGTAGACGATGTTATCCGTGTTGTCCTGGATGGTGACGGAAGCGGCCGGACCATACATGGACTCCAGTTGGGACAGGCTTTGCACCAGCATCATCACCGAGATTCCTTTCTCGCGGAAGATGCTGATGTGCTGCTGGAAGTTCGGAATCTGTCCGCCGGTGGCGAAGTCGTCGCAGATTGCCGTCAGGGGAACCGGGACGCGCCCGCCCGGCAGGCTTTCCGCATATTCAAAGAGTTCTTTGAACAGGGTGCCCAACATCAGGTTGGCGAAGGGGTGCAGTGCGGGATTCACCGGGCTGGTGAGAACGAACAGCACGGTCTTGCGGTTGACCAAGTCTGTGAACTCCAGCTGTTTTGGCATCGCCATGATCTGCTGGATTCCCTCGGTCAGCACGCCGTTCACTGCGGAGAACAACATGCTTTGGATGCAGGCTTTCGTGTTGGAGGCGTTGTTACTGTACTGAAGCCAGCTCATGAACATCTGCGGATCTTTCTTCCGCAACGCAACAAACTGGTCGACGGGGTTCAGGGTTCGGAGCTTGGACATGCTGGCGCAGTCATCCTCATCCAGGGCCGGGGGGTAATCTATTTTCCGGATGAGTTTGAGGACTCTGTCCATACGGGCCCAGTCCCAGTACAGCAGCCTGGCGAGTTTGATGAAGGCTGCGAAGAGATCGGCAGCACTGTTCTCCCAGTAGGGTTCTTTTGCCGAGGTGCAGCCGGACGCTGAGACCAGCGCCTTGGCCAGCCCTATGATGTCGGTATCATCCCTCAGGTGCAGCATGGGGTCGTACCCCACGTCCGACTGTGCCGGATGGACCAGATCCAGCACCTTGACATCGTACCCCCTGCTTTTGAGCAAGGGGCCGTACTGGTCCAGCAGGCGGCGCTTGGTCAGCAGCACCACCATGCTCTGGTGGAAGGCGTGGAGCAGGTTGGCCTCCACCACGCTCTTGGTCTTGCCGCCGCCCGTGCCGGCGATGACCAGCACGTTGTTGTTGACCTGGGAGACTTTGGGGTCCATGCTGTACGTCCCTTTCGGGCCGTCGCCAAGGATCAGGGAATCATATTCCTTCTCCCACGCCGGTTCTTTCTTTACTTTGGAGGAATCCTCCTCCATCAATCTGGTCTTGCGTTCTTCCAACACGCTTACCAGCCCTGCAATCTTGTTCCTATCGGAAATGCTACGGTTACCTCTCGACATATCAGCATCCCTCCTTTACCAATCTGTCGAACGTAATGACTTCATCGGCCAGACCGAAAGCTACGCTTTCGTCAGCGGTGAAGAAATGATCGTGTTTCGTAATTTCTTCGATCTGTTCCCGGGTCTTGCCGGTGTGCTTTGCCAAGAGCGTGTTGAGCTTGTCCCGGGTCGCAAGCAGGTCATCGGAGATCGTCTTGATGGACGAGGTGTTGCCTCCGATGGGGTAACCCAGCAGGGGTTCGTGTAACATCAGCTTGCTGTTGGGCAAAAGATAACGGCCGTGCAGGCCGCTGGCGAACAGCAGGGCTGCCATGCTGTAGGCGGTTCCCAGAGCCACCACCCGTATGGGGGCCGGGCTGGCCTGGATAACGTCGTACATCAAGAGGCCCGCGTCGATATCGCCTCCCGGGCTGTTGATGTACACGGTGATGGCCTCGGTTTCGCTGAGGCTGTTGAGGTACGCTGCGGTCAGGGCAAACTCGAAGGCGCTCTCCTGAGTAATCTCACCCCGGATGCAGAGGGTCCGCCTGTCGCAATTGAAGGTATCCAACGAGATGACATCGACCCCGTTGGCGGTGCGCTGAATAACTTCAGACATGGTTCGTTCCTCCTTTCTGCAAAGAAAAAAGACTTCGGATCAAACCGCACCCGCAAACTTCAAAAAACATCTCTGACAATTAACGATTGAACTTGAATGATTGACTGCGTATCCATCCGGCCTTAGGCCGAACGCAGAAACGTAATTTGAAGCCGTCGGTATCGTTTGATCCGAAGTCTTCCGTTGATTTAAAAACAAAGGTTTCGAACACAAGGTAATTGTACATCAAACGCCCCGCGTTGTCAAGTACTTATTTAATTTTTTTGTAGAAAAATCCATTTTTCAATTTTTCTTCCTATTATATTTATATCCTCTTCGGCGTACTCTATAATTTATCCGATTAAGGATCTTATTTAATTTTTCATTTTTATGGACGCTGCTTGCAGAAAGCCTATACTAACAAAACAGCCGCGGAAAAATCCACGGCTGTAAGAAAAACAACAACGTAACACTGTTATTCCAGCATAATGTATCCTTTAGTTCAGATTCGTCATCTTCTTATACACATCCCCACGTGCTCCCGCCAGCAACGGTATTGATTACAACAATCCGTTTGTTAATGACTGCATATATAACCCGGTAGTTACCCAGCCTGATACGAAAATACTCGTTCATTTTGCCACTGATTTTTTTGACATCTATCTCTTCCGGATGATCAGCAGTAATCAATCGCTGAATAGATAATTCATACTGTTCACGGACCTTTTCATGTTTTTTAAAAAATTTCTCCGCCTTTTTTGTGTATTGAATTTCATACTCGGTTGATATTTTTTTACTCATATCGTCACCCAAATATCAAACCGAAACATGTTTAACCGAAACTATGGAAAGATCGTCATCTGACATGTTCTCTAATTCTTTTAATATTTCTTCTGTTTCTGCTTCGGTAGCGTTCTCCACATTTGCTGTCAGCCTGTAGAAAGGATCCTTTTTTAATTTTGTGACATGCTCCTTAATTGCATCTTTGACCAAGTCAGTAACGCTTATATTGAAAACGGCAGCAACTTTCTTTAAATCAACCATTTCTTTTTCATCCATCCTGAAATTCAACGCTTTTGTTGCCATGTTGGTCACCTCCCTTTTTTATAATAATATACTGTATATACAGTAATGTCAAGTATTACACGCAACACAGCGATCATGTATTATTTGAAAAAGAAGAAACTCAGGCTGACTACACTGGGTTTCTTCTATAGTATGGCATTAATATCATCACTGTTAACGAGACTTATACCGCCTTCACCCGCATAACTATGCATTCGTCCATGGTCTGCCTGGCGGTACTCCTCCTGAAACTGCATGGATCTCATAAGTGCGTTCTTTGTTTTGTCGCAGGATGGAAAAGTTTTTCAAAGAATATGAACATACACCACCTCATTTTCTGAAATCGTGATATAATTACAATATAATTATCAAATCTATTCTTATGGAGGCCCAATATGAAAAAGCTCATGCTGTTGGTCATGCTTCTGCTGACCGTCTGCTCTTCCGCTTTTGCCGAAAGTATTGACGATGTTTTGAAAGACTGCAAGCTGGACAGGAACCACTGGAAAGTCGTGGAATGGTCTAAAGCAGATCATTTCGTGCGGTTCTATGATTCCGATTCTGTTTCTGTTACCGGCCCCGGTCAGTTCGAGGTGATCATCAACGATTATTATTATGGCAGCACCTGCCGTAAAGACAACTGCGCTCAACTCGGTTCCAAACACTACCACATCGAAAAGTGGGGATTCAATACTGCCAACGCCACCGGAACATTGCGTTCCTTTTCTTTGAAGGATGCAAATCAGGAAACGGTAGATGCTTATGAATATCCAACCAGTATGCAAATTGCGACAGACATTAACAAAAAAAGCATCGAAGCAAAGACGGTGCTGAAGATCAAAGACTCTCTGAAAAATGATAAAGAGTTCACAAAGGAAGTCAAGCCAAAACAAGAACCGGTTCCCCAAAACACTGCGCCACTCCCAAAAATTACTGGCCTTGTTCCCATGCCCATGGCCATTGGGGCCTCTGATGGGGAGTGGACGTATATGGGACGTTATATCCAGCAAAATAACTATCCCACAATTTTTGAATGGGAAACACGGATGAGGCCATATACGGGTACTGCAGAATCCTCAGGCCTGTATGATGTGTACTTCAATCATAGGCACGGACTACCTTTATCAGAAGGACAGGGGTGTCACGTTCATGAAACTGGTTGGAGTTATGCCTGCGTAATAAAGATTGTTCCCTTGGACTTCAACGGACGGCGATATAATCAGTCCGGTACTAAGTTTGGTACTATCCTGTTGTCAATGGGTGGAGGTACAAAAGGTTTATTTTCGGCTTATCTTTCCAGAGTCCGAATATTTGATAACGTAACCCATCAAATGCTGGTTAACGTAACATCTAGGGAAAATTCTTCCGTAAGCGGAAATTTCCATGATTACGACAGGGATATATGGGAAATTAGATCCAATTCTCCTTTTTATACTGCAATGAAAATAAGCAACTGCGTACCCTGATAATAATCACAACATCTGTTAAAGACCGAAGCTCGCAACTTCGGTCTTTTTTATATGAGCAATATCCCCCTGCCATCATACACACTCTCACTGCTATCGTTCCCACAACGGATCGCCCGGTCCAGTGCCATCCCCTTTCTGTCCCAAAATGTCCCTAAAAATTTCGATACATCCCAAAAATGCAAAACCGGCTTTTAGGAATACGATTTTGGCCCGTTTCTATATGTACACTTTCTGAAACGCTCACGCCTCCATGAACCAATGGTTCTCATCGTTAAACAGATTAACGACCTTGCCACAGATCCGACAAGTGTACCGCATACCCATTCCGCCGGCTTTCAGACTGGCCGCCCGGCGAATATCCAGAATGCGGTCTATGGCAAAAACCCGTCCGTCCTCCCATACGATGGACGTCGGCCTGATGCTGCCATCGATGTCGAATTCTGCATGGACTTTCAAATTGATCTTCATGAGTCTCGCCTCCTGACTATATGCCTGATTGTTCCTTACTGTTTCTAAGAGAGAGCTTTATGCACTTTTGTGATTCCCAACACGCCGGACAGGCGCTTTCAGAGCATCGGAATAATCAATTTTATAGAACTTCTGTTCGATATTATTGTATCACAAGATTTATAATAAGAAAAGCGAACAAAAAGAAAAATACAGCCTGTCAGATAACAAGCTGTATTAATACCCAGGAACATCTATAAAAACAAAGTGCACAGGTCAGTGATACAGGCAATACTGTGACGAAAAAACATCTGCTGCTCTTTTAAAAGTCAGGACTGAAAAACCTGCCGGATAAACCGGAAAAGCCGGGTTTCATCACTGTAAACAGGCCTGTCGCGACGTGTCACAATGCCAGTATGAATCGTTTGTACAGGCTGAACGGACAGTGCTGCAATATTATCTTCTTTACGTATAGCCTGACGCATCAGGAACGTAGAAGCCACACCGGATTGCACAAGATTTTTTATCGTATGCAGCTGACCGCTGTATAACAGCACTTTAGGCGAAAGACCAGCCCCCTGAAAAATTTCATTCAGCCTGCGGGTAATGAAAAAGCCGCCATTCAACAACACCAGCGGTTCTCCCGCAATTTCATCAATGGACACGGAGCCTTTATCCGCAAACGGGTTGTTCCTCCCCGTACAAAAACAAATCTCACTGTTTCCTATTTTATGATATCGCAGGGAGGGAAGATAATGATCATCATAATTGGTCACGGAAATATCAAGCTCGCCACGCTCTATCATCGGCAAAGAGTCGATGCCTCCGGCTTCCACAATATCAAACGTAATTTCAGGAAATTCCCGCCGGAATTTGGTAAATAGAACCGGCAGAAGTTTCACCCCGATCTGTATCGGCACTGCCATCCGTATATGGTTCTTACGGTGGGCCAGCTCATGTATTTCCTGATCCAGCTGATAAAACCGGTCAAGCAGCGGCGCAAGCTTAGCCATCAGGATATGACCGTCCTCTGTCAGAACAATCTGTTTACCGAGACGATAAAAAAGGCGAAGTCCGGTTTCTTTTTCCAGAGCCTGTATGGCAACGGAAAGAGTGGGCTGTGAAACGTGCAAAGAATCGGCTGCCTGACTGATGTTCTGATATTGTCCTGCTGCATAAAAGTATCGAAGCTGTGTCAGTGTCATAACGCCCTCCAATAATTTATTCTGCCTTTATTATATATTTTCTTATAGCAAAAAGCTATAAGTTTATTAAAAAAGAGTATTTTACAAAACGGTCAGAAGATTGGATACTTATATTAAAGAAGTCCTATAAGTATTAACTATTTACAAGAAGAGGAGGAATCACGATGACAATTGATGAAACGTATTTTCTCGGATTCACACAGAAGTGGATCGAAACAGAACCCGGCATTGTAATCAACGCTCTCATCGGCGGCAGCGGGAAAGAAGCTGTCCTTCTTGTTCACGGGCACCCGGAGACGCACCTGATGTGGCGGTTCCTGACCCCGGAACTGACCAAGCATTACACCGTCGTGATCACCGACCTGCGGGGCTACGGGGACAGCAGCAAACCGGAAGGCCTGCCCGACCATTCCAATTATTCCAAGCGGGCTCTGGCAGACGACCAGGTGAAGGTGATGCAGGCACTGGGTTTTGAGCGGTTCCATGTGGCCGGCCATGACCGCGGTGCACGGGTATTGCACCGGATGATCATAGATCATCCAGAGAAGATCAAGAGCTGCACCCTTATGGATATCATCGCCACGTATGATATGTATAGGGAAACCAACGAAGAGTTCGCCACCAAATACTGGCACTGGTTCTTCTACATCCAGGGTAAGGGCTTTCCTGAAACCGCCCTTTCCGCAGACCCGGAACGGTTTATCAACTACAATCTGAATTTGAAGATCGGACCTGCCGCCCGGGCCAATTTCCCACCGGACGTACTGGCCGAGTACACCCGCTGTTTCAGCGACATCCGTACCGTCCACGGCATCTGCGAAGATTACCGCGCCAGCGCTACGATTGACATGCAGCTGGATGAACCGGACCGCAAAAAGAAGATTGAAACGCCGCTGCTGCTTTTGTGGGGACAGAACGGCGTAGTCGGCAAACTCTGGAACGTAATGGAAAAATGGGAACCGCTGGCCAGTAATATCGAAGGCGCCGGCATCCCCCAGTGCGGCCATTTCGTGCCGGAAGAACAGCCTGAACTTGTCCTAGAGAGGATGCTTCCTTTCCTGGCAAAGCACAGCGCCTGATCCATACAGCAGATCCGTTCGAATTTTCATTGTTAATAACATGAAAGGAAGGAGTTTTCACCATGCATGCTATTGAAAAAATCCTGGCAAAAAAAGCCGGAAAAGCATCGGTCCACGCGGGCGAGATTGTGAACTGCGACGTGGACATTGCGGGCATTAACGATTTATATTATCAGACCGTAAAATCCTTTTACGAAATGGGCGGGGAAA
>JAEEGG010005359.1_pt1 | contig 30559 bp, 21 predicted proteins | sample 9134161 | NCBI WGS metagenome assembly JAEEGG01 (sample SAMN16246543, study PRJNA631951) | gut metagenome | biome: gut microbiome; feature: rumen; material: CR-attached | host: Bos | place: Iran: Karaj | collected 2018-10
TTAAAAAAACGCTATAAAGATAGCAAAAATATGCGAGAGAGCATACTTTAACAGCAAAAAAGAAGGGTGTGGTCTCAACTTTTTTATGAAATTGGGGTATAATTCAAAAATTTTATGTAAGTTTGCATCGGCTCATAGAGCTGGCTGCATTTCAAAGGGCGTTTACTCCTTTGCCAGGAGCATAGCTTCCACCCCTTCAGAGGCTGCCATCAAGAAAGTAACACCAATAACTTAGAGGCCGAATCAGGGAGCAAGGAGGCAAAGCACAAGAACTATGAAAAAAATATTCCTGTTTTTGAGCGTTATCTTGCTCAGTTCACTGAAGGCCATGGCAGCAGAGCCCTACGCCCTGTTGAGCGACAACAACACTAAACTCACCTTCTACTACGGCACCAAGCCGACCAGCGGCATGAGCGTCGGGCCGTTTGAATCATATACCGAGCGTGGGTGGGATGGCAGTAAAACCACAATCACTCATGTTGTATTTGACGAGTCCATGTCTAATTGTCATTCTATTACCAGCACTACAAAGTGGTTTATTGGGTTAGAAAAACTTGTCGACATTACACACCTAGATTATCTAAATACAGAAAATGTCGAAGATATGACAGATATGTTTCGTGGCTGTCACAGTTTGAAAAGCATTGACGTGAGTCATTTCGATATAAGTAATGTAACAGATGTGTCATGGATGTTTTCATATTGCTTTGATTTAAAAACTATATATTGTGACATCTCCTGGGCATCTGTGCAAAAAAGCACAGAGATGTTCCTGTCCAGTGGGAGCATCGTTGGCGGATACGGCACGACTTATACTGCCGGACACTATGATGCAACATACGCCCATCCCTTCGATGGCGGCTACTTCACGAAGAAACCAAAAACTTACGCCCTGTTAAGTGAAAACAACACTAAACTCACCTTCTACTACGGCACCAAGCCCGCTAACGGCATGGATGTCGGACCGTTTGAATCAGCGGCTGAACGTGGGTGGAATAATTACAAATCAAGTATTACTACTGTGGAGTTTGACGAATCCATGGTTGATTCCGACATCACCAGCACGGCCTATTGGTTTGCAAATCTTGACAATCTGACTTCTTTTAATGATAGATATCTGAATACGAGTAGTGTCACAGATATGAAGTATATGTTCAGCAATTGCCATAGCTTGACTAGTCTTGACTTAGCTTCAGGTTTCGACACAAGAAACGTTAAAGACATGGGATATATGTTCAACAACTGCTATAATTTGGAAGCTGTATACAACTCCTACAATTTCGAAACATGGTATGTCAAAAACATGGGGTACATGTTTTATAATTGTAAAAAACTGAAGACCATTCACTTAAGAAATTTTAGAGCAAAAAATGCCACAAATTTGGAGTACATGTTCAGTTACTGCTCTAGCCTGACCACTCTTGACTTGAGTAGTTTCGATACTGGAATGGTGGCAACTATGAGAAATATGTTCTATAATTGCACTAGCCTGACAGCTCTTGATCTCAGTAACTTTACAACACCACAAACTGCAGATCTGTCGGAAATGTTCTACGGTTGCAGCAACCTCCAGACCATTTACTGTTACAACGCATGGAACAGCCAAATATACAGTTCCAACATGTTTTATAATTGTAAAAGCCTTATTGGCGGAGACGGAACCGTTTGGTCTGCCAGCTTCGTCACTGCTACATTCGCCCACCCCAATATAGGCGGCTACTTCTCGAAGAAACCATATGCCTTGCTCAGCGAGGACCGGACCACTCTCACTTTCTACTATGGCATCATGCCGACTGACGGCATGAACATCGGGCCGTTTCATAGAATCGTTTCCGACGAATGGGGACGTGAGTGGGGATCTGCAAGCTATAAAATTACCACATTAATATTTGATGAGTCTATGGACAACTGTCACAACATAACAAGCACAGCGGGTTGGTTTCAGAATATGGATAAGCTGACGACCATCACACACCTTGATTATCTACACACAGAAAATGTCACGGACATGCAAAATATGTTTGCATGGTGTCAAGGTTTGAAGAGCCTGGACATGAGCCATTTCATTACCGCGAAAGTCACAAACATGAAAGCTATGTTCATAGATTGCCGCAGCCTGGAAAGTCTGAACTTGAGCACATTCAACACTGCAAATGTCACAAACATGGAACAGATGTTCTATTATTGCAAGAGCCTGACCAGTCTTATTGTAAGCAGTTTCAACACTGAGAACGTCACAAACATGAATAGTATGTTCTTTGGCTGTAAAACCCTGACCAGCCTTGATGTGAGTCATTTCGACACAAGCAAAGTCACTACAATGGATAATATGTTTTCTGGTTGCGAGGGACTGACCAGCCTTGACCTGTGTAATTTCAACACAAGTAAGGTAACAAATGCGGACTGGATGTTTTCTGGTTGCAACAACCTGCGGACAATTTACTGTAACGATACATGGAGCACGGAAATCGGACCACACATGTTTTACGGTTGCGAAAACCTTGTCGGCGGAGACGGCACACATTATTCTAGGGGTAATGTGTCCGCTGCCTACGCCCACCCCAACGCTGGTGGCTACTTCACGGTGAAACGTGAACCCTACGCCCTGCTGAGCGACAACAACACCAAGCTCACCTTCTACTACGGCGCGAAGCCCGATGAAGGCATGGACTTCGGGCCGTTTGCTGATACCACTAAACGTGGGTGGAACAGTGCGGCAACTACTATTACCACCGTCGAGTTTGATGCATCCATGGGAAGCTATAACAATATCACCAGTACTGCCTATTGGTTCGATGGATTCAGCAATCTTACCACTATTACAGGCCTTGGCAACCTGAAAACGACAAACGTGGAGGATATGAAATCTATGTTCGCCGGATGCGAAAAATTGAACAGCCTAGATCTGAGAACCTTCGACACGCAGAACGTCAAGAGTTTCGAGGGCTTTCTCTACGAATGTTCGGGCTTGCAAAGCATCGACCTAAGCAGTTTCGACACCAGCAATGCGCTTAAAATGTCGGGGATGTTCTCTAAATGCCATAATCTGACCACCCTCGACTTGAGAGGGTTCAATACGAGCAGTGTCTATACCATGATTGAGATGTTCTATGCTTGCTTCAATCTAACCACTATCTTCTGTAACGATAATTGGAATCAATCTACCTCCAGCAAGGATATGTTTCAATCTTGTCCTAAGCTGAAAGGCGGCACCGGATTCAGTTGGGATGTATTGAGGGTCGATGCTAAATACGCCAATCCCGGCAATCAGGGCTACTTCACTAAGAAGCAGATTATCCTTGGCGATGTGAACGACGACGGAAAGGTGACACCCGCCGACGCCATCATGATTCTGTACCACTACTTCGGCGTAGCCCAGAACGGATTCCACCTGCTGGCTGCCGATGTTAACGGCGACAAGAGCATCTCGCCGGCCGACGCCATTGGAGCGCTCTACATCTACTTCGGCAGCAGCAGTAGCGGCAACGCCCGCGCTACCCAGCCAATGACAGGCAGCAGCCGCGATCCGGAGTGAGCGTCGACGGCGACAGAGGCAGCCGCTCTCCTCAAGGGAAGGGAGCGGCTGCCTATTGCTTTGGCAATTTATAGAACATGCCTAAAAGACAGTCAGGCCCGGCATGAACTTTTCGACGGTTGAGAAGACTAAGATTATTCTTAACATATAATTGCCATGTAATTATCCGTTAATGGCTGCGCGCGGAAAAATTAAGGTAATGATATTCAATGTGGTGATAACATCCCGAGGTAGTCGCCTGCGGCGAGAAATCTTACAAATCTAATCAAATCTATCAAAATATTTGTCTGATTTGTAAAGATTTGAAAGATTTCTGCCCCAAAGGGGCACTCCAGCCACCATTAGGAACTTATCACCACATTGAATTCGATTATGCCATAAGTCTTTTTACAGGTAGAGGCCGAAGGACAGGGAGCGGAACTTGATGCCGCCGTCCTTCAGCACGTCGTCGTTGGAGTATTTGACGTAGAAGGGCACGTCGGCTATGCGCATGTTCAGCATCCAGTCGATGGTGACGGGCCGCTGGCGGATGTTCTTCTCCGTATGTTTCACCTTGTCGCCCAGCAGCTTGTAGCGAGTCTTGATGCTGGCGTAGGCATTGTAGTTGAACACCGGGCCGAAGCCAATGGCAAAGCCGTCGCCGAAGTTGTGCTCATAGCGCAGGGTGGCGGTGAGCGAGAACACTTTTATGCGCGAGAACTTCGGTTCAAACTCCAGCGGGAACTTCTCGACGGTGACATTGCCGTCGGGGGCCTTCGTGAAGAGCAGGTCGTCGGTCATGCGGTAGTTGCGCCAGTCCACGCCCAATCCCAGCGACAGGATGTTGCGCTCGTGCCGGTCGAAGAAGTGGTCCCACTGCACAATGGTGGCAAAGAACTCCCACGACTTGAACGTGCTGAAGTCGATGCGCTCATCGACACGGGTAGGACAGGTGAAGCCCACACCCAGATGGGTGGAAATCGCGTTGCTGTACTGACGGCTCTCATCCCGCCTGCCAATCTTCACCGAGGGAATCAGCTCCCAGTGCTCACGGCTGATGCTGACGTTGCTCTCGTAGTTGGCATCCACCAGGCGGATGGTGTTCCGATAGACGAAGTCATCGTCGCCCTGCTTGCCTTTGACAACGACATGCTGCAGGGAGTCGCCACTGATGATGGTCACCTTCTTCGGGTAGTTGATGACGAGCGTGTCGGTCTGCGCGGCTACGCCGCTAAATGATAAATGATAAATGATAAATGATAATAACATGCGGTTCATAACTCAAATGTTTTTTTAAATTCTAACTCCTTACTCAAAGAAACTCCTTATTCACTTTAGCAATTCCTCCAGCTGCCCCAGGCTGGCGACAGTGCCCTCCATGTAGATGACGGTCACTTGGCGCAGCTCTTTTTTCCTGGTCCGCTGCTCCTGATAGCACAGGAAGCGGTTCTTACCCTCGCGGGCAGCCACCTGCACCTTTTGGGTATAGACATCGTTCGACTCGTAGACGCTGACAAAGCAGCCACGGCTGTCGTCGTCCATCAGCTGGCGCAGGCGCTGCGTCTCGGCCTCGCTGGCATCGAAGCGCACGCTGCGGTAGTAGGTCAGCTGATATTTCTCCAGCGTCTTGCCTCGCACACGGGTTTCCACCATCCGCTCCTGCGGGACGATGCGCCCCTCAAACAGCTCGTCGATGCCCAATCCCTTCTGCGCTGAGGCAGAAAGGGCGGCAGCGAGCATCAGAAACATCATCATCACTCTTTTCATATACGTTATATCTTTTTAGTTACCAAACATTGCCTTCAACTGCTCCTCCACGACGTCGCTGCCGTCGGCGGCCAGCACACTCATCGTCTTCTGCATCTCGCCCAGCACCACGTCGCGGTCGGTCACCCGCTGGCCGTAGATATAGGCCACGCACTCGTCCTCACGCTGAAAGTGGCAGAGGGTAGCGCCGCCCACAATCAGCAAGGCTACCGCCGCAGCAGCCGGGAGCCACCACCGGCGGGCAGAGCGCCGGGGCGGCATCCGCCGTATGGCCGGACTGAGGGTGGCCAGCGCCGCCAAATCCCTGAACAGCTCCTGGCTTGCGCGCAGGTCCTCGGGGATGTTGTCCTGCCGGTAGAAGTCGTAGAGCTCCTGCTCCTCGTCGAGCGTGGTGCCGCCGTCGAAGTATTTTTCTGTCAGCGTTCTTATTCTCAGCACATCATTCATATCGTATCTTGTATTGTTGTTTCAATGCCTTTCGTGCCCGGCTCAGCGTCTGCCGTATGGCCACCTCGCTGCTGCCTGTCAGCTCGGCTATCTCTCTCATCTCCATCCCTTCTATATGTCGCAGCCGCAGGATGGTCTGCTGCAGCGTGGGCAGCTCGTCAATCATTGCCAGCACGCGCTCTGTGCGCTCGTCGGCCTCGCTGTCATCTGTCAGGCCGCAGGCTGTGGTCAGCACTTCCGACGGCCGTAGCCGCCTCAGCCTGTCCACGCAGAAGTTACGTACCAGCACCCCGGCCAGCCCGTCGATGGGCATGCGGAGGGCGTCGACCATCTGCCACAGGCGCAGGAGCACATCCTGCACCGTGTCCTCCGCGTCGTCGTCGTTCAGATATTGCCGAGCCGTCTGCAGCAGCCGGGGCCGCAGTCGTCGGGCCTCCTTCTTATACTCTTCTTGCGTCATTCAGACTGTCTCTTTTACTTATAATACGCAAGAACGGCCGTTTAGTGACAACGGAAACGCACCTTTTAATTATTTTAACGCAACATGGGGCGTGAATCTTTTTCACATATAATTATCTGCGTCTTTGCGTTCGAATTATTGATTTGCTTTTTTCTGAACGCAGAGTCGCAGAGTTTCAGAGAATTATACGTGCAGTGCGGTTGGGATATAAACGCAGAGACGCAGAGAGAAAAAGAAGTGATGATAGTGACCATTAGAGCGCGCAGAGGACACCAAGGCATCGCCATCGTCATGAGATTGCAGAGTAAGCGCTGTGGGAAAGCTCTGAGTGCTCTGCCACAGCCACGTGCAAAGCACGCTCCGTGACCTCTCTTCAGCAAAAGAAAAACTCATAAACTCTGCGTCTCTGCGTTCAATTTTCAACCGCACAGTTCGGAAAACTTTCGGCATTTATTCTATTAAAGTGCTTGGACGGGTGCGCCCGAATCAGATTTGGCATGCTGCCCCGGGAAGTGCAAAAGAAAAGTCAATATTTCTTTTGCGCTTCTCTGGTTTTTTCGTACCTTTGTCCCCGCAAAAGGAGCTGTCGTCATGACGGCATAGAAAAAAGAGAAAAAATGGGAATCATTATTGGTATTGACGTGGGCATCTCGACCACGAAGATTGTGGGGCTGCGCGACGGCAAGCCGACGGCCCCCATCCGCATCACCGCCGCCGACCCCATCACCTCGCTCTACGGGGCCTTCGGCAAGTATCTTCACGACAACAACATCATGCTGGGCAACGTGGAGCACGTCATGCTGACGGGTGTGGGCGCAGCCTACGTGAAGAACGACGTCTACGGTCTGGCCACCAGCCGCTGCGACGAGTTTGTGGCCGACGCGCTGGGTGCCCGCTACGAGTCGCACATCGACCATGCCATCGTCGTGTCGATGGGCACGGGCACCAGCTTCGTGATGTGCGACGGCGACGAGATCCGCCACATCGGCGGCATCGGCATCGGCGGCGGCACGCTGCAGGGGCTGTCGCGCATCATGCTCAACACCGACGACATCAAGCAGGTGTCGGCTCTGGCCATGCAGGGCGACATCAGCCATGTGAACCTGCTCATTGGCGACATCTCGGCACAGCCACTGCCCGGTCTGCCCATGGAGGCTACGGCAAGCATCTTCGCCCGCGCTCAAAACGACGCGTCGAGGGAGGACATTGCCTGCGGCATCATTTTAATGGTGCTCCAGTCGATAGGCTCGGCCACCGTACTGGCCGCACAGGGCACGAGCTGCCGCGACATGGTGCTCATAGGCAACCTGTCGCTGCTGCCACAGTGCAAGGAGGTGTTCCCCGCACTGGAGAAGCTCTACAACGTGCGCTTCCACATACCGAAATATTCGGAATACTGCACCGCCATCGGCGCCGCCCTGGCCTATTCGCGGCGCGACGCCTGAATCTCAGCCAGGCGCCGGCGGGCACTGCTGCGGGCGAGGAATATCTGATAGCGGTAGACAAGGCAGGCCACGACGAAATAGGCGAGGGCCTGCAGCCAGAGAATGTGATATTCGGGCAGGACGTCGGCCATCGTCCCGCCCATTTCGTTGATGCGGATGTAGCCGCGAATGCCGAAGGTGCTGGGGAAGAGCCATGCCACCCCCTGCCAGAAGCCGGGGATGCTGGTCTGCGGCCAGCTGACAGCTCCTGAGAGGAACATCAGCGGCACAGTGATGAAGACCATGAGCAGCATGACGTTCTCGCGGTAGCGCACCATACAGCTGACCACCATGCCGAAGAAGATGCAGTCGAGCAGGTAGGGCAGCAGGAAGAGCGCCAGGTCCTGCCAGCGGCCTATGGTGGTGAAGTTGAACAGGCGGGGCACTACGAGGACAAGCCAGGCCGTCATGACGGCATAGATCATGAAATAGCAGAGGGCCTTGCCGCCCACGATGCGGAACATGCCGTTGTAGTGGCGCGAGATGGGGATGAGGTTGCGGTAGCGGTTGCGCTCGCGTGCCGTGCCCGCGCTGAGGCCTATGCCCAGCACCAGCGTCTGCTGGATGATGAGCATGAGGACGGCGGGGATGATGAACGAGCCGTAGCCGCCCGTGGGGTTGAAGATGGGCACATCCTCAAACTGCAGGGGCTGTGCGGCAATCTGCTCCTCGCGGGTGGTATAATGTCCGCCCAGCCGGGTCTGTATGGCGGCGCCCATCTGCATGGTGACGGTCTGCGCCGTCTGGAACACGGCCTTGTAGCAGAGCATGAGGCTCATGTCGCAGTAGACGCTGACGGTGGCCTGCTCCATGCGGTTGACGCAGGTCTCGAAGTCGGAGGGGATGTAGTAGATGCCCCGGGCCACCTGCCGGCTGAGCAGCGACTTCGCCTCGTCGAGGTCGGAGGCGTGGCTGAGAATCTTCACGTCGGGCGACGCGTCGCACTGGCGGATGAACTGGCGGCTGAGGGAGGAATGGCTGTCGTCGACCACGACGACGGGCACTTCGCGCACCACTTCATTATTATATATCCACGAATAGAGCAGAGGATAGAGCAAGGGCACGAGGATGAAGAAGATGAGCACTCCCTCGTCCTTCACCACCTGCTTCATCTCGTCCCACCAGATGAAGCAGCAGTCGGATATGGCTTCTTTCAGGTTACGGAATATATACATACGTCAGCATGGCATTCTTAATCTTTTTCAGCACCAGCCACGGCAGCAGCATGAAGCCCACGAGGGCTGCCAGGTGGAACCAAGCCTCCAGCAGCGGATAGCCGTTGAAGACACATATCTGGTAGAGCATATAGTAGTGGCGCAGGGGGAACAGCCAGCTGGCCGCCTGCAGTGGACCGTCCATGCCGATGATGGGGAAGGCCGAACCGGCCATGGAGAAGCTGAGCACGGCCCAGAGCGAGCAGACGCTCATCGACATGCGCAGCGACGGCATCAGGCCGAAGGCGAACACGCCGAAGCCCTGCGAGGCCAGCACGTGGAGCACGGCCAGCAGCGTGAGCATCCACACGCCGCCCGGATGGGGGAAGCGCAGCACGCCGAAGACATAGTACTCGTAGAGGAAGGTGACGGCCAGGAAGATGAGCGTCTGCGGCAGCAGCTTGCCGGCGAGGGCCACGAGGGCATTGTTGTCGGCCAGCCGCAGCCACTCCTTGGAGGTGCCGAACTTCAGCTCGGTGCCCAGCGAGTAGGTGGTGATGAGAAACATGAAGAGCATCATCAGGCCGGGGACGAGGGCCGTCGTGAGATAGATGTTATAGTTGGTCTGTGGGTTGCTGATCTGGTGGAGATCCACACGGATGGGCTGCAGGAAGGTCATCGTCTGTGCCTCCGTAAAGCCTTTGGCACGCATGGTGGCCTGCCCCACGGCCGCCGAGCCTAAAGTGGAGATGGTCTTCAGGTCCTTGAACACCATTGAGCCGGCGGTGATGCCGGTCAGCGAATAGTAGAAGGATATTTTCGGCTGACGGCTGGCAAGCAGCTGGTCGGTGGTGCCCTTGGGGATATAGAGGAAGCCGTAGATCTCGTCCCGCTGGATGGCACGGCGCGCCGCAGCTGCCGAGGGGTAGTGGGTCACCACCTCAGAGTTCTGGAAGGCATCGAGATTGCGCACCAGCGAACGGGTGGTGGAGGTGTTGTCCAGGTCGACCACGGCCACGGGCAGGTCAAGGGGCTGGCCGTCGTCCAACAGCGAGGTGAAAAAGAAAACCACCATCAGCGGGAACACCACCATGCAGAACCCATAGATGGGGTTCTTCAGCAGGATGCGGCATTCGCGCATAAAAAGCCTGCCCAAGCGCTCCCGAAGGGAGGATTGTCCGGCTACCCGTTCCAACTGGTCGTTCTCCATTATTTCGTCTATCTGAACGTCCTCCCTAGGAGGCCTTTCTATTGCTCAATTCAGCTATTCGTAAATCCTCAAATAAATTGTAAATTGTAAATCGTCAAATCGTAAATCGTCAAATCGTAAATCCTCAAATAAATTGTAAATTGTAAATCGTCAAATCGTAAATTACCTAATGACCAGGCTCATTCCCGGCCTCAGCCCTTCCATCTTCTCCACCGGACGGGCCTTCACCTCGAAGGTCTTCAGGTCGTACTGGCCGCTGGCCTTCGTGGCCTTCCACACGGCATACGAGCCCTGGTCCTTCATGTGGTAGACTTTCATCTTAATCTTCTTGTTGAAGGCGGGTACGAATGCCTCGAACTCCTTGCCCACCTGTAGGTCTTTCAGCTGATCCTCACGCACGTTGAACGTGCCCCACATGTCGTCCATCATCGAGATGGTCATGATGGGGCTTCCCGTGCCCACTAGCTCGCCCACCTTGGGATAGATGCTGCTCACCTCGCCGTCCATCTGGGCTGTCTGCACGGTCTCGCCGATGTAGGCGCTGACCTCCTGCACGGCTCCCCGGGCACGGTCGACCTGTGCCTGAGCGGCCAGCTTCTCCTCCTGGCGAGCACCGTTCACGGCCATGTCGTACTGGCTCTGGGCAGCCTTCACCTGAGCCTCGGAAGCCTTGAACACCGCCTCTGCCTCGTCGCGCTTCTGTGCGCTGACCACCCCCTCGTCGAAGAGGCGCTGCACGCGCTGGTACGACTTCTCGGCTATTTCCAGACCGGCCTTCGCCTGCTGCAACAGCTGGAAGGCTCCCTGCACCTGCTCCTTGCGGGCACCGTTGCGGGCCATCAGCTCCAGGGCCGAGGCGGCTCCTTCGGCACCCTGCGCCTGCTGCATCTTGGCCCGCACCTCGGGGGCGTCGAGAATGGCCAGCGTGTCGCCGGCACGGACGAAGTCGCCCTCCTTCACGCGGATTTCCTGAATGCGGCCGGGCACCTTGCTCGACACGCGGTATTCCGACACCTCCACCTGACCCTGAATAATCTCCGGGTCGCGGTCGAGGGCGAAGAAGCCGATGACGGCCACGATGGCCACTACGATAATGAAACCCAAAATGGCCAGAAGGATATTGTTGTGCTGCTTTCTTGCTTGACTCTCCATGATATTTACGTTTTTTACTTATTACCGTTATACGTTCTTCTCCTCACATTACTGAAGTGTGCCCAGTGCCTTCTGCATGTCCACATGCGAGAGCCGCACTTCTATCTTCGCGTCTATCAGCTGCGACTGCGCCTGCAGCCATGCTGTCTGTGCCTCCATGACCGTGGTGGGCGTGATGACGCCCTCCTGGAAGCCCAGGTTGGCCACACGCAGGTTCTCCTCGGCCTTCTCAATGTTCTTCTGGGCCATGGCCAGGCGTTTCTGCGCCTCGTCCACCTTGAAGCTGCTCTGGTTCACTTGCAGCTCTATGAGGTCGCGGGCTTCTTCCAGCTCCAGGCTGGCGATGGCGGTGGCACTCTTCGAGGCCCGCACCTTATAGGCCACGTCGCCCCAGTTCCAGATGGGCACGCGGACAAGCAGGCCAACGTTCCAGAAGCCGCCGAACTTCTTCTCGAAGCCATTCAGCACATTGGGGTTGCTCACGGCATAGCCACCCATGAGCGCCACCTGCGGCAGGTTGCCGGCCTTCAGGATGTTCGTGGCCTGACGGCTCATGTCCACCGTGTTCTGGAGCATGCGAAGCTCGGGGCGAAGCGTCTGTGAAACGTTGAGCGGCAATCCTGCGGCCTCACTCTCCACACTTAGCCCCTCACTTACGCCTGCCACTTCTATCTCTGTGTTGATGGGCAGGCCTATCTCCTTGCATAGCAGCATCTTGGCCAGCACGATGCCGTCGTTCACCTTCTGCAGGGTCATCTCGGCCTCGTTCACCTTCACGCTGACGCTCAGCCCCTCGCTGCGGGTGGCCACGCCCTCCACAATCATCTTCTGCACGTCGCTGTCGAGCTTCTTCACCACGTCGAGGTAGCTCTCAGCCAGCCGCTGCTTGTGCTCCAGCGACACCACCTGCCAGAAGGCCTGGTCGGTGGCATAGATGACGGCCTGTCGGCGCAAGTCGGCCGAGTTCTCCATCATGTCCTCGTTGATGTCGGCCAACTTGTTCAGCGCCAGGAGCGAGCCGCCCAGGAACAGAGGCTGGGTCACCACTACACTTCCGGCGAAGATGTTTCTGGTGTCGGTGCGGAAGGCATCAACGATTTTCTGCCCCTCTGTGTTCAGCAGACCGGCGGTGTTAGTCAGTGTCTGACCCATCTGCTGCTGCATTTGCCCGGCCATCTGCTGGAAAGCCTCCATGGGAAGGCCCAGCTGTCCGAGCATCTGCCCCAGCTGTCCGAGCTGGGTCTGCAGCCCCGATGCCATGCCCTGCATGCCGCCCGCCATGGTGGTGCCGATGTTGCTCAGCGAGGTCTTCTGGTGGTCGTTGAGCAGTGACAGCTCCTCGCTGGTCCACTGGTAAGTGCCGATGGCCGACACGTGGGGCAGGTACTTTGTGCGTGCCGAGCGCTTCAGGTTGTGGGCCACCTCCTGCTTCAGCGCCGCCACGCTCAACTGCTTGTTGTTGCGCAGCGCCATGGCCCGACAACTGTCGAGCGAGAGCAGGGTCTGCGCCCCTGCGGGGCTAAATGATAAATGATAAATGATAAATGATAAAGCTAACCAGCTGTGTTTCATATATCTCTTTAATTGTTCAGACGATTGTCAGCTGCTTTATTCTAATCAGACGGTCGTCAGCTGCTTTATTCTAATCAGACGGTTGTCGGCTACTTATTCTACGAGGCTGTCGTAACCTATTTTTCGAAGTTGAATGTGCGCGAGCCAATCATGTTGCCGTCGGCGAAGACGCTGACGCGATATTCGCCAGCCTCCAGGAACTCGCCCACCTGCCAGTAGACGGTGACGGGCGTCTCTTCGCCGCTGTATTCGATGACCTTCTTCATGGAGTATTCCAGCTGACGGTTCTCGTAGGGGAAGGTGCCCCCTCCGTTGAGCACGCTGCCGGCAGGCGTCTGTATGCGCACGTAGATGGTGCGCTGCCCGTTCTCGGCGGTGACATTGCGCGAGATGTTGAAATTGACCTGCAGCGTCTTGGCGTCCTTCATCTTCTTCGAAGTCTTGTTGCGCTTGTTCAGCGCCGTCATGCTGATGGCGGTGGCGTCGAGCTGGGCGGCGATGGTCACCTTCTCCGTCAGCTGCTCACGCTGCTGCTGCAAGTCCTGGTTCTGGCGGTGGCTCTCCTCCAGACGTCCCGAAAGCTGGGTGTTCTCCTGGCGCAGGTTCTGGTTGATGCGGTTCAGCGAGTCCACCTGACGGATATAGTCACGCAGCACGGCACGCACCGAGTTCAGCTCCTTGCGCAGACGGGCTATCTCGCGCAGGTCGTCGCTCTTCACCTGCTTCAGCTCTTCCTCCAGCTGGTGCACACGCAGCTGCTCGCGGGTAAGCTGGGCGATGAGCGAGTCGTTGGTAAGCTGGCTCATCATCTCGCCATACTGCTTGCCCAGCTGCTCATAGTCGTTGGCCATCTCCTCTTTCTCCAGCTCGGCCAGCTCCTGCACGGCCTGCACCTTCTGCTCCAGCTCCTGATTGTCGCTGCGCTGGGGCAGAATGATGAGAAACACCAGCGCTGCGGCTACCACCAATGCCGACACCAGGCCGGCCAGGATATACTCTTTCTTCATGATTTCAAATGTCTTCTTTAAAATCCTATTGTTGTTTTCTTGTTTCGCCATGCAAAAGTAGAAAAAAAAAGCCACGTATAGACACGGGAAAATAACAATTATCTTTTTTTAACTTACATTTAAAAGGAGCTATAAAGAATTATTTGTACTTTTGCAATCGGTATAACAAAAGTAAAGAAGATAAATCATGAATAAACTCTCCTTTTTCGCTGTCGTCATGGCAGCTGTTGCCTTCACATCCTGTGGAGGCAAAAAAGCCTTGCCCCCTGTGCAAGACGCAGAAACCATCAAGATCTTCGACCAGCAGCAGCTGCCCAGCGGTGTGCAGGCAGCACTCGACAGTCTGGCCACGGCCTATTGCAACCAGGGGCTGATGCCCATTCTGCTCGAAGGCAAGAGCGGTGTCCAGCTGACAAAGACCGAGAAGCAGCTGAAGCCCGACTACCTGCTGCCGCCCACCGCTGCCGACAAGGCCGCCACCGTGGCCGACAAGTACCGCATGGCCAGCGCACTGAGCGTAGACACACGCATTGCCGACATCTACGACATGCCGGTGGAAAGCTACAAGACCACCATCGCAAGGCTCACGGGCGAGACCGACGACCTCTCGTTCAAGGTGCTGGAGAATGCCGCCGCCGTCTACAGCACCAGCCAGGAGCTCTACGACACGATGAAGGCATACGGCCGCTCCAACTTCTTCTGGCAGCTGGCAACGGCATCGCTGGTGGAAGAGCTCTACGTCATGGCGCAGAACACGGAGAAGTACATCACCGTCTTCGACGACCAGAAAGCTGCCGGCGTGGCACAACGCACCGCCCTGGTGGCAGAGGCCACGACATTCCTCAACGAATATGACGACGAGGCTGCGCCCCTGGTGCAGGCCATAGAGCCGCTGAAAGCCATCAGCGCCACCACTGCCGAGCAGCTGAAGGTGCAGCTGGAAGAGGCGAAAGCCGTCATTGCCGAAGTGCGCAACACGCTACTGAAGCTATAGGACGACGATGAGAAAGGACAGCTTCATATACAGGGTCTTCGACCTCTACTACGATGGTTTCAGGCACATGAAGCTGGGCCGCACGCTGTGGGCCATCATCCTCATCAAGCTATTCATCATCTTCGTGGTGCTGAAACTGTTCTTCTTCCCCAACTTCCTCAGCCGCCGTGCCGAGGAAGGCAAAGAGGCCGACTTCGTGGCGGCAGAACTCACCGAGCGGGCCGTGCCCGAATGAGCAGGCAGAAGACACGAAAACCAGAATCAATAACTAAACCCTAATATTATGCTACAAAACCTGTTTCTAAACATCGATGCCGGCACCATTGACTGGTCGAGGGCGCAGTTCGCCCTCACGGCAATCTATCACTGGCTCTTCGTACCTCTGACGCTGGGCCTGGCTCTCATCATGGGCATCTGTGAGACCATCTACTACAGGAAGCTGAACGCTGCCGCGCCCGCTTCCACCGTAGCATTCTGGAAAGAGACCTCGAAATTCTGGCAGCGTCTCTTCGGCATCAACTTCGCCATGGGTGTGGCAACAGGCATCATCCTGGAGTTTGAGTTCGGCACCAACTGGAGCAACTACTCCTGGCTGGTGGGCGACATCTTCGGCGCGCCCCTGGCCGTGGAGGGCATCGTAGCCTTCTTCATGGAGAGCACCTTCGTGGCCGTGATGTTCTTCGGCTGGAAGAAGGTGAGCGCAGGCTTCCACCTGGCTTCCACCTGGCTGACAGGCATCGGCGCCACGCTCTCCGCATGGTGGATCCTGGTGGCCAACGCATGGATGCAGTACCCCGTGGGCTGCGAGTTCAACCCCGACACCATGCGCAACGAGATGACATCGTTCGCCGCCGTGGCCCTCTCGCCCGCTGCCGTCGACAAGTTCCTCCACACGGTCATCTCGGCCTGGATCGTCGGAGCCGTCTTCGTGGTGGCTGTCAGCTGCTGGTATCTGTTGAAGAAGCGCCACATAGAGCTGGCCGTGAAGAGCATACGCATAGCCTCGGTGGTGGGCATCATCGCCACCCTGGGCGCCGCCTTCACAGGACACATCTCCGGACAGGACGTGGCCAAGACACAGCCCATGAAGCTGGCCGCCATGGAGGCCCTCTACAACGGCGGCACCGACCAGGGGCTGACCGCCATTGCCTGGGTGAACCCGCTCTCGCAGCCCGACTACGAATACGAGGAGTCGGCTCCGCTGAAGCTGGACATGCCCTATGCCCTCTCCTTCATGGCCACCAACGACATCCACGGCTTCGTGCCCGGCATCAACGACATCCTGCGCGGCTACACACGCCCCGACGGAACCCGCGAGCCCTCGGCCGACGAGAAGATTGCCCGTGGCAAGAAGGCCATCGCAGCCCTGCATGCCTACAGGCAGCTGAAGGAAGAACTTAGAACCGGGAAAGACACTGCGAACGCAGCCGCTCAGCGCTCAGCACTCAACGCCCAGCTTGAAACCTTCAACGAGAACAAGCAGTACTTCGGCTACGGCTACGTCACCGACAAGAGCCAACTGGTGCCCAACATCCCGCTGAACTTCTGGGCCTTCCGCACCATGGTGGGCGTGGGCTGCCTGCTCATCCTCTTCTTCGGCCTCGTGCTGGTGCTGTCGTTCGAGATGCCCTTCCTCTCGGTATTCACCCGCCGCCTGCTGGCCGCCCTTGGCCTGATGGACGAGGCCCAGGCCGACGTACACGGTGCCACCCGGATGCCGCGCTGGCTCTACTGGGCCGCCATCGTCATGGTGCCCCTGGCCTATATCGCCTCAGAGAGCGGATGGCTGGTGGCCGAGCTGGGACGCCAGCCCTGGACCATTCAGGACATGCTCCCCACGTGGGCTGCCGTCAGCGACCTCCATGCCGGCTCCGTCGCACTCACCTTCTTCCTCTTCCTCATCCTCTTCACCACCATGCTGGCCGTGGAGATCAGCATCATGCTCAAGCAAATCAAGAAGGGGCCGGAGGACAACAAGTAATAAATTAGTAATTAATAATTAGCAATGAGTAGTTTTGATTACCTTGCAAGTTTCAAGCTGTCGCTGACAGATGGGAAGAATCCTGGCCTGAAGGCCTCATAATTATTAATAACTCACTGCAAATTACTCATTAAAACGAACAAGCTATGACATACACATTCTTGCAACACTACTGGTGGTTCATCGTCTCCCTGCTCGGTGCCATCCTCGTCTTCCTGCTCTTCGTGCAGGGAGCCAACTCCATGGTGCGCTCGCTAGGCTGGACGCCAGAGGGGCGCCGCCTCGTTGTCAACTCCACAGGGCGCAAGTGGGAGTTCACCTTCACCACCCTCGTCACCTTCGGCGGAGCCTTCTTCGCCTCGTTCCCCCTGTTCTACAGCACCAGCTTCGGCGGAGCCTACTGGCTGTGGATGATCATCCTCTTCACCTTCGTGCTGCAGGCCGTCAGCTATGAGTTCCAGAACAAGCTGGGCAACCTGCTCGGCCCCTCCACCTTCCAGTGGTTCCTCGTCGTCAACGGCTTGCTCGGCCCCCTGCTCCTCGGCGGCGCCGTGGCCACGTTCTTCGAAGGGTCGAACTTCGTGGTGGAGAAAGGCAACTTCGTCGACGCCTCGGCGCTGACACCCGTCATCAGCCATTGGGGCAACGCCTCCCACGGCCTCGACGCCCTGCTCAACCCCTGGGTGCTGGTGCTGGGCCTGGCCGTGATGTTCCTCGCTCGCACGCTGGGCACGCTCTACATCATCAACAATGTGGCCGACGAGGACATCCGTTCCCGCGCCAGCGTCCGCCTGGTGGGCAGCGCCGTGCCCTTCCTCGTGCTCTTCGTGGCCTACCTCGTCCACCTGCTGCTGAAAGACGGCTACGCCTACGACGCCTCTGGCGCCATCTTCGTCGAGCCCAACAAATATCTGCACAACCTGCTGGAGATGTGGCCCCTGCTCGTCCTGCTCCTCGCGGGTGTCGTCCTCGTGCTCTGGGGCATCGCCGTGGAAGTGCTGCGCGACGGCCAGATTTACACCCTTCGCTCTTCGCTCTTCTCCAAGACGAAGCCCGCCCTGAGCGGCATCTGGCCCGCAGGCATCGGCACCGTGCTCACCGTCCTCGTGCTGCTGCTCCTGGCCGGGTGGAACATGACGGCCTACTACCCCTCGACCTACGACCTGCAGATGTCGCTCACCATCGAGAACTCGTGCAGCAGTGAGTTCACCCTCCGCACCATGTTCTACGTCTCCCTGCTCGTGCCCCTCGTCCTGGCATACATCGTCTACTGCTGGAGCAAGATAGACAGCCGAAAGCTCACCCACGACGAGCTCACCCACGACGAGGCATATTGACCTGCGCACAGAAGCACGACACTCAGACTGACGGCCAACAAAGCGCAGAAAGAAACAGCAATCCAAGAATAACGGGGGAGGGCGCATTGGTCGCCCTCCCCTTTCTTATCTCTGCATCCGCATCTATTATCTATGGAGTGCCTTTCGCACGCACACGCGTATTATAAACACGAAAACAGGCGCTACAAGCGCTACCTTTGATGTTAACCAGTTGAACAGCAGCCGATTGCTGGTAGCTACAGCATTCCAAAAGGAGCTACAGGGGTAGCTACAGGAAGTGAGGAATGAGAAAGCAGGGAAATTCTCTAGAGAATTGTCCCAAACGGCGTTCGTATTTTTCCAAACGGCGTTCGTATTTTCCCAAACGGCGTTCGTATTTTTCAGAACGGTGGCAGTATTTTTAACTCTTCACTTCTCTCTGCCTGTAGCTACCAGAGTAGCGCCAAAAAGAATGGTGTAGCTACAGACAACCGTCTGCTAATCTGTCTGTTTAGCGCCAAAGTAGTTCGAGTAGTTCGCCTTTTTCACGCGTATTATACGCGCGCGAGGCATCTACCAGCCCATGTTTAGTTGACTCCTTCCATAGTTGAGTCCACTTAAGTAATGTAAAAAAAAAGCAACAATATAGCAGTTGACCCAGGATTATCTTTTCCACAAGAATGTTGCTACCGCCTGAGAGGATGTTCGGATGGCGCTCCCCTCCCTTTGATGGGAGGGGAGCGGCTACCGCCGGAGAAGAATTCCTGGGGTCGGCTGCTATATCATTGCCAAATTAATAGGAGTCATCTAAAAAAAACTCTAAATTATTTGGTGGTTTGCAGATTTGTTCGTATCTTTGCATACTTATATGCATGAACATTAATCAATTAAAACATAAACTTATGAAAACCCTTTACAAAACTTTGAGGACCCAGCTCCTCACGATGCTGATGTTATGCCTAAGCGTGCCAGCATCTGCAGATGTCGTGGAGATTGACGGTATCTTCTACAACCTGCGAAATGGTTGGAGTTACAGATATTATGACTTCAACGGCAATTGGGTGAATAGCCCTTCGTACAGTCATGCCGCCATTGTCACCTATGACCCCAGTGTTGACGTCTGGAGTGGAAACAACGTGGACACCTATTCAGGCGACATCCAGATTCCAGAAAAGGTGACAAACCCCAACGACGGCGTGGAGTACACGGTTGTAGCTGTTGGTAATTGCGCATTCCAAAATTGCTATGGTCTTACTGCTGTCGATTTGCCAGCAAGTGTCTCGTTGTTAGAATACCAAGCTTTTTCTGGCTGCAAAAACCTTACTTCAGTGACAATGCCGGGAGTAGTAAGTATAGACGGCTATGTTTTCCCAAATTGCTACAAATTCAGCGTTATCAACCTTCCTAAGACACTGAAGTGTTTTCGAAACGACACTTTTAATGAATCTTATTTTTCCGCCATTAATGTCGATGCCGACAATGAAGACTTCACTTCTGACGACGGAGTGCTCTACAACAAGGCTAAAACCGACATTGTTGCATTCCCTCCGAAAAAGACGAATTCCTATACTGTGCCAGACTATGTGACCAACATAGGCAATTATGCTTTTGCATACTGCCAAGAATTGACATCAATCACTTTCTCGAACAACCTGAAAACCATTGGCTACTGTGCATTTGTTGGCTGTTCTAATCTCACAACGATAACAATACCTGCATCAGTTACGTCTATTTACGACTATGCCTTTGATTATTGCACTGGCATTACCAATCTCGTCATAGAAGATGCGGAGACACCTCTAGGCATGGGAAAAGGAAAAATGGTGTTTGAAGAAGAACTATGTGATCCTGGTAACATTCCTGAACTCAGACATGGCCTCTTTATGAATTCTCCAATTAAGGACGTTTATATTGGACGAAATTTAGAACTGAATGACTATAGTGGTGATGATTACACTGGAGAATCATATTATTCTTGGGATTTGGAATGGCAAGAAAAGGTAAAAACTCCTTTTACGGGAGCCCTCACCAATGTCACTATCGGCAACAAAGTTAACTGCCTACCAGGAGGTCTGTTCTATGGGTGTTCTGGAATTCAAAGTGTCAACTTTGACGGTACTATTATAGATTGGTGTAGCATCACTTTCGAGGATGAAAACGCCACTCCATTTGGAAAAAACGGTAATAAAAGTCCCATCCTCTATTTGAAGGGGCAGCCGCTTCACAGTCAGGTGAACATTCCTGCGCCAGCTAAAAAGGTGGGAGCCTACTCATTCTTCGGGCAGAACGGTGTGGAGAACTTTACGCTGCCCTCCACTATGGAGGTCATCGAGCCATACGCTTTCTACGGTGCAGGCGATGTATATATCAATGTTGATGAGAATGCCACCGACGTTATTACCCTGACAGATGCCAACAGTTTCTCGGGTTACGTTTACGTAAACGATGCCTTTGTGACAACCTATAAAAATGCTGATGTATGGAAAGATTTGGCTTCGAGAATCTACCCGTTAGGATTCCTAACAGTAACCGTAGACCTGATAGCCATGGAGAAATCGCCTGCCTTGCTGCCCGCCCTGAACGCACTGGAGACAGTGAACGGCGAATACCGCATCACGGCATTGACCAACCTGAAGATTCGCGGCACGATGAACGGATGGGACATCTTGATGATTCGCAACAAGATGCCCAACCTGCGCCATCTGGATCTCAGCGAGGCCACTATTCTCAACAACGACGGCGGACACGAGTACTATACCGGCAACCATGTGACGGGTCCCAACATCATCAGTACCCACAGTTTCTTCCAGCTGAACAGCCTGCGCTCGTTGAAACTGCCGTTAAATGCCGTAGAAATTGAGGCAGAGGCTGTAAGTGATTGTCCCAACCTGCAGTTGGTCGAGCTGCCAGAGCAACTCATCACGATTGGCTCCAAAGCTTTTGCAAATTGCCGAAACCTAAAACAAGTGCTCTATATGCCTGAAACTTGTACAAACATTGGATCTTCTGCTTTCCAAGGTTGCTACAGTCTTGCTGAGATTTTTATTGGAAAAGGAGTCAAGAGAATAGAAAACAGTGCATTTTCTGGTTGTTCTTCTCTTAGCAAAGTACACTTTGACTTCGAGTCGGGTAATTTGGAATATATCGGTACAAATGCTTTTAGTAGTTGTTCTTCTCTAGGAGAAGTGTACTTCAACAAAGGGTTGATAAATATTGGTTACGGAGCTTTCTCCAATAGCGGTGTCACCAAACTGGTATTCCCCACTACGCTCAAGCGAATTGAAGAAAGGGCATTCTCTAGTTGCCCCCATCTTGAAGAAATAGACTTTGCTGAGGGTTTGGAGGAAATCGGTAGTTATGCGTTCCAAAGCTGTCGTAACTTGAAAGAAATCCACCTGCCCACCAGCCTGAGAACCATCAGTGAAAATGCGTTCCGGTATTGCTCTGGTCTCTCTGAAATCCACGTGCCAAGCATGATGCATTACGTGGGCGACTATGCTTTCAAGGATTGCGGCCTGAAGTCGGTCTATGCCTACACAGTGACCCCCATCCAAATCAACCAGAATACTTTTGATTATAATGGTGTGGACCTCTATGCCCCAGACAACAGCTTTTATGCCTACTATCTGAACACCCAGTGGAGCCAGTTCCAGGACGTGAAGATGTTTGAGGCCATTTACAAAGAATGGTACACCTCGCGTTACACCGATCTTGAGATAAACACGGTGTGGCCCATTCGTGGCAATGGCGACGGCCTGATGGAGCCAGGGTCTGGCCTGATTATTACGGGTAGTGCCGAGCAGCTGGTGAAGAAGCTCATTCTGAACTGGGAACATGGTTCTGCCTATCCTTCCCTGATTGAAAACCACAACCTGAGTGTGGAAGAGCTGAAATTCCTGCTGAACGCCTATCCCCATCGCTGGTACTTCTTCTGCTTCCCGTTCGACGTGAGGCTGACTGACGTGAAGCACCCTGGCAAGTGGGTGTGGCGCTACTACGACGGCAGTGCCCGCGCTGCCAACGGCAGTGGCGGATGGAAGAACGTGGAAGACGGCTGGCTGAGGGCTAACACGGGTTACATCTTCCAGTGCAACACGGAGGGCGAGTTGGAGATGAAGGTGCTGAATCCTAACTTCAGTGCCAGAACCCAGCAGCTGGAGATTGCCAACGGCGAAGAAGGCAAGGAAGTGGGCCTGCAGGCCTATCACTCGGCCAACGCACAGGATGCCAGCTGGAACCTGGTGGGCAACCCCAACCTGAGCTACTACAACATGAGCGACATGCCCGAGAGCGCCGCAGGCCTCTATCCGCCCATCACCGTCTGGGACGACGAGCAGCAGACCTATACCGCCGTGGTGCCTGGCGACGACGACTATGAGTTCCACCCGTTTGAGGCCTTCTTCGTGCAGAAGACCGAGGACTGCGACGCCCTGGCGTTCCTCGACAGCAACCGTGAGACCTACAACGAGGCCACCAACAACCAGGCCGCCCGCCGCAAGGCACGTGCCGCCAAGCCCATCGACGTGAACCGCCTGCTGGTGAACGTGGAGCTGTCTGACGGCAGCACTACGGACAAGACCCGCGTGGTGTTCGACGACTCCAAGAGCATGGACTATGAGGCTGGCAAAGACGCCAACAAGTTTATGAGCCTGGCATCGGTGCCCCAGATTTACACGCTGGACGGAAAGAACGTGAAGTACGCCGTGAACAACCGTCCCAACGGCAGCCACGAGGTGCGCCTGGGCGTGACGGCTCCCGTGAAGGGCGACTACAGCATCGACGTGCCGCGCATGGACTTCCGCGTCTGCCTGAAGGACATCGAGACGGGCATCGTCCACGACTTTAGCACGGGAGCCTACAGCTTCCACACGGAAGGCGGCACCTTCGACAACCGCTTCGTGCTGATGGCCAACACCAACCTGACAGGCATCAGCGAGAAGGGCATCGAGGGGCTTGACATCATGGGCGGCAATGGCAGCATCAGCATCAGCGGCATCGGCGACACGCCCGTGAACATCTACAATGCCGGCGGCGTGAGGGTGGCTGTGCTCAACGCTTCGGGCAGCGTGCAGCTGCAGAGCGGCACCTACATCGTCGGACTGGGTAACAAGACCTCGAAAGTGCTTGTGAAATGATGAAGTACAAAGCACTATGGCTTATCGCCAGCTGCCTCTTCCTCGGAGGAGGCAGCCTGACGGCTTCTCCGGACGACGAGTTCGACCCTGAGAATCCGGCTGAGCCGTCGGCCATCGACTTCTGCAGGGTGACGGTGAGCGCCACTCCGGAGGAGGGGGCCTACGTGTCGGGCGGCGGGAAGTATACGGTGAACGGCAGCGGCTCGGTGTATATCTCCACCAACGCCCGTAACGACGAGAACTTCACCTACAACTTCCTCTACTGGACCATGAACGGCCAGCGCACATCCTACAGCCAGAGCTTCTGGTTCACCCCGACCAAGGGCAACTTTGAGTTTGTGGCCCACTATCTGAAGACCGACACGCCGTTTGAGCCTGAGAATCCTGAAGAGCCATCGACCACGACCGTGAAGCGCAAATACCACCTCTACCTGACTACGAACATAGAGGGGGCCTGCTCGTTCAACATGGCCAGCGGCAACAAGGTGCAGGAGCAGTCTCAGTTCTATGTAGAAGCCTATACCAACGCTGAATACCAGTTTGAGGCATGGAAGCTGAACGGCGAAACCATCAGCACCGACCCCTGGCTATGGTTCACCATGCCCAGCGCCGACACCACGCTGGAGGCTGTCTTCTCGGAGATTCCCTTCGACCCTGAGAACCCCATGGATCCCGGCAGTCAGGGCGGCAACATCGACAATTCCTCGCGAAAGTTCATCAACCTGACCATTGGCAGCGGCGTGACAAGCATCGACAAGACACGCATCGTCATCAACGAGCAGAAGACACTGGGCTACGACAACGGTGCCGACGCAGCGAAATTCATCAGCACAACCGCTGCCTGCCAGCTGTATTCCCTCGACGGCGAGGGGACGCTCTACTCCATCAACGAGCGTCCGAAAGGCGACGGGAAGATTCTGCTGGGCATCATGGCGAAGACGGCATGCTCGCTGACCATTGTGGCCACACGGCTGGACTGCACGGCCTATCTGGTGGACAAGCTGACAGGCGATAGGCATGACCTGGCGCTGGGCGGCTACACGTTCACCACGGAGGCGGGCACGTATGACGACCGCTTCTATATCCTGCTCGGCTCTGAAAGCGGGCTGCTGGGCGACGTGAACAGCGACGGAAAGGTGACTCCCGCCGATGCCATCATGATTCTCTATCACTACTTCGGCGTGGTGCAGAATGAATTCAACATCAACGTAGCCGACGTGAACGGCGACACACGCATTTCGCCTGCCGACGCCATCGAGGCACTTTACATCTACTTCGGTGCTAGCGGCAATTCCCGCGCCATCCGTCCGACGCAGGAGGATGTGCGGGAGCCGGAGTAAACATGAAGGTGTAGCATGAGCAAAAGCCGTAACTTTGCGACACAAATTACATCAAAAAGTTTAGCTATGACAAACGTTCAACTACGAGCAGAATTGTTCCGCGAAATCAATCCTTTGCTGGACAACGAGGCTGCTATAAAAAAAGTCATCTTATTCATAAAAAGCTTTTCGCCAGCCGACAAGCTTTCTCCGGCCGATGAGGAACAGCCCAAAATAAAGCTGAAGGATTTAAAGATACCCGCCAAATTGCGGCAGAAACGCGGGTGCATCAAACTGACGGAAGAAGACTTGAAGGACGAACATATTCAATATATCCTTAACAGATGAGACGAGTATTCCTTTACACTAATATTCTGCTAGACTTTGCACTTAGGCGTGAGTATGCAGACGATGCAGAAAAAGTCCTTGCCTTGGGATTGGCAGGTGCCATTGAGGTGTGCGCTTCTTATCTCTCTTATGCCAATATGGGGTTTATCCTTCGTCACCATTCCAAGGAAGAAATCTACCGTTTGATTGGACTCATGCGTGAAGACGTGCATGTGCTTCCTACAGACAGTATGCAACTTGATGCCGGACTGGCTCTTTATGCCAACGACATTGAGGATGCCCTCCAATACCAATGTGCAAAGGCTGCAGGCTGTGACATCATTCTCACCAATAACGGGAAAGACTTTTCTGAATTCTGCGACTTAGCTTATATGACAGCTGCCGAGTTTTTAGCTGAGTGGGATATGAAGGTATAGCGCGAACGTAAGGTAAAAAAAATTATTCCCGAATCGCTTGCCGGTTCGGATTTCTTTTCGTATCTTTGCACCATCGCTAATTGATGTAACACAGAAGAAGATGACCATAGCAAATCCTATTTACGACTCGGTGTTCAAATACCTGATGGAAGACGAGCGCATAGCCCGCACCATCCTGTCTGCCCTGCTGAAGGAAGATATCGTCAAGGTGGAGATGCGCCCCCATGAGTACAGCAACGGCCAGCGAGAGCTGCTGTCGGTGTTCCGCATAGACTTCGGGGCCACCATCCGCAAGCCTGACGGCAGTGAGAAGCTGATTCTCGTTGAGCTACAAAAGAACTGGCTGCCCACGGAAACCCTCCGTTTCCGGCAGTATGTGGGTACACAGTACCAGGATCCGCGCAACATTGTGGAGGACAGTGCCGACAGGCACGCCCTGCCCATGGTCACCGTCTACCTGCTTGGCCACACTTTGGGCGACATCGAGGAGCCGGTGCTCTACGTGCGCCACCATTCATACGACTATAACGACCGCCTGGTGACGAAGGGGATGCCCCACCCCTTTGTGGAAAGCCTGGTGCACAACAGCATCATCGTGCAGATTCCCCGGCTACACGGACAGATCAACAACCGCCTAGACGAGGTGCTGAGCGTGTTCGACCAGTCGAGGGCCGACAAGAAGAACCAGCACACGCTGAACCTCGACGACAGCATGTATGACCGTAGCGACAGCGAGATGCAGCGCGTCCTCTACCGTCTGACCGCAGCAGCCGCCGACATAGACATGCGGCAGGACATGATGGTGGAAGACGAGTATTACTCCATCATCAAGGAGCAGGAGAGCAAGCTTTATTACGGAGAAAGGAAGATGGCCGAGATGAACGCACAGATAACCCAGATGGGCGGGCAGATTGCCGAAATGGGCGGGCAAATTGCCGAGATGGGCGGGCAAATTGCCGAGATGGACGGGCAGATTGCCGAGATGGGCGGGCAGATTGCCGAAAAGGACGGGCAGATTGCCGAGATGGACGGGCAGATTGCCGAGAAGGACGGGCAGATTGCCGAGATGGGCGGGCAGATTGCCGAGATGGGCGGGCAACTACAAGCTTCTATCAGGCTGTTGCTTAGCATGGGACAGTCGAAAGAATCTATCGCCAAGAGTCTGGGCATCAGTACAGATGACGTGGAACGGCTATGCGGATTATCCTAATCCGTTCTTTTAGTTCAGCTTTGGCTTCAGCTCGTCGGGGCTTTCGCGGGTGAACATGTCGACGGGGGGAGCCTGGCGAGTGAAGAAGTGCTCGATGGTTTCAGGGTCTAGCGTGATGGCAGGCTGGAAGTCGGGACTCTGCATATAGGCTAGTATGGCATGGCGCATCTGACGGGCCACGGGGCGGTGGGCAAGGTCGGTGGAGATGTCCATTGTGGTCATCAGCAGACGGCCGCCCAGCACGCGGGCCTCGATGAGCATGCCCAGCTTGCGGGAGACATGCCAGGTATCGATGGGCTGTATGGGCGGCTGATAGTCGGCAGGCAGCTCCATGAGGTTCATCACCTGTGCTCGGTTGAGCAGCTCCCACCATTGCAGGTCGGCCCAGTCATCGGTGGGGAAGTCGTACTTGAAGAGCGGATGGGAAGTGTCGATATAGGCTCCCGTGGTATGGGGCGGCCGCATCTTGAACCATGAGGTATTCCAGAACACTGGCAGGTAAGTCTGTTTGACATCGCTGCCCAAGGTGACCAGGCCCGCAGCCTCGATGAGCACGGTACCACCGGCACGCAGTGTATCGAGGGCGGCGGGGGTGAGTGGAGAGTTGAGAACTGAGAGCTGAGAGGTATGATTAGCTTTGCTGGCCGGATACACCCAGAAGTTGTAGTGATTCTCTATTCGGTTCTCCACAATGAGGTGAAGGGTCATCTTCGTAGGTTTCGCCACCCGGTCGAGGGGCAGGTCGATGACCCCCATCTGCGTGTTCTTGCCCAGGGGGACGGGCTTGGGACTGAAGCTGTCGCGGAAGAAGAGCTGCTTGCCGTCCTCGATGATTTCGTAGGTAGTGTTGCAGGGGCGCAGGTCACCATAGATGGCGTTCATCATCTCCACGGGCACGACGAGCCGCTCGTCGCTGGTGTAGACAAACTTGGGGAAACGGGCCATGACGACGATGCTGTTGCACGACTCACGCCATTCACGGGCCGTGGTATAGCCTTTCTCCTGCCAATGCACATTGAGGGGACCTACCAGGGCGGTGCCCTGACCGCTATAGTCGTTCAGGCTGAGCAGCTGGAAACCGGCATAGTCCTTGGTGCGAAGGTTGCGCTCCATCTCGTACTTATAGCACAGCACCTGGAGCTTTCCGCTGGCATGGAGGAATTTCCCGGCCTGCGAAGCCATGCCGTTCCGGGCCAGAAGGTCGCGGAATATCTCGAAATTGCCGGGCTTGTAGGCTCCCACATACTGAGAAATCTCCTTAAAGTCGGGGAATGCGCACCACTGTCCCTGCTCATGGGCGATGATGGGAGAGTTGCATGCTTCCGCCGCCTTGTAGTTGCGGGGATATTCTATCTGACTGTAGTAGTCGTCATCGCTGCTGGGGGCATGGCGGTCCCAATCGAGGCCACGGGCACCGCCCTTGACATGATATTCGGAGCCGTCGTCCCAAGCCCATCCGCCACCGACGCTGGCCCCGCAGTAGACACGAGTAGAGTCGTACTGGTGCATCTGGCTCACCCAGTCGTTGCAATAGGCCACCCAGTCGCCGGCAGGCTCGTTGCCGGCAGCCATCATCACGAACGAGGGATGGTGGCCGTATTCATCGACAATGCGCTTCGACTCCTCCAGCAGGTACTGGTCGATGGCCTGCCCGCGACGAAGCCTCACACCATGGTTGGGCCACGACGGTCCTTCGGGCTGCAGATAGATGCCCACCTCGTCGGCAGCCTGGAAGGCAGCGTCGGGCGGACAGTAGCTATGGAAGCGCACATGGTTGAGGCCGTAATCCTTGCATTTCCTGAACACCTTCAGCCACTCCTCCTTGTCGGTGGGCGGATAGCCCGTCTCAGGGAAGCAGCAGTTCTCCACGGTGCCACGCAAGAACAGCGGCCGGCCGTTGATCTTCATCTGCCGTCCCTCGATGCTGATGTTGCGCAAGCCAATAGTGGTCTCATAGACATCTTCGCCAGCCTCAACGGTGAGCAGATAGAGGTGGGGGTGGAACTCGTCCCAAGGCTCAATGAGAAGGGATTTCTTCAAGTTGCCGTTCTCATTTCTGTAGCCATAGACAGGAAAGGTGAACTCCACCTTGCCGGTACCAGCCACATCGACATTTATGTTTTTTATCTCCTTGCCAGTCTTACCGTTGGCAATGGGCTTCAGGCTGGCACCCACAAAATAGTCGAAGAAAGGCATGAAGCGGACAAAGGGCACATGGTTTTCAAGCTCTACCTGCACCTTGAGCGTCTCCAAATTGTCAGAGGACAGGACGCGCACTTTCCTGATATTCAGCTTTTTCCACTGCGACCGCAGTTCCATGCGGCCTGTGATGCCATTCCAGTTACCCTGCGTCTGGTCGGTCACAGAGTGAGAGTCCTGTCCCACGCAGACGTTCTCAATGCCGTTGTAGACGCGGATGGAGATGTCGTTTTGCTTGCCGGCACGAAGATAGCGGCTGACATCATAGCGGTGGGGCGTGGAGAGCGATGTCTGGTGGCCGACCTTATGGCCGTTCACGTAGACGGTAGTCTCAATGTGGGGACGCTCCAGAAAGAGCGACATGCGGGTGCCCTTCCAGTCTTTCGGCACATATACCTTCTTATGATACCAGGCTGCGCCTACATAGTGCTTCCGGGGAGTGAGAAAGAACGGGAACTTCATGTTGCCCTCGCGGCGATAGGGCTCCATGAGGGGGTTGTGGTAATAGGAGGAGTCGTAGAGCGACCCCGTCCACGGCGTCTGCAACGTAACGGGCAGCCCCTTGTCGTTGGTAAGCATCGATCCGGGCAGCATGACGAAATCGCTGTATTTGGTGCGAAGGGGAGAACCCTTGCCCACGATGGTGTCGCCCATGGCAAAATCCCAGGCACCGGCCAGGCTGATGATGCGCTGTGCCCCTGCGGGGATAAACGACAAATGACAAATGATGAATGACAGAACTGCTGTCAGCGATGTCCGTTTCATAGTTCTTTCCTTTTAGAAGTACTTCTATATAACTAATGTTAGTTTGGCGTTTGCGTAGAGACGTCACATTGTGGCGTCTCTACTGACCGCTGCAAAGGTAGTGCTTTTTAAATGAACGACATGCGGGAAAATCCCTACAATCAGGTAGGGCTTTCCCTACATGGGCACAACGGTGATGCTGTTCACCCGCTCCCCTGGTGTCTTGTCAGCCTCGCGAGGCAGATAGATGGGGGCATCTTTCTGCAAGGGCAAGATGCGCAGCTCCAGCTCCTTCGTACCCTTAGGCAGGCGCCACAGTCCATAGAGGAACGGTCGGCCATAGTAGAAGTTGTCGGCAACAAGCTTTCCGTCGGCGTAGAGGCGGGCTACGTCGCCCTGGTAGTCGATTCTTAGAAGTGAAAGGCTGTGGGTAGGTGAGCCTTGTCCGGGAATGGGATTCGCTGCTGCCGTGGGAAGCTGGATGCGATAGACAGCGGCCTGACGGAAGTCTTCGTCCTGCGGCTCCTCTGCCACGCGCTGTACGCCGATGCTGACTTGCGGCAGAGGACCGGCCTCGCGTACTTTATTATAATTGACAGCCTCTCCTGCCCCACCCCAGTCAGAGAATGCCGCACTGGGCAGGAACAGGTGCTCTGCCTCGTCCTTCGTGAGCAAGTAAAAATTCTTGTAGACAGGCTTGCCGGTGCCCTGCGGCTTCAGGTTGCGCAGCGTCTTTCCGTCCTGCATGCAGAGGATGGCAGGAATGCCGGGGACCTGCATCAGATAGACTTTCCCATCGCGCTTGGCCACCAGCTGGGCCGTGGCATAGCGTATGCCGTCGATGTTTACCGGGAAGATGGCCATGCAGCCGGCGGGAATGGTGAGACGGGGGAAAGCCACGCCACAAGCAGACAGCTGGATGTTTTTCTTGGCAGAGAGCTGCTGAAGGCGTTCATAGTTGTTGACGAAAACGAAGCCCTCCTCCGGCAATCCCTTCTGGGCCAAGGCCGACCGCACCGCCCAGCGCAGCTGCGTGTCATCGCCTTTCTTGATGTTCTGGGGCGAAGGGAAAGAAGCCTCCATCGTAGCCAGCTGCTCACCCCAGTCGTGCATGAACAAATGCAGGGGGC
>JAEEGG010005361.1_pt1 | contig 30558 bp, 21 predicted proteins | sample 9134161 | NCBI WGS metagenome assembly JAEEGG01 (sample SAMN16246543, study PRJNA631951) | gut metagenome | biome: gut microbiome; feature: rumen; material: CR-attached | host: Bos | place: Iran: Karaj | collected 2018-10
TCCCATCGTACTCATTGAGAAACAGTCTCACTTTTGAGGCGTAGAAGCCTCCTTCTTTCTTCTTGTTGATCATTCTATGAAGCGTTTAAAAACAAAACGCCGCAAAGATAATCAATATATATAAGGTACGCAATACGGTCTAAAATGACCGCTTACCAGCCATCATCAGCTGCGAGAGACATAGTGTCAGGATGAGTAATAGTGCTTTTTTCATATCTTTAGTATTCTTAGCGTCTTTAGACAAACTCCACCTTGCTGCGGCAGCACTCCGTGCCATCGGTGCGGACGATGCGAACGTTGAAGAATGAGGCGTCTTCTTTCTCCATGTAGAACGAGAGGCGGTCGCCGCCATGGGCCTCGGCGACGTAGGCTATCTCGAAGCGACGGAGGGCGTGCTCGCGGTACCAGTCGATGGGCCAGAGGTCGAGGACGTGCTCAATGTACTTCACGGAGTTGATGTGGCCGTTGATGTCGACATCGTTGTAGTTGGTGTCGATGGTACGCACAAGCTCTGCGCCGTCGCCCATCTTCACACGACCGCCCTTGTCTATGGGACAAGACTTGTCGCTGACAATCCAGTCGTTGATGGCACCGTTGTCAATGGAGAAGATGTCCGTGGGCTGGCGCGTCTCGGTGTCGATCATCGCCCAGATGCTGCGGCCATAGCCGTAGACCTTTCCTTCATCGCCCAACACGGCAAAGTTACGCGAGGTGAAGTAGCGCATGGCCGACTCCACCCACGTCTCAACATTGAAGCGGGTGTACATCGTGGGCATCTCCGTCATCTCGATAGCCAGTCGCGAGAGCACCCACGAGCGGTGGATGCCCAGCAGGTACTTCATACCAAAGCCGCGGTCCGTAGAGTGGAAATCGGCGGCGTTGAGCAGGTGGTTGCCCAGATGGCCCATGAACAGCCGTCCACTGAAGTCGCAGTGGAACGGCTCGGCCAGAAACTCGTAACGTCCTATCTTGTCCATTTCAATGCTTAATGCTTAATACCACGGCATATCAGGCTGTTCCAGGAACTGCGGCTTGCGGAGATTCTTCCAGAAGTTCTCGTAGTCGGACTTTGTGGTGGTGCCCATCTCGTAGGACTCCCACACGGGATAATCGTAGTAGGATTCTATAATCTTGTTGTTGTCCGGGCAGAAGTGGCGGACGGCCAGTGTGCCGCTGTCGTCATAGAAGAACGTGGGATACCAGCCGTAGTTCTTGTTCTCAAAGACATGCTCCGTCTGTTCGGTGGAGAAGAACATACGCATAGGTGTACGGCTCTGGTAGCCCGTTATGTAGGCATAGCCGTTCATGAGGTTGTTGTTGCCCTCGGCCTTCGAACTGGTGAAGATGACGAGCATACCCATACCAGAGTCCATGCTGCCCTGATAGGTGAGAGCCATGATGGACTGAGCGCCGTTCGGATCAATATAGACATCGGAGGTGACGGGGCTGGAGACGGTCACACCCTGATAGGTCACATCGACGATAAGCCTCGTCTGGTAGAACTTCGTACCAGCACTGTTCGTGCGGTATTTCGCCAGGTTGGGCTGCTTGTAGAGGGTGTACTGCGTATTGTCCGACACACCCGAGCAGACCATCTTCTTCTCGCCCCACTGCTCGGCAACGGTTGCCTTGCCCGACAGGGTGATAGTCCATTCGGGGTGGTTGGCAGCGTCGGTACGAACGGTAATCTTGCCCGTAAAGGTGCCAGCCGCGGTAGGTTTGAAGGTGACGGTATAGCCCTGGCCGTTGCCCTTGGCAAGGGTCTTCGGACCGCCACTGACGATGAACACGCCGTTGGCGTTAGACTCAACGAGCATCGGCGAGAAGGTCAGCGTTTCATCGCCCGTGTTCGTCACATTGAAGATCATCTTCTTCTCCTCTCCTACCCCAATCTCGCCGAAGTCAAGACTCGTCACGTCACAGTTCATCGCCTTGACAGGCTCCGGCTCGGGATCTGGTTCTGGCTCGGGATCAATAACGGGAGTAGCGTTCTTTTCGTTAAGGTTGACGCGGATAAAGACAGGGATAGGCTGCTCACTCCCGTGGATTGAAGAATTGTTAGTATAAGGATTGATATCCCTGAGCCTGCCACTCTTATCTATCGACAGCATAGCTCCTATCGCATAGGCCCTAAGGCCATCACCACCATTCTGGTGAGCCACCCAGACCGTGTCCTTCTCGCAGTGGATAACGACACCAACATGTCCCGCAGCACTATTCCACACTACGATGTCGCCTTCGCGCACCCGCTCGACGCCGTTGTTGTCGTATACAGTAAAGTGATCTTTGTCTTTTCGCCGTAAATCCTCCCAGTTTTTGGCACTGCCTGTTGAGGATTTTATTGTCCAAAACGGATAGAAATCAACAATATATCGTTTACATATATCCACACATTGATAATTATTTGCATGTATATTCCAATTGATTGATCCGTCCGAGTTTTGAGACGTATTACAATATACTGGAACATTGTTAACCGAACCGAAAATGAAGCCATTATTATGATGAGCCCATTCATGGGGTTTCTCTGAATAGCCATTCATCAAGGGCGTTGTATGGACATAGATAGGATTGCTGTAATCGCGCTGTCCACCGTTCTCCGTAATAATAAGGGGGAAGAAGCTGATACAACCGGCAAAACCATAGTCCGTATTCTGGAAGAAGTCATCAATACAGACACGCTGGTAGGCATATGTCTGTCCTTTGGTGATCTTCACGTATTTTCCCTCTTCCTCATTATTGCTTTTAATGCCAAGGTCACCCACCACCTTACCGTTGTTCACCTGACCAAGTTTCAGGAAAGCACGGCGGTTGTACTTGAATCCACCAAACTCGTAGAAAACGACAAAGAGATAGCGCTTGCCATTCTCGTAGAACGTGGTATAGTAAGTATAGAAGTCGCCATAGAGTGTTGGTCCCCACGTACCACTGTTCCACCGATGATTATCAATCAGGATACCCTCCCACTCGAAGACATTCTTTCCACGTTTGCGCATGGCTTCATCGGCATACTCATCGCCAGTATTGCCTGCACGGCGGGCCAGCATCTGATTCGGCTCATCGTCAGCAGCAAACATGGCCAGCACCTCTTCGGCGATGGAATTATACTTCACAGAATCCTCATGACTCAGGACAACCGCCTCGGCACTCTCTTCGTCCGAACTCAGCGTTTGGAGGAAGACCTCTGTCTCTGTCGGCTCATTCACAATACCAAGGTCCAGACCTTCGGGATGAATCAGATAGTCTCTGTTGAAAACGATACTATCCAGTCCACTGATGATACTGGGTACACCGCCCTTCCATATGCCGACAGCATCAGGGGATGTCGGTTCCTTACCGGTGAAGACAATACTGTCCATCTCGTTAACAATGGTGGTGACAGCTTCTTTCCAGAGGCCGACAGGATGTTGAGCCTGGGCACTTACCGTCCACAGCAGGCAGCACAACAAGAATAATACGGACTTCTTCATAACAATGCTCAATGCCTAAGGCTTAATGTTTTTTTCTCTCTCCTCCAAGAACTCGCTGACCTGCTCCTGCTTGCCGCGGGTGACGGCAATACGCCCCGAACGGGTGTACTGCAGCACACAGCCGTAGGCGTCGAGGGCACGATAGAGGTCGATGATCTGCTCCGTCACACCATGTTTCATGACAATGGTGTAGGTGGGGTTCACCTCGGTGATGCTCGCCTCATAGCGACGGACGGTGCGAGAGATCTCGGGGTTGGCAAGCACCTTGTCCGTGGCCAGTTTGTAGAGACCTGTCTCGCGGATAAACAACTGGTCGTCAGTGAAGTAGTTGGCCTTCACGACGTCGATTTTCTTCTCTATCTGACGGGTAATCTTGACTATCTGGTCCTCGTCGCTCCACGCGGTGATGGTGTACTTATGCACACCAGGGATACTCGAGGCCGACACGTTCAGACTCTCGATGTTCACCTGACGGCGCGTGAAGACAGCCGTCACCTGGTTCAGGATACCAGCCACATTCTCGGAATAGACCAGCAGGGTGTATAGTTTCTTCTCTTCCATATCTTATATCTCCAACATCATATCATCAACATTCATGCCCGGCGGCGTCATCGGCAGCACGTTGTCCTCCTCCTTGATGGCACACTCCAGGATGAACGGTCCGTCGGTTGTCAGCATCTTCTCTACAGCGGCAGCCAGGTCCTTGCGGTCGGTAACGGCCTGATAGGGAATGCCGTAGCCCTGGGCTATCAGTTCGTAGCAGGGATTCATCATCTTCGTGAACGACTTGCGGCGCATCCAGAACATATCCTGCCACTGGCGCACGTTGCCCAAGTAGTGGTTGTTCAGCAGAATCATCTTCACCGGAGCCTTCTGCTCCATGATGGTGCCCAGCTCCTCAATACACATCTGGAAACCGCCGTCGCCCATGAAGCAGCACACCTGACGATTGGGGGCTCCGAAGGTGGCTCCAATGGCAGCCGGCATGCCGTAGCCCATCGTTCCCAAGCCTCCGCTGGTGCAGATGCTACGATTGTGGTGATACTTGAAGTAACGCGTCGCAAATAGCTGGTTCTGACCGACATCCGTCACAAGGACAGCATCATCAGCAGACTGCTCGGCGACGGTATTCACCACCTCGCCCATGAGCAGCGGACCCTCCGTGGGATGGATGGCGGGCTCAATGACTTTCATCCGTTCCTTCTCGTCGAGTTCACGGAACGAGTCGCGCCACGCCTGATGGTTGTTCTTCTTCAGGAGTGCGGTCAGTGCCGGCAGAGACTCCTTACAGTCGGCCACCACCGCCACATGAGCCTTCACGTTCTTGTCTATCTCCGAACGGTCGATGTCCAGGTGTATAATCTTCGCCTGTTTGGCGTATGTCTTCGTATTGCCCGTCACGCGGTCGCTGAAACGCATGCCGATGGCAATCAGCACGTCGCACTCCTGTTCCTTCAGGTTCACGGCGTAGTTGCCGTGCATGCCGAGCATGCCGACGTTCAGCGGATGGTTCGAAGGCAGCGCCGAGAGTCCGAGCATCGTGCGGCCAGCGGGAATATCGGCCTTCTCCAAGAACGCCTTCAACTCCTCCTGGGCGTTACCCAGCTCAACCCCCTGCCCTACCAGCGCCAGCGGCTTCTTGGCGTTGTTAATCAGTTCGGCGGCGGCGCGGACAGCAGCCTCGTCAAGCTTAGGATAAGGCACGTACGAGCGTATGAAGTCCACCTTCTTGGGTTCCCAGTCAATCTCCTCGACCTGCGCATTCTTGGCGAAGTCGAGCACCACGGGACCAGGCCTTCCTGTGCGTGCGATGTAGAATGCACGGCTGACTGCACACGCCACATCCTCGGCTCGGCGTATCTGGTAGGACCACTTCGAGATGGGCTGTGCCACACCCACGAGGTCGACCTCCTGGAAGGCGTCGGTGCCAAGAGCACCGATAGGCACCTGACCAGCAATGACGACGATAGGGGTGGAGTCAAGCATGGCATCGGCCACACCCGTCAGCGTGTTGGTCACGCCAGGGCCGCTGGTTACCAGGGCCACGCCCACCTCACCGCTGACACGGGCATAGCCCTCGGCAGCATGGGTGGCACCCTGCTCATGGCGCACCAGTATGTGGTCAAAACATTTCTTCACTCCACGTGTGTAGTCGAACAGCGCATCGTAGACGGGCATAATGCTGCCGCCAGGGTAGCCGAAGATGGTCTTCACGCCCTCAGCCTGCAACGCCCTCATCAGGGCTTTCGATCCTGTTATTCTGTCTCTCATTTTAATGTCTCATTACTCATTTAATATTCTTACGCCGCCTTTGTCCGCTGAGGAGACGCTCTGGGCGTAGGCGCGGAGGGCCTTGCTTACCACGCGATTGCGCTTCAGCGGCTGCTGCGGACGGGCTGCCAGCTCCTCGTCGGAGAGTTTCACGTTGATAGAGCGACTGGGGATATCGATGACGATGATGTCACCGTCCTTGATCTTGCCGATGTTACCGCCGTTGGCTGCCTCGGGCGAGATGTGTCCGATGCTCAGGCCACTGGTACCGCCTGAGAAGCGGCCGTCGGTAATCAGCGCACACTCCTTGCCCATGTGCATTGACTTGATATAGCTCGTGGGATAGAGCATCTCCTGCATACCGGGACCACCCTTCGGACCCTCGTGGGTGATGACCACGCAGTCGCCTTTCTTCACCTTGCCACCGAGGATACCCTCGCAGGCGTCTTCCTGTGAGTCGAAGACCACGGCAGGGCCCTCAAAGTGCCACAGCGACTCGTCGACGCCGGCGGTCTTTACCACACAGCCGTCCTTGGCGATGTTGCCGAAGAGCACAGCCATGCCGCCGTCCTTCGTGTAGGCGTGTTCGATGTCGCGGATACAACCGTTCTCGCGGTCGGTGTCGAGACTCTCCCAGCGGGCGTCCTGCGAACCCATGACATTGCTGAACTTGCCGCCGGGGGCACTATGGTAGATGCGGTCGGCCTCGGGGTCGATGTCCGCCTTGAGGATACTGTATTTCTCGATATCCTCGCCCAGCGTGGCGCCGTTGACGCGCTTGCAAGAGAGGTCAAGCAAATCGCCTTTGGCCAGCTCGCCCAGGATGCCGAGAATGCCGCCGGCGCGGTTCTCCTCCTGGATGCTGTACTTCTGCCAGTTCGGGGCAAGCTTACAGAGGAACGGTGTCTTGCGCGAGAGGGCGTCGATGTCGGCCATCGTGAAGTCCACCCCTCCCTCCTGGGCCACGGCCAGCAGGTGGAGCACGGTATTGGTGGAGGCGCCCATGGCGATGTCGAGCGTCATGGCGTTGAGGAATGCCTGACGGGTAGCAATGCTCCTCGGCAGCACACTCTCATCGCCGTCCTCGTAGTAGGCCAGGGCGTTCTTGACGATCTGCTTGGCAGCATCCTTCATCAGCTGTATGCGGTTCTTGTGGGTAGCCAGAATGCTACCGTTGCCGGGCAGGCTCAGACCGATGGCCTCCGTCAGGGAGTTCATTGAGTTGGCGGTGAACATACCCGAGCAGGCGCCGCATCCGGGACAGGCCATCTGCTCAACCTTCGCCAGCTCCTCGTCGCTCACCGTCGGGTCACCACCCTTGACCATGGCGGTGATGAGGTCGGCATTCTCGCCATTCAGCTTGTGGGCCTCCATGGGGCCGCCGCTGACAAAGACGGCGGGGATATTCAGACGCATGGCAGCCATCAGCATGCCCGGCGTAATCTTGTCGCAGTTCGAGATGCAGATCATGGCGTCGGCCTTGTGGGCGTTGACCATATACTCCACGCTGTCGGCAATGATGTCGCGTGAGGGCAGCGAGTAAAGCATACCATCGTGACCCATGGCGATGCCATCGTCGATGGCGATGGTGTTGAACTCGGCGGCATAGCAGCCCAGCGCCTCAATCTCGCGTTTCACAATCTGGCCAGCCTCATGCAGATGGGTATGTCCCGGCACAAACTGCGTAAATGAATTAACCACGGCAATAATCGGCTTGCCGAACATCTCTCTCTTCATGCCATTAGCCACCCACAGGGCACGGGCTCCTGCCATACGGCGGCCTTCTGTACACACTGCACTGCGTAATTGATGTTTCATATTGTCAGCTTTTTAATTATTTTGGCTGCAAAGGTACAAAGATTTCGGAGAATACTTTCAAAGTTTCCAAAAAATATGTAACTTTGCGACCAAATATGAAGAAAATTACACTGATTACGGGCGGACAACGCTCCGGCAAGAGCCAAAAGGCCGAGGAACTGGCGCTCAGCCTCTCTGAGACACCCGTCTACTTGGCAACGGCCCACATCTGGGACGAAGAGTTTCGGCAGCGTGTCGTGGCACACCAGCAGCGGCGCGGACCACAGTGGACGAACATCGAAGAGGAACAAAAGCTGAGCCGCCACGACGTCACAGGACGAGTGGTGGTCATCGACTGTGTGACCCTCTGGCTGACGAACCTGCTTTACAACAACTCAGAAGCCTCAGAAACACAAGAGGTCTCAGAGGTTCTCCAGACTGCCAAGGCGGAGTTCGACCGTTTCACGGCACAGGACGCGACGTTCATCTTCGTCACCAACGAGATTGGCTCCGGCGGTGTCAGCACCAACGCCCTACAGCGCCGCTTCACCGACCTTCAGGGCTGGATGAACCAGTACATCGCCGCAAAGGCCGACGAGGTCATCCTCATGGTCAGCGGCATTCCATTAAACATTAAGCATTAAGCATTGAGCATTATGCATTTCAAAGACGAAATACAACAGAAGATTGACAACCTAAACAAGCCGAAAGGATCATTGGGACGGTTGGAAGAACTGGCCATGCAGGTGTGTCTGATCCAGGAGACGCTGGAGCCGCGGCTCACCCACCCCTGCCATCTGCTGCTGGGCGGTGACCACGGCATCGAGCGCGAGGGTGTCAGCGTCAGTCCGCGTGAGGTCACCTGGCAACAGATGATCAACTTCACACGGGGCGGCGGAGGCGTCAATATGTTCTGCCGACAACATGGCTTCGACTTGAGTATCATCGATGTGGGCGTTGACTACGACCTGTCACAGGTTCCTGGCATTATTGACCGCAAGATAGCCCGTGGCACGAAGAATTTTCTCTATGAGCCGGCAATGAGTGAAGAGGAGTACGAGCAGGCACTAAAAGTGGGCGCCGACCTCGTCGACGACTGCGCCAAGAAGGGCTGTAACATTGTGAGCATCGGCGAGATGGGCATCGGCAACACCTCGCCGTCGAGCATCTGGATGCACCTCTTCTGCAACATCCCCCTCGATGAGTGTATCGGTGCCGGTGCTGGTCTCAACAGCGCAGGCATCCGCCATAAGTACGAGGTCCTGTCCAAGGCGGTAGCAAACTCTAAACTCTACACTCTAAACTCTACACAAAACAATTATGCATTAAGCATTGAGCATTGTGCATTGATAACCCGCTACTTCGGCGGCTTCGAGATGGTGGCAGCCATCGGAGCGATGCTTCGCGCCGCCGAACGGCGCATGGTGGTGCTCGTCGACGGCTTCATCATGACGGCCTGTGCACTGGCAGCCAGTCAGCTGAAGCCCGAGGCCAAGGAGTGCATGATTTTTACGCATTGCGGCGACGAGAGCGGCCACAAGCGGATGCTCGACTTCCTTGGAGCCAAGCCCCTGCTGTCGCTGGGCCTGCGGCTGGGCGAGGGTACGGGAGCCCTCTGCGCCTACCCCATCGTCGACTCTGCCGTACGCATGATGAACGAGATGAACAACTTTCAGGACGCACACATCACGAAATACTTTTGATATGGAGATAGACATTGACCAGACCCATTGGTACGACCGCATCCTCGCGGCGTTCATTTACTTCACACGCCTGCCGTTCTGGCGTCTGTGCCAGCCGCCACGTGAGTGTTACCAGACCGTCGTCGAGCACTGGCCGCTGACGGGATGGCTCACCGGCGGAACGATGGCTGCAACGCTATGGGTGGGCAGCATGTATCTTCCCTACACGGTGGCCATCTTGTTGGCCATCGTTGTCAGACTGCTCCTAACGGGAGCCCTCCACGAGGACGGACTGGCCGACTTCTTCGACGGCTTCGGCGGCGGAGGCTCGGACCGTCAGCGCATCCTCGACATCATGAAGGACTCGCGGATAGGCACCTATGGCGTCATCGCCCTGGTGCTCTACTTCGCCCTGCTCTTCGTCTGTCTTCTGTCACTACCAGTCAAGATGGCTGCCCTCGCCGTCATCGCTGCCGACCCGTTCAGTAAGATGGTGACATCGCAGCTCATCCTGATGATGCCCTACGCCCGGACGGAGGAGACGGCGAAGTCGCGCACCGTCTACCGCAAGCCCAGCGTCAAGGCGGGCATCAGCCTCGCCGTACAGGGTCTGTTGCCGCTGGCGGTTTTCTGCTGGATATACTGGGAGCTGGTGGATTGGACGCTACTCATCTTCCCACCCTGTCTGGTAATGTATTTCCTCTACCTGCTTATCTGGCGCCGACTGCACGGCTATACCGGCGACTGCTGCGGTGCCGTCTGCCTACTGGTAGAATTGTCGTTCTACCTGTCGTTAATCGTAAACTGCTATTAGGCACGATACCACGACGACCATCGCCACCATCAATACTTCAGCCGTTCGGTTTACCCGGACGGCTGTTTTCATGTCGTCGGTGGTGAGCAGGCGGTCGTTCTCGCCGATATACGGCTTTTCAAAGACCTGACCGAAATAGGTGTGTGTGCCACCGAAACGACAGTTGAGGATGCCTGCCAGCGCCGCTTCGGGATAGCCGCTGTTGGGCGAAGCGTGGTTGCGTCCGTTGCGCCACACAAAACCTGCAAGTTGCGGTTTTGCCGCAACAATAATCATCAGCAGGGCGGTCAGTCGAGCGGGGATGAAGTTGGCGATGTCGTCGATATGGGCGGCCCAGCAGCCGAAGTCACGGTAGCGCTCTGTGCGGTAGCCAATCATCGAGTCGAGGGTGTTCACCATCTTGTAAGCCAACATCCCTGGGGTGCCGAGGAGCATAAACCAGAACAGCGGGGCGATGACGCCGTCGCTGAGATTCTCGGCCAGCGTCTCCAGCGCCGCCGTACGCACTTCCTGTGCCGTCAGCTCCGAGGTGTCGCGGCCAACGATGCGGGCCACCTGTGCCCTACCCTCTTCCAGTGAGCGGTCGACAGCACGGAACACCTCACGCACCTCGCGGATAAGCGTCGTGCCGGCAAGACAGTAGAAGACTATAACAAAATTGAGAATTGACAATTTGCAATTGATAATTGTTCCTATGCCAAAAGTTGCAGCGATGAGGCCAACAGCCACAAAAGCACCTTTTAGTTTGCGATGACTCCCTTTATTCAAGCGATGCTCACAGAAAGCGATTATCCTGCCGAACCACACGATGGGGTGTGGCAGCCGCTGGGGGTCGCCGAAAAGGAGGTCGAGCACCCAGCCGATGAGCAGGGTCATGGCGTTAGTCATCGGTCAGGATCTGGTACACCTTGTCAATATCGACATACTGGCGCACGTGAGCGGCCAGACGGTCGTACTGTTCGTCCTTAAACGCCTGCAGATCACGGGGACTCTTTCCACGAACATCTGAGGGGCTGTCCCCATGAGACGCTCTGTTTATCAGCCAGTCGATGACGGGGGCATTGTCGAGGAAGCCGTGGATATAGGTGCCGACACAATGGTCTGTCTGCAGGATAGCCTCATCGGTGTCGCTCACACCCTGATGGATCTCGTAGCCGCGGCACTCCTGTCCCTCAAACGGGAATGTCACCTGACGCGTCGTCTTCTCGGGCGTCATCGTGGTGCGGATGGGCAGCAGCCCGAGACCCGGCAGACTCGTGATGCTGCCCTCGATGCCGTCGGGGTCTTCTACCGTCAGTCCAAGCATCTGGTAGCCACCACAGATGCCCACCACCATACGGCCGTCGCGGTGTGCCCGCTGGATAGCTTGCGCACAGCCGTTGCGCCGCAGCTCCAGCAGGTCGTCGAGTGTCGACTTCGTGCCGGGCAGGATGATGATGTCCGCCCGACTGATGTCGTCTACGTTGCTGGTATAGAAGAGATTCACACGCGGGTCACGCTCCAGCGTGTCGAAGTCGGTGAAGTTGCTGATATGGCGTAGCAGGACAACGGCGACTTGTATTAATTGAGAATTGAGAATTGATAATTGATAATTCTTTTGGGCCAGGGCCACGGAGTCCTCCTCGTCAATGTGGATATCCTTGTAATAAGGGATGACACCCAACACGGGGATACCGCAGAGGTCTTCGAGCATCCGGCGACCGTCATCGAAGAGACGCAGGTCGCCACGGAACTTGTTGATGATGATGCCCTTGATGAGCTGGCGGTCCTCGGGTGTCTGGAGCATGATGCTACCATAGACGGAGGCAAAAACACCACCGCGGTCGATGTCGCCGACAAGGATGACATCAGCCTTCGCATGACGGGCCATCGACATATTCACGATATCACGGCCCCTCAGATTCAGCTCCGAGACACTCCCCGCCCCTTCCATCACGATGGGGTTGTAACGGGCAGCCAAGCGGTCGAAAGCATCGCACACTTCTTGACGGAAGTCCAGTTCTCCTCCTTTTTGGAAGGGGTTAGGAGTAGGTTTCCAGAAATCATAAGCATCTTTGTTACCGATAGGTCGTCCGTGAAGCACCACCTGACTGGTATGGTCGGAGTTAGGCTTCAGCAGCAGGGGGTTCATGTCCGTATGACAGGGGATGCCCGCCGCCTCCGCCTGCACGGCCTGTGCCCGGCCTATTTCGAAGCCTTCGGGGGTGGCATAGCTATTCAGCGCCATGTTCTGTGCCTTGAACGGCGCGGGGTGGTAGCCGTCCTGCTTCAGAATACGACAGAACGCCGTAGCAACGATGCTCTTGCCAACGTCGCTACCCGTTCCTACGAACATCAGCGGATGCAACTTTTTCACCATCTTCAATCCCTTCAATTCTTCAATTATTCAATTCTTCAATTCTCACAGGTCTCTTCCTGGCTTCAGCTGTTCAGCATCGTCGAAGGTAAGGATGGCATTACAGAGCGTGGCAGCGAGGTTGCTGCCGCCCTTCCGTCCCTCGACGATAATCTTCGGAATGTCGCGGAAAGGTTTCACCATGTGTTTCGACTCGCGGACATGGACGAAGCCTACAGGGGCAGCGATGATACCTGCCGGACGGGCCTTCCCCTTACGTATCAAGTCACAGAGTTCCATGAGTGCCGTCGGGGCATTGCCAAAGGCGAAGAGGGCGTCAGGATGCTCCTCGACGGCCAGACGGATGCCGGCCTGAGTTCTCGTTAATTGAGAGATTGAGAGATTGAGAGATTGAGCATTGACCATCTCTGCTACGCGCGGATCAGAGAGGTAGCACTTGGCCTCAATGCCGAGTCGCTGAAGGGCACCCTTTCGGATGCCGCTCGTCACCATCGTCACGTCAGTCACAATCGTCTTCAGCTCTCCCGAGCGCACCTTCTTGTACAGTGTCTCCACAGCCCCTTCATCGGTATAGAGGATGTTCTCCATATCGAAGTCGGCAGTGGTATGGATAGCGTGGAGCAACGCCCACTTATGGTCAAGGGGATAGTCCTTCCTTCGCAGCTCTCCCTCAATGGTACGGAAGGATTCAATCATGATATTCTGGCCAACCTTGCCTTGGTCCTGAGCAATATCACGATAGTATCCGCGAGGGGTAATCATCTTGTCGTCAGCGACATAGGACTGCGAGTTCCCGATGAGGATGACGGTAAACATATCGACATCCTCGGGATCGAAGGCACTGAGTGTTGTCACCTTCACGTTCTGGTCCTCGCGCCCCGCCTGACGGACATAGCCCACAGGGGTGTCGGCGGCACGATGCTGCAGGAAAAGCTCCTGCAGACGGTACAGCTGCCAGTAGCGTCCATGCGACTTCGGGTTGTAGATGGCGGTCACGAAATCGCCCATGGCAGCGGCGACAATCCGCTTCTCGATGACCTCCCAGGGCGTCATCAGGTCGCTGAGCGAGATGATGCACATATCATGGCCGATGGGTGCGCCAAGCAGCGAGGCCGCCTTTTGGAACGCGGAGATGCCCGGCAACGACGATACCTGTATGTCGCTACCACGCTCGCGCCGCATCTCGTAGATCAGCGGTGTCATGCCATAGATACCGGCATCGCCAGAGGAGATGACCACCACCGTCTTTCCCTGCTCCGCCAACTCGAATGCCTGCTCGGCACGCTGGCGTTCTTTCTTCATGCCCGTGTCGATGCACTGACAATCCTCCCGCACGTAGGGCTGGATAAACTGGAAGTAATACTGATAACCAACGATGGCATCGGCCTCGCGTACGACTTCGAGCACGGCGGGGGTGATGTCCTGAGGGGAGCCAGGTCCAATGCCTGCTACAATGATCTTTCCCATAGTCCTTCTACTTAAACTTCACTTTCAGCCCTACCACCAGCATACGGCCCGGCGAGTAGAGCGCATACTTACGCGTTGACGAGTCTATCCGACGGTCAACCTTGTCGAAGACGTTATCCACACCGACACTGGGTTCCAGATAAGCCCACTTCACGACATCAAGCGCATGGGTGGTATTGAGGTTCCACACGCCGAAGCCGGGAGCATTCTCATAGCTGCCAGTGTAATAGGTCTTCGACTGCAGACGGCCGTTGACGTTCACCGTCAGACCGTAACGGCCCCACGAGTGATGGTAGTTGGCGGCAATCGTAGCAGCATGACGGATGCTGCGCTCCAGCACCGTCCACTCCTCGCCACTCTTCGTCCTGGCGTAGGTATAGACATAGTTGGCAGAGAGGTTAAAGCCCTGGAACACATTCGCCGAGGCGTTGACTTGCACGCCCTTCACGTCGCCCTTGTCGCTGTTCTGATAGAGGGCATAGGAGACCATCTTGTCGGCCTGGTCCTGTGTCATCTCCGGAAACTCCGCCATAAGCATCCTACGGCTGTCGTCGTCGACCTCGACGTTCTGCTTCACCACCATGTCGTTGATGCGGTTGATGTAGCCCGTTGCGCTGACAGCAATCACCTCGTTACGGTATTCTGCATTCAGCGCGACGTAGTGACTCTTCTCTGGCTTCAGGTCTTGGTTACCGAAGCTAATCTGTGCCTTACCGCGATTCACGGAGAAGTAATGGTAGTAGAGCTCGTCCAGGCCCGGGGCACGGAAGCCCGCCGAGTAGGTAGCACGGAACCGAAAGTTTCCCGGGGCATACATCAGCGTAGCCTTCGGCGTCAGGTGCTGATCGAAGGTCTCATGGTGCGTCAGTCGCAGTCCGAGGGTAGCCGTAAAATCCTTCAGGAACTTCATCTCGTGCTGGGCGTAGGCGGCCAGCGAATAGACGTGCTGGTCGATGTTGCCGCTGGTAGCCATGAGGTTGTCCCTGCGCCAGTCGCCACCGACGATGGTCGTCGAGTTCGACGTCAGTCCAAGGATGGCCTTCAGCCGTCCTTCCATCATGCGCTGTTTCTTCGACTGGACGTAGTCGCCAACGTGATTCGTCTTCGTCTCCACGTCGTACTCCTTTCCGTAGCGGAAGCGGTCGGTCACGAAGTCGGCTTGGAGGGAGTTCTTCGCCGTAAACTTATAGATACCTCCCACATTCCAGCGAAAGCCCTTGTAGCGCATCTCGTAGTCGGTGCCGCCGGTGGGGGCCGTGGTTCCCGTAGGAGAACCTTCGGGGACTGTGGCGGTATTGGGGCGGTCGGTAATCTTGTATGAGTAGTCTACACCCGCGTTCAGAGCCAGATGCTGGTCGGGGGCATAAGTGAATTTCTGTCCGAGGATGTTGGAGCGATAACCCGTAAAGAGCGGGGCTATCGATGGTTGCGTTTCTGTGTCGGAGCCTTTCACGTATTCCAGATCGTTGTTACGATAGCTGTCTGCCTGGTCGTGTGAGAACGACGTGTAGGAGCCAAAGCCGTTCTTATAGACGTCGAGCGTCACCGACTCCGTGAGGACGCCATGTCCGGAGACACGGGTATCGGAGGTGACGCTGACCAAGTCCTGTGTCGGCTGGTCGGTGATGATGTTGATGACACCCGCAATAGCATCGCTGCCATAGAGCGACGAGGCTGCGCCGTCGAGCACCTCGATACGCTTCACGCGTGCCATGTTGATACGATTCAGGTCGACATTGTTCGAGATGTCGCCCGACAGTTTCTGACCGTTGATCAGGATGAGGATGTACTTGTTGCCAAGACCGTTGAGTCGCAGCTGCGACCCCATCGAGTTGGGCGCCATCGACACCTGCGGCATCATGCGGGTGAGTGCGCCGTCTAAGGTGCTGATGCCCTGCTCGCTGATCTCCTGACTGGAGAGCACACGCACGGGTGTTGCCGTCGACTTCAGGCGCTGGTGATGGCCTGAGCCCGTCACCACGACAGGGTTCAGGTTATAGGTACGGCTGGTCATCGACGTGTCGCGCCGTTCCATCCTGTGTATTTGCGAAAAAGCGGTACTCCCCGAAAGGAGTACCACCATGAACACGAAAAATATATTTTTCATCAAACAGAGAGAGTTTTATTCTTCAGGATACATACTGTGATAGGCATCCTCCAGGAACTCAGCGTTCTTGGTGTGGTTGATCCAGACGTTCAGCACGCCGTTGAGCTCCAGAAGACCCTGAGGATGGTTCTTCACCACGGGAACGACGGGCTCGTAGTCCTTGTGGCCGAAGAACTCGAACCAGCTGTTGTCCTCGCTCTCAGGCTCAGCAGCGTCCCAGTAGTCTTCGCCCTCACCAGCCATATCGTTATGAGCATGGTCGCCGGCGATAGACATCAGGGCATGGAGATAAACCTTGCCGCTGTTGATGCCCTTAGCCTTCATACGGCCCATCACATCCTGCTTGTAGTTCTCGGGCATATCAACCGTGCCAACGAAGTAGTTGGGGCTGTAGCTCTGGAGAGCCTCCTCCAGCTGAGTGTAACGCACGTTAGCCTTAAAGGTGTCATAGTTGTCGGGGTTGCCGTGACCCATGAAAGCAACGGCACCCTTGGCTGCCTCGTCCTTATACAAAGCGTTCAGCTGCTTGGCTACCTCGGGAATGTCCTCCTCGGGGTCGTTCAGCAGGGGCATACCCAGGAAGATGGCCTCGTCGTCGGCCAGCTTGGCGAGATAGGCATCATCGAGGTGAGCACTGGCAATGTAACCGTTGTTCATGAACTTCTTGACCGATGCAACCACAGCGGCAAACTCCTCACCAGGGATGACCTGCAGCGACTGCACATAGATCTTGCTGTATTTCGCAGCGCCGATGGCGTGGAGCAGGTAGCGGGGCTCGTAGTAGTCGCGCTTCACAATCTTGCCGTTGTCGTCGGTGTTCTCACCAGCGCTGGCACGGTTGATGCAGATGTCGCTCGAAAACGAGACGTAGACGTCGGCATCAGGGAAGGCTTTCTCGTAGGCAGCCTTAGTAGCATCAAAGGCCAGGAAGGCATTGTTCCATGTTGAGCCGAAGGCAACGAGCAGGACGGCCGTCTTCTTGCCCGACTTGGCCTTCTGTGCGGCTACCATCTGGTCGTTCACCTCGTATTCAGACACAAGGTTGTTCACTGTCTTGTCATCGTCATCATCGCTGCAGGCGGTGAAGACGGGGGCTACCATAGCAAAGGCCATAGCGCCCAGAATCAAAGATTTAATCTTCATCATTGTTAGAATTATGTTTAGGTGAATAAATATTGTTTTTAACGTTCTTGCCGTAATTGAATTTGATGGTGAAGGTGCCATACACCGTCGTTCCCGACGTGTTGTTGCCCAGATGGTAAGGATGCATGGTACGGTCCACATAGTCGAAGATGTTGTCGACGCCCAGCTCCACCCTGTATGCCAGCATCCTGCCCGCCTTGCCAAGGTCGTGACTGGTGTTGATACGCCATATCTGGAACGCCTTTCCATCGCCGTTGTTCTCATAGTAGCGTTTGCTGCTGCCACGTGTCGACAGACTGACGCCCAGCTTGTAACAGGGTGTGAACGTATGGCTGTACATCGCCGAGGCACTCCACTTATGATGTGCCGTGCCGTCGATGATGACGGTGTTCGTCTGGTCCTTCTTCTCATCGTACAGATGGGCCTCGGTGTCTAGGTAGCTGTATGCAGCGTTCAGCGTCAGCTCCTTCATCAACTTATATGACAGCGTGACATCAATGCCACTCGTCCGTGCATCGTCCATATTCTTGTACATCCGTGCCTGCACGTTACTGCTTCCGTCGCCGAGATAGGCGGTGGTGACACCGGCGGGAATCTCGCCGATAGGCACATTCACCAGGGCAATCATCCTGTCCAGCTTGTTCACGTAGCCCGTGACCGCTGCCGTCAGCTTCCTGCCGCGATACTCCACGTTGGCAGAGTAATAGTTGCTGGTCTGCGGATCCAGGTCAATGTTACCGATATTGAAAAACGTGCTGCTGCCCATCAGGTGCAGGTAGCGGTAGTGCAGTTCCTTGACGGTAGGTGCCTTGAAACCCTGGCTCCAGCCCAGCCGGAAGCGGAAGTCACCGGCCGAGAGCATCGTGCTCACCTTGGGCGTCAGACGGAGGCCAAAGTTCCCGTTCTCCACCAGTCGCAATCCCGCGGTAATGTTAAGCCAGCGGAGAGGATTGAGCTCATCCTGCACATACAAGGCTGCCGTCCAGTCATAGGCCGTTCCCGTCTCCGTTCGCTCGGGAGCTTTCAGGTAGTCGTAGCGGTACTCGGCACCGGCGTTCAGCGTATGACCATAAGGCAGATAGAAGATGCCCTTCAGCTGTCCCATCAGCCGCTGCTGGTCACTCTGCAGCTTGCTTTGTCCGGGCAGCATAGCCACGGAGAACCACTCGCCGTTCTGGTCACCATACTCCTCGCCCTGCAACAGCACATAGTCGTAGTGCTTGGCCGTATAGTCGTAGTAGTAGGCGTGCTTGTTCCAGTCCACGTCTAACGACACGACATCCCTCTCTCCTCTTGCTCCTTGCTCCTTGCCCCTTGCTCCAAGATACCACTTGCCGCCCACCGATGCCGAGGCGTTGTTGTAGCGCAGGTCGTAGGTATAGACGTCGCAGCTGGGATGGCGGCCGTTCCGTGGCCTGAGGATATTCTTCTTGTAGTAGGTACCCTCGGCATAGAGCTGTAGGGCGGACGTTGGCTGGAAGGTCAGACGCTCGGCCAGCTGCCAGTTGCGGAACTTGTTCACCGTCTTGTTCTTGCTGTCGGTGAGCACCATTCCCTCGGCAAACTCCTCGGCGGTGTTCTGCCAGCCGTCGTTGCGTTGCAGCTGGAAGTTGGTCTGGGAACTGAACTTACCAAAGGTAAGGGCCACGGTGTTGTGCTGACGCAGGTCGTTGTGCGTGCCGTAGCGCGTGCTGTTGTCGGCGTAGACGCCCTTCTCGGTATGTTTCTTCGTGATGATGTTGATGACACCTGCCATGGCATCGCTGCCATAGAGTGCGCTCTGAGCACCCTTCACGATTTCTATCTTCTCAATGTTATGAGGGTCGATGAGCGAGAGGTCGTTCTCGCCCCCCACGTCGCCGTGGATACGCTTGCCGTCGATGAGCACAAGGATGTAGTTGTTGCCCAGGCCGTTCATCTGCATCTGACTACCCATATCGCCCTCGCTGAAGGCGAACGACGCGGTTAGGCCGGCGAGAATGTCCTCCAGACTCTTCCCGCCATACTGCTGCAGCATCTTTTGACTGATAACCTCTGTCTGTACCGGGGCATCCTTCAGCAGATGGCGCGTTCCCGTACCGGTAACCACCACCTCCTGCAAGCTGTCCTGACGCCAGATGTCACTCGTCTGTGCCAGCACGGCGACAGACGATAGCCAAAAGCCAATAGCTAATATTCGTTTCTTACTCATTTGTTCCGTAGCGCCAGCTCCTGGGCGCACGTCATCATATTTATGGCAGGCTTGACCTTCGGTCGAGCCCTGCTTCGCTCGGCATAGCTGAAGCAAGCTTCGCTCTGCTCTCGCTAATGGCAGGTCTTCTGACTCTCCCCAGTCTGCTTTACCTTCCCGACAATTTCAATTCTTCAATTTTTCAATTTTAGAATTCTCAGCATCAGTGGCGTTATACAAGCAGACCCCTTTAACGGGGATTACAGCTGCAGGAACAGTTCCGGACTCTCACCGGATTCCCTTACATCATGGTGTCGCGCAGGCACCTGATTGCCATTATCGTCGGCAAAGGTAATGCAAATCAAACGAAAATGCAAATAAAATGCGAAAAAAATGCTTCGACAATGGGATACAATACATTTTTTTGTATCTTTGCACCCATGAAAACATCTTTTCTTGTGGCTGCACCCACGAGCGGGTCGGGAAAGACGACCATTGCCCGCGGTCTGATGGCACTGCTGACACAGCGGGGCTACCGCGTACAACCGTTCAAGTGCGGTCCCGACTACATCGATACGAAGTTCCACGAAGCCGTCTGCGGACGGCCCTCGGTGAACCTCGACACGTTCATGGCCACGCCCGACCATGTGCGCGAACTCTTCCAACGCTATGGTGCCGACGCCGACGTGTGCATCGTCGAAGGCATGATGGGGCTCTTCGACGGCTACGACCGCGACCGCGGCTCGTCGGCCGAGATTGCCCGCGTCCTCGATATCCCCGTCGTGCTCGTGGTCGACGCGAAGTCGGCGGCCTACTCGATGGCGGCGCTACTCTCGGGCTTCATCAACTTCCGGAAGGATGTCCGCATTGCCGGGGTTATATTTAATAAGGTGGGATCGTCCCGACACTTCGAGATGCTGCGACAGGTGTGCGACGACCTACACATTGAATGCTTCGGCTACCTGCCCAAGACGGCCGCGTTGGAACAGGGCTCGCGATACCTGGGGCTCGACTTCAGCCTCACCCCCGACCCCTCTCGCGAGGGAGAGGGGAGTAGTCACCTTATTGACAATATGTTTGGTAATATTGCCGATCATATTCTCACAGAATTTTCTAAAGACGCCAACCTTAAAAAACATACTCTTTCAAGTACAAAAAACTATTCACTCCCCTCTCCCCCGCGAGAGGGGTCGGGGGAGAGGCTTCTTATAGCCCGCAACGCGGAGTCGTTCTCGTTCCTCTATCAGGAGACGATAGACAGTTTCGGCGAAGTACACTACTTCGACCCCGAGACGGAGGTACCCTCGTTCCAAGGTATCGACCTGCTCTACCTGCCCGGCGGCTACCCCGAGAAGCACGTGGAGACGCTGGTGGCCAACGAAGCCTGTCGACAGGCTATCCGCGACTTTGCCGAGCGGGGAGGACGTGTCGTGGCGGAGTGTGGCGGCATGATGTACCTCTGCGAGAAGATTGTCACGGACGATGGCGACTACCCGATGTGCGGCGTGCTGCCCTACGCCATCACAGCGCGGACGGCCGACCGCAAACTCTCGCTGGGCTACCGTCGCTTCATGCTCGACGGACGGGAATACCGTGGGCATGAGTTCCACTACACCCAGTTCCTGGGCGACGTTCCCCCAAGCGTCACGCTGGTATACAACGCCAAGGGCGAGCCCGTGCCGACGCCCGTCTTCCGATACAAGAACGTGCTGGCAAGCTACACACATCTGTACAATATATGAAGTTCATCGTTATAGGGATTACAGACAACCCGGAGCCGTTCTTCCCACCCGAGGTCACGGAAATCATCAAGCAGGGGAAGGTATTCTCAGGCGGTCGCCGCCACCACGACATCGTGGCGCCGCTACTGCCTAAGGACGCCGAGTGGATCGACATCACCGTACCCCTCGATGCCGTCTTCGATAATTATCAATTATCAATTATCCATTATCCATTGATGCCCATCATCGTCTTCGCCTCTGGCGACCCGCTGTTCTTCGGCTTTGCCAACACCCTGCAGCGGGAGTTCCCTGACGCTGAGCTTCGCGTCTTCCCGACGTTCAACTCCCTGCAGATGCTGGCCCACCAGCTGGTGATGCCCTACCACGATATGCGCATCGTCTCGCTGACGGGACGTCCATGGCCGGCATTCGACCGTGCCCTCATCGAACGCACACCGAAGATAGGCATCCTGACGGACCGTGAGCACACCCCTGCCGCCATCGCCCAGCGGATGCTCGACTACGGCTACTGTGATTATACGATGTACGTAGGCGAACACCTGGGCAACCCGGCCCTCGAGAAGGTGACGATGCTCACCCTCGACGAGGCTGCCCAGCGACAGTTCGCGACACCCAACTGCGTGATAGTCAAATCTCTCTCCTCTCTCCCCTCTCCTCTCTCCTCTGAATTCGGCATCCCTGACGCCAGCTTCGCCCTACTCGACGGCCGGGAGAAGATGATTACGAAGATGCCTATCCGTCTGCTGACGCTGCAGGCGCTGGAGCTCCCGACGAAGCACATCTTCTGGGACATCGGTTTCTGTACGGGCAGCGTCTCCATCGAGGCGCGACTGCAGTTCCCTCATCTGGAGATCCACAGCTTCGAGATACGTCCGGAGTGCGAGACCATCATCCACGAGAACGCCCGCCGTCATGGTGCCCCCGGCATCCACGTCCATATGGGGGACTTCCTAACTACTCCCCTCTCTATGGGAGAGGGGCTGGGGGTGAGGCTTCCCGATGCCGTCTTCATCGGCGGTCACGGCGGCCACTTGAAGGAGATCATGGCAAAGATACTGACGTTGCTGGCTCCCGGTGGCGTCATCGTGATGAACAGCGTCAACGCACCACTTGTCAAGACCGACAGCCACCAGCTATGGGACGAGGCGTGCCGGGAGCTGGGGTTGCAGCAGGAGACTCCACTTCATATCCAACTGAATGATCATCACCCAATAACCATACTGAAATGCAGAAGATAGCGATTATACAGATTAGCGAGGAGGGCAAGCATATCGCCCGCCTCATACTGAGCCAGGTATTTGCCCAGAAGAACGAGGCAGAGATCATCAGCCGTGTGAACGTTGGTAAGCGCTGGACGGATTTCGATGCGTTTGTGTTCGTTGGAGCCATGGGCATCTGCGTGCGCACCATAGCCCCTTATATCAAGGACAAGCACACGGACCCCGCCGTGGTGTGTGTTGACTCGTTGGGGCTGAATGCTATCTCTGTGCTCAGCGGACATATCGGTGGGGCCAACGACCTGGCGCGGGATATAGCTGCGATGATTGGTGCCCGCGAGGTCATCACCACCCAAAGCGATAATGCCGGCCTTTGGGCACTTGACACCTTCGAGCAACGTTTCGACTGGCCCGTTGCCAGCGACATCGAGGATATGAACCAATGCATCTTTGCGTTCGTCAATCGTGAGCCAACGGCCTTGCTGTTAGAGGCTCGTGATGAGGGTACGGACTATTTGGAGGCTACGAAGCCTGAGCACGTGACCATCATCGACGACATCAGCGAGGCTGACCCCAAGAAATACAGGTTGCTCATCATGGTGACGCCCTTTAACCGTAGTGCTCCAGAGGGTATGCTTGAGTTGCATTTCGTGCCGATGGTGGGGACGATAGGCTTCGGACTGGCGCATCATCCTGAGGATTACGAGGACATCTACGACGAGATTGACGAGGCCTTTGCTAATCGTGGCATCCTGCCCTGTTCCCATAAGTATTGTACGATTGATGTGAAGGAGGACGAAGAGTTCTGTGCGATGCTCGAAGATGAATACGACGAGGAGGTGACGTTCTTCACAGCCGAGGAACTGGCTGCCGTTGAGGTGCCTAATCCCAGCGAGACCGTTCAGAAGCATGTCGGTACGCCCAGCGTCTGTGAGGCGGCGGCCATCCTCGGCTCCAATCACGGAAAACTGATTGTTCCCAAGGTGAAAGGCAAGAATTGGACGGCGGCATTGGCCATCGACTACAAGCATCTGCGTCAGAAGCAGGGGCACATCGAGATTGTCGGTGCCGGCCCTGGCGATCCTGACTTGGTAAGTGTGCGTGGTCGTAAGATGCTGGAGAAGGCCGACCTCATCCTTTATGCCGGCTCGCTGGTACCCAAGGCGCTCACCGACTGTCATAAGCCCGGTGCCACGGTACGCTCGTCGGCCGACATGGCACTCGAGGAGCAATGCGCCCTGATGAAGCAGTTCTATGACCAGGGGAAGTTCATCGTCCGCCTGCATACCGGCGACCCCTGCATCTTCGGCGCCATACAAGAGCAGATGGCGTTCTTCGACCGTAACGGCATGTCGTACCACATCACCCCAGGCATCAGCAGTTTCCTCGCCGCCGCCGCCGAGCTACGCAGCCAGTTCACCATCCCCGAGAAGACGCAGACCATCATCCTCACACGTGGCGAGGGGCGCACGCCGATGCCGGAGAAGGAGCAACTCCACCTGCTGGCGCGCAGCCAGTCGACGATGTGCATCTTCCTCTCGGCCGCCATCGTCGACGACGTGCAGCGCGAGCTCCTGCAGGAGTATCCCGAGGACACGCCCGTCGCCGCCTGCTACCACCTGACGTGGCCCGACCAGCGGATCTACCGCGGCGTGCTGAAAGACCTCGCAAAGATGGTCCACGACAACCACCTCACGCTGACCACGATGCTCGTCGTCGGCGAGGCCATCGACAACCGCGAGGGGCTCTCGGAGTTATACAACAAGCACTTCACCCATCTGTTCAGGAAAGGGGAGGGAGATGATTGAGTAATTATGATACTGATTTTCGGAGGTACAACAGAGGGCCGAAAGGCTGTGGAGGTGCTGGAGGAAGCTGGCTCGCCTTACTTCTATAGTACGAAGACGGGTGAGCAGGACGTGACGCTGCACCACGGCCAGCGCGTAGATGGTGCGATGGACGGTGAGGCGATGCGCACATTCTGCCGTGAGCACGCGATACGCCTCATCGTGGATGCCGCCCACCCGTTTGCCTCGCAGCTACACCAGACGATAGCCGATGTGGCCGCCGAGCTACAACTGCCCGTCATCCGCTATGAAAGGATCTATCCCCCACGCGACCCCGACATCGAGTGGATTGACGACTACTCCGACCTCTCCTCTCTCCTTTCTCCCCCCTCCACTCTTTTAGCAACGACAGGCGTGCAGAGCATCGGCAAGTTGAAGTGGCTGGAAAAAGAAGGAGTAAAAGTCATCTACCGCATTCTGAACCGCGAGAGCAGCATCGCGTTGGCACACCAGCAGGGAGCAAGGGACGATCAGCTATGCTTCTATCCTTCTGATCCTATAGGGGACAGTCCCCATGTAATCCGCTCCGCTTCTCACACAGGGGACAGTCCCCTTGAGGCCGATGCCATCCTCCTCAAGGAGAGCGGCATCAGCGGTGGCTTCGTCGAGAAGGTGGCAGAGGCACGTGCCAAGGGTATGCGCATCATCGCCATTAAGCGCCCAGAAATTGCACAGCGGAACCGACCCTATTGTGTTATTTGCAACGGGCCCTACGGCTTGCGTCGGGCGGTGGAGAGGTTGCTGCCGGAGTTCTTCCCCCTGCACAGCGGACTGACGACAGGCACGTGTGCCACAGCAGCGGCCATAGCCGCAACGCTCCGACTGTTGAATAAAGACACACAACCGAAAGACATAGAAGTCCTTTTACCGAACGGGGAAACAATCTGGGTTCCTGTTGGTTACAGAGATAACTATGCCTACTGCATCAAGGAGGCTGGCGACGATCCTGACGTAACGAACGGCATCGAGATTCGCGCAGCCGTGAGTCTTGGGGACTCCAGACCCTCCCCCGACCCCTCCCTAGATGGAGGGGAGTGGTTAGTGATTGAGGGCGGCGAGGGTGTGGGCCGCTTCACCCTCCCCGGCTTCGACTACCCGCCAGGTGAGCCCGCCATCAACAAGGGCCCGCGCGAGATGATCCGAAAAAATTTGGAGAGACTAATCACTCCCCTCCATACAGGGAGGGGCCGGGGGTTGGTCTGTAGGCTTTCCGTCCCTGGTGGCGAGGAGATAGCCCGCCGCACCTTCAACCCCCGTCTGGGCATCGAGGGCGGCATCTCGATTATCGGTGTCTCGGGCATCGTAAAGCCATTCTCCGAGGAGGCGTTTATCGACAGCATCCGCAAGTGCGTCAACGTGGCCCTCGCCAGCGGCACCAACCGCGTGGTCATCAACAGCGGCGGCAAGAGCGAGCGCTTCGTGAAGGCCCTCTATCCCACCCTGCCGCAGCAGGCGTTCGTGGAGTACGGCAACTACATCGGCGAGACGCTCAAGATTATCCGTGAGCTCTCAGACGCTTCGGTAAACGTTACGCTGGGCGTGATGCTGGGCAAGGCGGTGAAACTGGCCGCCGGTCATCTCGACACGCACAGCCGTAAGACGGTGATGGACAAAGCGTTCATCAGCAAGATGTTAGAGGAAGCCGGCATCAGCATCGACATCAGCGACATGACGCTGGCCCGCGAGCTCTGGGAGCGGATTCCGGCGTGCGGACGAATGCCGTTTGCCCGAACTGTCATTCGCCAATGCGAAGACGTCTGTCGCCCGTTGCTGCCAGGAGAACGTCTGACCATCCTGCTCATCGACGACGAGGGAGAGATTTATCAGTAACTATTCGGCAACGTCATCCTTACGGCGACGGAAGAGAACCATAGCGATGACTGGCGCACCGACAAGGGCGGTGACCGAGTTGACGGGAAGGGCCCCCTCGAAGCCGGGCATACGGGCAATGAGATTGCACAGCAACGCCAGGACGGCACCACAGAGCATCGTGGCAGGCATCAGCACACGGTGGTCGCTGGTGCGGAAGAAAGCCCGCGCCAGATGGGGCACCGCCAAGCCAATGAACATGATAGGACCGCAATAGGCCGTGACGATGGCCACCAGCACGCCGCTGCTGACGATGACCAGCAGGCGCGCCCGCCGGATGTTCAGCCCGAGGTTGGAGGCATAGCGGTCGCCAAGCAGCAAGAGGTTCATCGGTTTCACCAGCAGACAAGCCAGCGGCAGCAGCACACACATCAGCACGACGAAGAGCACCATCTCGTCGCCGGAGACGCGGCTGAACGAGCCCAGTCCCCACACGACGAACGACTTTACGTCCTCCTCGGGTGCCAGGAACTTCAGCACGCCGATGATGGCATTGGCCAAGTAGCCTATCATCACACCGATTATCAATAGCGTGACGTTACCCTTCACTTTCTGCGACAGCCACATGATCAGCACCAACACAGCCAGCGCGCCGACGATGGCAGCCACAGACATGGCGGCATCGCCGAGATAGCCGAGACGGCTCAGCGCCACACCACCGATCTTGCCCGACAGCAGCACCACGAAAGCGACGCCCAGTGCCGAGCCGTTGGAGATGCCCAGCACCGAAGGGCCTGCCAAGGGGTTGCGGAACACCGTCTGCATCTGCAGACCGCTCACCGCCAGTCCCGCTCCGGCCATGATGGCCGTTAGGGCCTGTGGCAGTCGCGACTTCCAGACGATGTTCGTCCAAATTTCGTTCGAGCCGTCGCCCATCAGGATGCTGCACACATCGCCCAAGGGAATCTTCACCGAGCCTAACAGCAGATTGACCACCGTCAGGACAACGATGGCCACCAGGAGGACGATAATCTTTGATACTCTCATTGTATTTTTTCTTTCAACCACGAATTTCACGAAGGTATAGCTCGACGGCCCCGTAGGGGGAAAGTCAATTTCTCGAATTAAGCTGCGCCATATTAATTCGTTTAATTCGTGTAATTCGTGGTTTTATTTCTCCAACAGTTTGTAGAATTTTGGTTCGTAGTCCTTCTCCACCAACTCCGGGTGGAAGATGGCGACGAAGTCCTTCAGCAGCACGTCGGGCTCCACGGGTGCTATCTCGTAGTACGGTGTCTGCTTCATGTTACAGTAGATGACCTTCCGCTCCTTGAACGCCTTGAACAGCTCGTTGCGGGGCTCGCTGGCTTTCAGCGCCTCGTACGAGAACTCGCCGGGGTAGCTGTTCAGGATGCGCCAGTAGTCGGCATTGGCCGCCAGCGCGTACATCTTCTCGAACTCCAGGTTCTCGCCGCTAGTCTCCTCGTCGTCGATGACATAGCGGGCACCGGCATCGCGGAAAATCTGCGCCAGGTAGTTACGGCCGCCAACGGCGTGCCACGTGCCGTAGTGCATCTCGCCGCTAAATACCGTGGGCTGTCCTCCTTCTCCCCCCGGGGAGTCGGAGGGGGCTTGGGCTTTCTTCTTGAGCTCGTTGTAACGACTTTCTATGCCTGCGAAAGTCTCGTTGGCCTCCTTCTCCTTGCCGATGAACATTCCCACGAACTTCACCCACTCCGCCTGTCCCAGCGGGTCGAGCTCCTGATAGCCCAGGTGGGGTACCAGCGTGATGCCCATCTCGCGGATGGCATCGTAGCCGCCACGCTTCGACGGCGAGATGAAGATGACCTGCGGATTGGCGGCCAGGACAAGCTCCGTGTCGAAGTTGCCCTCCATGCCGATTTTCACAATACGGCCGTCCTTCACGCGGGCCAGGATATCCTTGTTGAAGAGGTTCTTCGTACCTGTGATGCCACGCACCACGTCGTGGGCGTCGAGCACCGTGAAGTTCGACAGCTGCAGGGCTGTCATCACGATGGCGCGATCTATGGGCACCCGGATCTTCGTGTAGCCGTCGGGCACCTGGGTCTCATCGTTGCGCACCAGCGCAAAACGGTATTCACTACCCCTGCCCTTCATTTTCCCCTCGCCTTTGGAAGAGGGGTTATAGGTGATGCTCACCAACCGGACGTCGGCCGAGTCGCGCACACTGACGCCCGTAGCATACTTAAAGACAATCCCCTGAAGCGAATCCTGCGCCGCAGCGTCGCCAGCGGCAGCCGCCGACTGCCCGTTCCTCGAACTGCAGGCACAGAACATGGCGGTGAGCGCCGTCAAGACAGAAAAAACAACTCCTTTTCTCATGCTTAAGTGACCTTTTTCGGTGCAAAGATACAAAATTTTCCACTTTTTGACCTGTCGATAGAAAAAAAAACGTAACTTTGCACCCGAAATGGCAATCAGGTGCCAGCGCGACACCTTGATGTAAGGGAATCCGGTGAGAGTCCGGAACTGTTCCTGCAGCTGTAATCCCTGTTAAAGGGGTCTGCTTGTATAACGCCACTGATGCTGAGAATTCTAAAATTGAAAAACTGAAGAATTGAAATTGTCGGGAAGGTAAAGCAGACTGGGGAGAGTCAGAAGACCTGCCATTAGCGAGAGCAGAGCGAAGCTTGCTTCAGCTATGCCGAGCGTCGCAGAGCTCGACCGAAGGTCAAGCCTGCCATATAAATGATGACGACCGCTCAGGAGTTAGCGGTGCGGAAAAGGAAGAAAAATGGATGAACCATCATGGCTATGGCATTGCTGTGGCCAGCACCTGAGGGTATCAGCATGCCGCTCAGGGCTACCTCGTGGAGGAAAACCTTTTATTATATAGTTGTTTTGCTGTTGCCCTCCTGTCTTGTGGCCGACGTAGCGCGCCAGAACCACAGACAGCGGGCGACAGCCTTGCTTTTCGGTAGACACACACAATTTTTGTAGAAAAATGTGATTTTTTCCAAAAATATCCGTATCTTTGCAGCAATTTATTAACTGAACATGAAACGGATATGTGATTTTATAGCCCACTGGATAGGGGCATTGGTGCTGATAGTGGCTGTGGTGAGCCTGGTCGTGCCGGCATCGTTCGTATGGATGGACACGTGGCTCATCAACCCCATGCTTGGCGCCATCATGTTCGGCATGGGACTGACACTCTCGCCACAGGACTTCAAGATTGTGCTGAGCCGTCCGAAGGATATCCTCCTCGGCTGTCTCGCGCAGTACACCGTCATGCCGCTGCTGGCGCTGGCGCTGACGTGGGCCTTCGCCCTGCCCAAGGAGCTGGCCATCGGCGTCATCCTCGTGGGCTGCTGTCCGGGCGGCACGGCGTCGAACGTCATCACCTACCTGGCCAAGGGCGACCTGGCGCTGTCCGTGGGCATGACCGCCGCCTCGACGTTGCTGGCACCGCTGCTGACGCCGCTGCTGGTGTGGGCATTGGCCGGCACGATGGTTGATGTCGATACCGTGGGGATGATCCTGAGCATCGTCTACGTGGTCATCGCGCCCATCGTGTGCGGACTGCTCTGCCAACGCTTCCTGCCCAGTCTCACCCGTCGTCTGACGCCCTATCTGCCGGCATTCTCGTCCATTGTGATAGCGCTGGTGGTGGGCATCGTCGTCTCCCATAATGCCGACCGCCTGCTGACCGCTGGCCTGCTGGTGGTGGCCGTCGTCATGATCCATAACCTGCTCGGCCTGGCCATCGGCTACACCGTCGGTCAACTGTTGAAGCTCCAGAAGCCCAAGTGCGTGGCGCTCAGCATCGAGGTGGGTATGCAGAACTCCGGCCTCGCCTCGTCGCTGGCCGTGCTCCACTTCGCCGCCTACCCGCTGGCCACCATCCCCGGTGCCGTCTTCAGCGTCTGGCACAACATCAGCGGCGCGCTGGCGGCCCGCTTCTACTCCCCGAAAATCGAAAACAAACAATCTATAAAACAGAACTAATATCTATTTGTTATGAACAAAACGACGAAATGGGTGCTCGCCGCCATCCTGACCATCTGCGGCAGCATGAACGTGCAGGCAGAGACGCTGCGCGGCACCGTGAAAGACGCTATTACCGGCGAGGCGCTGATGGGCGCAACGGTAAGAATCCTGGAACTGGACAATGCGGCCGCCGTGGCCGACATCGACGGTAACTACCGCATCACCCTGAACAAGGGCGGCCGATACACCATCGAGACCAACTACATCGGCTACGAGCCGAGCGTGATGAAGGAAATCCTGATCTCCGGTGCCAAGGAGGTCGTGGTCGACATCGAGCTGCGCGAGAACAACACCGAGCTGAAGGAGGTGGTGGTCAAGCCCCGCGTCAACAAGGAGGCCACCGTCAACCCCGCCGTGCTGACAGGCGGTGTAATGCTCTCCATGGAGGAGGCCAGCCGTTTTGCCGGCGGCTACAACGACCCTGCCCGTCTGGTCGCATCGTTTGCCGGTGTGTCGGGCGATGCTGGCGGTAGCGGACTCTCGATTCATGGTAATGCACCCGAGCGTATGCAGTACCGTATCGAAGGCGTCGAGGTGTTTACACCTAACCACTTCAACGACATGTGGGATGCCGGCTACGGACTGGTAAGTGCGCTGAACTCGAACGTCATCGGCAACAGCGACTTCTTTACCT
>JAEEGG010005362.1_pt1 | contig 30554 bp, 17 predicted proteins | sample 9134161 | NCBI WGS metagenome assembly JAEEGG01 (sample SAMN16246543, study PRJNA631951) | gut metagenome | biome: gut microbiome; feature: rumen; material: CR-attached | host: Bos | place: Iran: Karaj | collected 2018-10
TCACCTTCACATCCACATCCTTATAACCGATATAAGAGATATGCAGGGTGGCATTGGCACCTACCGTAATAGAATAGTTACCTTCGAAATCAGTCACAGTCGCATTCTTTGTGCCAACTTCGGTAACCGTTGCACCGATGACTTCCTCACCGTGTGAATCGACTACCTTACCGGTAACCTTGCTCTGGGCGGATGCTCCTAAAGAGAGGAGCATCAACCCTGCGAGCAGGAAAAATCTGAATATCTTATTGTTCATATCCTTCTAGGTTTTTAATTAGCTTTTTTTCCGATTTTATCGAAATATGGATAGTAAGCCGCATCCAGCATCTCAAGGTGGCATCCCTCAAGTGTGAAGTAGCAGCCAATCTGACCCTCGATACTGCCAACCTCCGCCGAGTATTCGGGGAAGAACTCGCCGTTAGCCTTCTTCTGCGGAGCAGAGACTCTGACTGTCGAGCCTTCATGCGATACGCCAACCCAGCACTCAGCACCGTTCATGTCGGCGGGATAGGTATCCCATACGAACGACTGGTTCAGTGTATGGTTACCTTCGATATCCCACTTAGAGCCCCAGCCCCATGCATCAGCGCGAAGAACGAAGTTCTCACTGTCACCACCGGTACTTGCACCACCATTGTTAGTGCAGATGAATACCCAGTTCTCCCAGTTAGAACCTGCACCCTTATTATGGTTAATGAAGTGGAATACAAATGGATTAGCATTCTTTGGACCTTCCTTGAAACCGAAGACATCGGTAAACTCCTGCCAGAAGCCAGAAGTGTTATCAACCTTACCGACGAAGGTTCCTGGTTCATACATCTTACCTACAAAACATTCTTCCGGATCGAGTTCCAGATAAGCCTTCTCCAAGGTAAAATACAGACCACAGGTCTCAGCAGTAGCGCCTTCATAGACAAACTGCATGTTGTATTTCGTGCCACTGGTAGTTGTTGTAACGGCTGAAACGGTAATCGTTCCACCCTTTCTGGTGGCAGACAGGTCCACGTAGGCACCATTCATATCTGCCGTGAAGGTATCCCAGTTGTAGTCGCTGGTCATATTGCCTGGTGACTCGAAACCTTGACCCCATGCCCACGCATCGGCACGAAGCACGAAGTATTCACTGTCACCACCAGTGCTGACACCACCATTATTAGTACAAATCAGCACCCAGTTTTCCCAGTTGTTACCACCAGCAGTATGGTTGATGAAACCAAAGTGAACGGTCTCACCATCTTTCAACTGCATGACGGGTTCAGAGAATACGGTCCAGAAGCCAGCATCACAAGCCGTGCTACCAACAACAACATATTCCTTGCTGCCAGCGTCTTCACCACCGCCACCTCCGGCTTTATTAACGAGGATCTGCTGTACTTGAGCCTGTGCAAGTGCCTTATCCCAAATGGCAATGTCGTCAAAGGCAAATCCACCATCGTTATCACCCCAGTCCCAAGCCTGGTTACCACCTACACAAATGTAGTTCAGGTCGGCACCATTATTAAAGAGACCTGTGATGTTCTGTCCATCAGCAGTTGGATCAAGAATCCACTGGTTGGTAATCTCACCATCCATATACTGCGTTACCTCATTGGCCTTGAAGGTCACACAGTAATAGTGCCACTTGTTATCAGAGAGCCAGTTATCAACGAAGTTGAAGTCTGGGCTAGTAGCCTCCCAAGCGTTTGAGTGATAGATGTTGTTCTTACCCTCTACATTCTGTGCGCTTGTGAAATCGCACCAGCCATTATTGTTCACTTGAACATTACCACGGCTCTGGAGTGCCAACATCGGCGCACCATTGGTAGGATTAGGCGCAGCACCATAAGCAGTAAAGAATGGTGCGTATGTGTACGCGTCAAGACCACCTGCATTAGCAGCATTTACCCAGAAACCGATAGTCATCTCTTGTGACTCGGCAGAGTGTGAAAGTGCATCAGCAGGAAGCTTCAGATAGTTGGTACGGAGTGCACCGCCAACATTCTGGAACACTGTGCCAAAGAATGGATCAGCATCTTTAGCCATAGCACCTGCACCGACAATCTCTGCACCACCAAGGTCTGCGTCGAAGTTTGCTACAAAGACTGGAGTTGGAACAGGAACGTTACCCTTCTTGATCTCAGGACGAGCATAATCCTTCTCGTTCATCTGATTACGGATGAAAGTAATGTCATCCACGAAGATGTCGTCTGTTGCGCTAAGCGTGATCGTCTCACTCTTATCGATAGCCTCGATAATAGCAGCATTCTCGGCAGCGGTTGTACCTACTGCCTCACCATCAACATACAACTGGAAGTTGTTGGCCCAGACCTGGAAAGCGACAAAGTGCCACTCGCCATCGGTCGTCACTTCCGTGGAACCGGCGGGAGCACCCTTGAGCTTCAGCTCTGCACCACCGACACTCAACACTGGAGCATCGGCGACACCTTCTGGGGTTTGAAGCCAGAAAGTAAATCCTGCACCTTTCTGCAACTTAACATCAGTAAAGGGGCTCAATAAAGCCACAGTACCTCCGCCTAAATGCAGAACCTGACTGTAGAGGAAGTCATCATAAACAACCTCTGCCACTGTTGCCGAGTAAGATTGAACATAACCCAGTTCTTCGAGCGAAGTACTCTCGTTGAAATTGAGAGTTGACAACTTCTCACGGGTCGGATAGACATCTGTTCCCGCTGCCGGGTCCATCTGTCCCCAATCCGAGCAAGATGCCAGACTGGTCATCAGTCCAATCATACCAACAAACGCCATGAATGATGTTTTAATCTTCATAATGCAATTCGTTTTTTAGGTTAGAAAAATTAATTATATTAGTGAAATTTTCCGCAAAATTAGGTTTTATTAGTAGATAGTAGGTGGACAAAACGATTTAATAGGTGGACAAAACGATTTCCGTCCTCTTATGTGTTTATTTTCCACTTCTTGAGCTATATCAAGACGCCTCTTGACCTACATCAAGACCATGAACTCGGATTCACTCCGAACATCTTCGTAAAGCAGCGCGTGAAATACTTCGGGTCATTGAACCCTACTTTATATGCTATCTCAGTGATATTTCGATTGCCCGTCTTCGCAGAGAGCATTTCCTTAGCCATATTCAATCGGTAATTACGGATGAACTGTCCTACGGGGACACCCACCTCGGCATTCAGATGCTTGCTGGCCACCGTACGGCTCATGCCAAGGGCTTCACAAAACTCCTGAACGCCGAACTCAGAGTTCATGTAATTTGCCTCCATGATAGTCATCACTCGTTCCATAAACGGAATGGTGCTTTTGAGTTGTTCCTCCTTGTCGGCCTCAACACTCTTAGTGACACTATCCTTGTAACGCTGTTGGTTGTCGAGGATATTCTGGATGCGCGACTGAAGCTGGCGCGGATCATCAGACTCTTCCAAAACCCTACGGATAGGACTCAGCAACTGTTCGGCCTCTTGTCGTTTCAGATGGGCAGCCCACCTATTATATATATAGATAACGACCGCCACAAAAAGAATACTCAGCAACAGCCGGAACCACCAACTGTTCCAGAATGAGGGATGAACAACAATCTCTATGGAGGCAGTATCTGCATCATCATCAGATAACGAGGATACATATCTGACCTCAAAAGTATAACGGCCTGGAGGCAATGCGCTATAACGCACAGAATGCTCTCCAAACTTCAGAGGCGTCCATTCGTCATCGAGACCTTTCATCCGATAACTGAACATGGCCTGTGCCTCATTGCCATAATCCAAGGCAGAAAACGAGATGGAGAAAGAGCGGTTGCTCTCCCGCAGATGAATGGAAGAGGCTATTGAGATATCGTCCGACAAATACTCACTACCAGCGTTGATGTCCTGATTATCAACCATCAAATGGGTAAAGACAAGTTTACCATTAGGCTTTGACTCAGTATTTTCTCCAAGCACCTCGATCAAGCCTCCCTCGCTGCCTAAGTAGATGACGCCAGCATCATCCCTGACTGCGGAGTTCCAATAGAAATGATGATTAACAAGTCCTTCATTCTCGAAATAATTGGAGAAGATACGCGTCTTCGGATCATATACAGACAGACCATTCTGAGTGGTAATCCACAGATGGCCGTTCAAATCCTCAACAATACCTTTAACACCGCCAAAGACCAAGCCATCCTCGGTTGTCAGAGCCTCGAATTGCCTGCGGCCATCTTTGCCTGTCTTTATCAATCGGTAAAGACCATAGCCGTTGCTGCCAAGCCAAAGCGTGCCATCCTTCGTCTGATAGAAGGAGGATATCTTATCCACAATCCGGGAGCCAGGCTCATCTAGTTTATGGGCTATGCCCTCCGTCTTAAACGGTCGGTGCCCCTGACGGCCGGAATTCAGGTCAACGATTCGCAAGCCTTGCATACAGCCCATCCACAGGAAACCGTCACGATCGACGATGGCACCGATACAACCCGTAACGCTGCGGCAGCCTTCGAATGGTTCCTCAATCTTCTGTGTCTTGTAATCGTAGAAATACAAGCCGGCATTACTGCCTATCCACATTCCGTCGTTGATCGTGTCATTGGCCAAAGCACCAATGAAACCGGTACGTATGCTATAGTCTCTGGGCAATTCGATGCGCGATATCTTCTGCGGGCTCTTCCTGTCAGTCACACAGAGTCCCCCACCCCAGGTGCCAACCCAGAGCCGGCCATGATGATCGGCAGCAAGGGCAGAAACGCTGTTATGAGACAAACCTGAATTGGATGTCGTGAAATGGATAAAGTCTGTAGAGCCTTTTTCTCTGAGATTAAGTCCACCTTCAACCGTTCCCACCCATAGCCGACCGTCGGGTTCGACATACATGGCATTGACGGGATTCGGAGATAATGAATTGGGACTGCCCGTATGTACAGAATTTCGCAGAAGCAGACGACGCGGAGACAAGCAGGTAATACCTCCTGACTCAGTACACACCCAGATATGACCTTGATATACCCGGATGGAATGTACGAAGTCGCTCCTCAACGGAGGATTGCTCTCAGAGGTCCAAGCCGTAAAAGTATCTGTCTGGTCGTCGTAGATGTTAACACCATACAGAGAGCCGACCAACAGATGATTATCCGGCGTGACGGCCAGACTCGACAGGAAGACATGAGAAAGAGCACCAGGCACGTCAGAGTGATGGTACTCGTCAAGTTTCTGCCGATAAGGATCATATCGGAAGAGTCCCAGATTGGTGGTAATCCAGACCACGTTGTTACGTTTCAGGATATCGGTGATATAATGGTCCTCTAACGGCCTGAGCAAAGGAGAGATCTCCTCACGGACCAGTTTCCTGCCTTTTTCGACCAGCCGGTAAAGACAACTATCGATACCTATCCAGGGCTTACCATTGCCCTCAACGTCACAGATGGCCATATCGAGCATTCTCCAGTTGTGCGAATACGTACTAATATGGTCTATCTCGCCTTGCTCCTTAAAGGTCACAAGGCCAACCTGACGGTCGGTAATGATCCAGATACGCCCTATCTCATCACGGAAACACCTGATGGCAGGCTGAACAATCAGTTTCTTTAAGTCAGGATAATCAAGCGATACAGAAGTCAGCGTCCTGAGATCAACGATGTTGATACCCTCATCGAATGCGACCCATAATCTCTTGAAACGATCCTCGGTAATGCTTCTACACGACTTGCTGTTAAGTTCGAGTCGAAGTTCCTTCACGCCATAGCCGTCGTAGCGCACCAATCCGCCTCCATAAGTAGCAATCCAGAGGAATCCATTCGAATCTTGAAAGATATCCCTCACATTGTTATGAGGAAGACCATTCCCGAGATCCAGATAGGTCAGGTTATACCGTTCCGTCAGGATGTTCCCACTGGCATGACTGGTCAGCGAGAGCAACAGAGAGACGACGACAACGACGAAACGGTTCATCACAAGACTTTACTTCTTATCCTTTATCACAAAGACGCAGACCGAAGCAATCAGGAAGCTGACGCCGGCTACCAGCATCATCGACGACTGCTGATGGCCTATCATAGAGAGGATGACACCACCCAACAAGGCTGCGATAATCTGTGGCACGCAGATGGTTCCATTGAACAAACCAAGATAGGCACCCATGTGACCATAACCCTGCAGGGCGTTTGTGACAAAAGTAAAGGGCATAGCGAGCATGGCAGCCCAGGCACAGCCAATCATCAGGAACGGGATGAACTGCAGATACTGGTCGTGGATATAGGGCACCAGCATGAATCCGACAGCGCCGATGACCAGACTGATGGAATAAGCCAGTTTGGTATTCTTGAACTGAGGAAGCAAAGCAGCCCAGACAACAGAACCCACGGCCTGCACGGCAAAGAGGATACCTACCCAGTTACCAGCCTCCTGGAAGGCCTCACTGGCAGGATCGGTCGTATTCCAAACCACCTCAGCAATCGCACCCGTGGTGTAATTCCACATATAGAGCATCGCTACCCAACTGAAGAACTGCACGAGTCCTACCTTCCAGAAGGTCGATGGTGCATTTTTCAGCAGTGTAATCCAATTGGCACTCTCCTCCTTCTCCTCAGAAACGGGGTTGTATTCAGCATAGTCTTGCGGATTCCATTCTTTCACCTTCGAAGTGGTATAGATGACACAGAGAATCAGGATGGCGGCACCGATATAGAACGACCAGATCACGGAATCGGGCACCACACCCTTCTCGGCCACATTGCTGATGCCTATGAAGGTGAAGACGAACGGGAACACATAGCCCATCACCGAACCGGCATTACAGAGGAACGACTGGATGGAATAGGCCTTGGCTTTCTGTTTCTCATTGACCATATCGCCCACCAGCATCTTAAACGGCTGCATGGCCATATTGATAGAGGTGTCGAGGAACATCAGGGCTATCAGACCGAACATCATAGCCGCACTGACTGTCAGTCCCAAAGAACCGGAATTGGGCAACAGACACATCACGAGCACGGCCACAGCAGCTCCTATAAATAAATAAGGTACGCGACGGCCGAACCTTGTCCACGTCTTGTCGGACAATGTTCCGACAATCGGTTGCACAAGGATACCCATCAATGGCGGGAGAATCCAGAAATAACTCAGGTTATGCGGGTCTGCGCCAAGTGTTGCAAAGATTCGAGAGATGTTGGCACTCTGCAGCGCATAGGCGATCTGCACGCCGAAGAATCCGAAGCTCAGATTCCACAGCTTCCAAAATGAGAGATCAGGTTTTTGTTTCATATCTTTGTTATATTTATTTCTAACGAGTAGTACCTCGGATAATCAGACGGGTACGGACGATGCGCTTTTCGACCTTCTCAATAGGCGAGAGGCCCTCCACCTTGTCCATCAGGATGCTTGCAGCCTCCTCGCCTACCCGATGGCCACGCTGCTCGACAGTCGTAAGCATCGGGTCGCAGGCTACGGCACGCTGACCATTCGTAAAACCACAGATAGAGATATCCTCAGGCACCCGATAGCCAGAATGCTTCACTGTATAGAGAATGCCGATGGCCGTATCATCGTTGACTGCAAAAAATCCGTCAGGTGGATTATCAAGAGCCATCAGCTCAGGAGTCAAGGTCTCTGCATCGTTACGGTTATCACACACCTTCACAATCTGTTCATCTACAGTCAGTCCGTGTTTCAGAAGCGCATCCTTGTAGCCGTTAAATCGGTTCTTCGAGATCTCCAACTGCATCGGACTACCATAAAACGCGATTCGTTTACATCCCGTTTCTATCAGATGCGTCACTGCATTGTAGGCACCCATATAGTCATCAACCACCACGCGACTGGCATTCACACCAGTACAGATACGGTCGTAGAACACCATCGGGATACCAGCATCAAGCAGTTTCTGATAGTGATCGTAGTTCTTAGTATCCTTGGCCTGAGACACAATCACGCCACAGACCTTATAGCGATGGAAGGTCTCGCATATACGGGCTTCACGCTCATACTGTTCACCGCTCAAGGCCACCATAATCCGATAGCCACGGGCTACTGCAGCCTCCTCGATGCCAGTCAGAATAGAAGAAAAATAGTAATGGGTAAACTCCGGTACAATCACGCCGATAATCCGCTGAGGCATGACCCGGCTATGGCGCAAAGCCTCACCGATGGCATTCGGATAGAAGTTATGTTCACGGGCATATTGCTGGATGGCTTTACGCCGCTCCTCACTGATACGGGGAGAGTCTTTCAGAGCACGCGACACTGTAGCAACGGAAATTCCAAACTCCCGCGCAATATCCTTCATTGTCATTGGTGCTTTCTCTTCCATCCGGTTTTAAGTATTGATTTCTATTTAGTCAGTAACTTTAGTGATGCAAAGATACAAAAAACTTCAATAACCCAAACATTTCTTTATACATTATTATTGATATAAGTCAATGCAAACGTTTGCACGGCGGGATTGTATAATTTATTGCAAAAAAAATACAACGTATTGAAATCTGATTTAACTTTGCACCGGAAACTCGAGCCTAAAGTGCTGAAAACAATTATAACATACAACAAAATTAACTCTAATTAAATGTAATGATGAAGCAGGTAAACATTCAGTTTCCGCTTAGGATGCTCGCCCTCTTGTTTGGGCTGTTCCTATCGGTAGGCGCATTCGCCCAAATTGAGGTGAAAGGCCATGTGAAAGATGCTACAGGCGAACCCATTATCGGCGCGACCATACGCGTGGACGGTACACAGACTGCCACCGTATCTGATTTCGACGGTAATTTCGTGCTGAAAGCTAATCAGGGTGCAGACATTACCGTAACTTATGTTGGCTATCAAGACGCCAAGGTAAAGGCTGCTCCAAATGTAGTCGTAACGCTGCAGGAAGACGCAGCTGTACTTAACGAAGTCGTTGTCATTGGTTATGGTGTTGCCCGCAAGACAGACCTAACAGGTTCGGTTACAGCAATCAAACCAGACGAGAAAAACCATGGTTTGATTACCAATGCTCAGGAAATGATGCAAGGTAAAATTGCTGGTGTTAATGTAACCACAGGCTCGGGTGCGCCAGGTACTGGTGCAACCATCCGTATTCGAGGTGGATCATCATTCAATGACAGTGGTAATGACCCTCTTATAGTGATTGACGGTCTTGCAATGGATAATCAAGGCGTAAAAGGTCTTTCTAACCCATTGTCAATGGTTAATCCAAACGATATTGAATCATTTACCGTATTAAAAGATGCTTCAGCAACAGCTATCTATGGTAGCCGCGGTTCTAATGGTGTTATCATCATCACCACCAAGAAGGGACGTAAGAACCAGAAAGCTCAGGTAACTTATAATGGCAACGTCTCAGTATCAATTATAAAAAAGTATACCGATGTGCTTGATGGTAATCAATTCCGTAAGCTCACAAAGGACCTCTATGGCGAAGATTCTGGTCGTTATGCATTGTTAGGAAATGCGAATACAGATTGGCAGAAAGAGATTTATCGGACTGCTATTTCTACAGATCACAACATTACTGTTGCTGGTGGTCTGAAAGATATGCCTTATCGTGTAAGCGCTGGCTACACTGATCAGCAAGGTATTGTAAAGACAAGTGCTTTCAAACGTGCAACTGCTAGTGTTACACTGAACCCATCATTCCTTGACGATCACTTGAAGTTCAATATCAACGGCAAGTTCATGTATGCCCACAACAATTATAATGCGGGAGCTATAGGTAATGCCGTAAGTTTCGATCCTACACAGCCAGTTCAATCAAATGACGATAAGTTCAAGCAGTTCAATGGTTATTGGCAGTGGACTCAGAATGCACCTTATGGTGATAGCGCATGGCCTTATTCAAAAATTGCTTTAGCTCAGTCAAACCCTGTAGCACAACTAAACGCTAATAATAATCGAGCTAATTCTACAGATTTTCAGGGAAACATCGAAGTTGACTACCAGATTCATGGTTTTGAGGACTTACGTATCCACATGAACTTCAGTGGTGACTGGGCTAATGGTAAACAGAAACAGGACGTTGAGCCTTGGGGACCTGATAATTTCTATTATGGCTATCATAAGGTTGACCATGAAAATAAGTACAACTTAAACTACACTGCTTATTTGCAATATTACAAAGATTTTACGAAGACACAGCATTTCGATATCATGGGTGGTTACGAGTGGCGTCATGAGAAATACTGGGGTGACTATAACGACTATGGTTTATACCCTTCTACAAGTTCCACACCTAATCAGAAATACAATGAGCAGAAAAGCGAGTGGAAATCTGAGCACTATCTTGTCTCATTCTATGGCCGTGCCAATTATATTGCTTACGACCGCTACATGCTGACAGCTACACTTCGAGCAGACGGATCTTCTCGTTTTGGCAAAGGTAACAAATGGGGTTATTTCCCCTCTGTAGCTCTTGGTTGGAAGATCAATGAAGAGGCTTTCCTGAAAGACGTACAAGTACTGAGTGAATTAAAGCTTCGTTTAGGTTGGGGTAAGACTGGTCAGCAAGAAGGTATTGGCGACTACAACTATATTCCCGCCTATCAGCAGCCAACCAGCACACAGGCACTCTATCCAACTGCTGGCGAGGGCTATCAGTATATACCACTTGGCTATAATGCCGACCTAAAATGGGAGACAACGACAACCTATAACGCAGGTATTGATTTCGGATTCCTACAGAACCGTATCACTGGTAGTATTGATGTTTACCACCGTAAGACTACCGACATGCTTATGTCTGCTCCTGTTGCTGCTATGTCTAACTTCGGCAATCGCATCACAACCAATATTGGTTCAATGAAAAATACCGGTGTTGAAACAGCTTTGACAGTTCGTCCCATCCAAACAACAGATTGGCAGTGGGAAGTTACTGGTAACGTGACTTATAACAAAAACGAAGTTGCGGAACTTGCTGGCGACGGACAACCTATCGAATATGGTGATGTTGGTCTTGGAACAGGTAACTATGGCCTAGCCCACCAAGAAGGTCAGGCTATGGGGTCATTCTGGGTTTATCAGCAAGTCTATGACAAAGACGGCAAGCCAATTCAAGGCGTAGTAGTAGATCGTGATGCTAATGGTGTCATCGACATCAACGACCGTTATTTCTACAAGTCATCAATTGCTCCTTGGCTGTTTGGTTTGAGTTCACGTGTACAATACAAGAACTGGGACTTTGGATTCGGTCTTCGTGCAAGCGTTGGCAACTATGTATTCAACCAACTCAAGATGGGTCACCGTTCATTGGACTACATTGGAACAGGTACTGGATATATGAGCAACACTATGCCATACGCATACGAGGTTAATTTCAAGAATGGCGATAAGCTTTACGATGCTTTGACAGATTACTTTGTAGAGAATGCTTCATTCTTGAAGTGCGACAATATCACATTGGGGTACTCATTTGAGAAACTTTTCAATTCTATCAACGGACGTGCATATGTAAGTGCAACCAACGTTTTCACTATCACGAAATATAAGGGAATGGATCCTGAAGTGAGTGGTGGTATTGATGGTACTATCTATCCTCGTCCATTAACACTGCTCTTTGGTCTGAACCTGAGTTTCTAAGATTTTTAAATGAACGTTGATAATTAATTATTGTACATTATGAACTTGAGATATTTTAAAAATATACTGCCCTCAGCAGTCATAGTGCTGTCGATGGGATTGAGTTCCTGTGTTAACGACTTGGACGTGGAGCCTATTGACCCCCGCAAAAACACAACAGTCGATGCCCAGAAACTTTTCAATAAGTGCTACGCAGAGTTCGTGTTTGAGGGCTATGCGCCTGGTGAGTCTGAGCTGGACTTGGGCGATGCAGGTCTTTCTGTACTTTACCGTTTGCTTTGGAATGCTAACGAGTTAACTACCGATGAGGCTTTGTGTGGATGGAACGATAAGGGTGTAGGCGAATTTGACTACAATACTTACACTCCTGCTAATGAGTGCTTGTATGGACTTTACTGGCGTCTTAGCCTTGGCGTAACTATTTGTAATCAGTATCTAAAAGAGTGCGCTGACTACGATGCAAGTATGACAGCTGAGGTACATTTTATCCGTGCTCTTTATTATTACTTCTTGCTCGATAACTATGGTAATCCCTCGTTCTCTGAAACTGTAGGTGAGAAACCTCGTCAGATAAAGAGTGAGGAACTATTTACATGGATTGCCAAAGAACTTGAGGACAATATGGACGGCATGCTTGCTCCTTCTGTTCGCAAGAAAGGTGCTGCTAACTACGGACGTGCTGACCAAAGTGCAGCATGGATGTTGCTGGCTCGCCTCTATCTGAATGCCGAGAAGTACACAGGTACAGCTCAGTGGGAGAAAGCAAAGGAGTATGCAGATAAGGTTATTAAGCAGTCTGGCCGCTCTATTTGGATGGGTGATGATGCTACTGAACACAAGAGTGCTAATGGTAAATACTCAGCTTATCAGATGCTGTTTATGGCCGACAATGATCAGTCAGGTGCTTTCAACGAAGCTGTATTCTCATTTGTTCTTGAAGGAGCTTCTTCTGCATCTTGGGGTGCTTCTACATTCCTATTTGCTGCTTCTTGGGATGGCAACATGGTTGATATTTATCCTCAGAAGACAGATCAGGCATGGGGTGGTAATCGCACTCGTGTAGATCTTGTTGAGAAGTTCATCACTACAAGCAAACTCGACGGCTTGGCTAACTGGAAGGCAGAAACAATCATTGCTGCTGCTGGTGACGACCGTGCCCTCTTCTTTGGCGACAATGCTAAGGGTGATGGCGGTGTGAAGGATCGCAAATATACAAACGACGACCTCGCAACTTTTACTGATGGTCTTGCAACAATTAAGTATCAGAGCTGCCGCTCAGATGAGGGACAGGTTTCTAACACCACTCACAACGATAATGATATTTTCTTGATGCGTTTGGCTGAGGCATATCTGATTTATGCCGAGGCTGAAGCTCGTGCAGCTGGCAGCAATACCACTCTTTCAGAGGGTACACGCCTGATAAACGTATTGCGTGAGCGTGCTAATAATGATGACCAGCATACAACTTACACTCTTCGTGAGGTCCTTGATGAGCGCGCTCGTGAGCTTTACTTTGAGGGAGTTCGTCGTACTGACCTGATTCGTTATGGCTATTATGGTGGAAGCTCATACACTTGGCAGTGGAAGGGTGGAATCCAGGATGGTGGAAAGTTTGATGCTTATCGCAACATCTTCCCAATTCCTCAGACAGAGCTTGCTACTAACTCTAATCTGGTACAGAATCCTGGCTATAGCAATTAAATATAGTTACACAGACAATAAAATGATAAGAATATGAAAAAGATATTATCATTGGCTTTGATGGTTTTGGGTGGTTTCTCCATGCTGACTTCTTGCAGCACTGACAATGATTCCAACCCCACTATCAAATCACCAACAAAATTCAGCATTAATGAATCGCCTGTGGCCGACCAGTATATCCAGTTGGCACAAGATAATAATGTAAATCTCACCTGGTCTCAGCCAGATTATGGCTATAACGCTTTCGCGACCTATCAGATTCAGGTTGGCCTTGTAAAGAACGGGCAGGTAACATGGTATGAGAAGGATGGGCAGCCTAAGTATTTGGCTACTACCTATACTGTTTGTAACGCAAATATTAACGGTGAGGAAATCTCTGAGGTACTCTGCGCTTTGGATGGTTTCAAATACGCTGAAGACTATGTAAGTCAGGGATACCGTGAGGTTGCACTCCGCGTTTATGCCAGCATCAATACCTCTATGAAAGCTGAAGTTGCGGGAACAGGCATTCTCTCTGACAATTATGTAACTTTCAAGCACATGGCTGCATATAATGCCATTAAGAGCCCTGGTTATATATATATCGTTGGTAACTGTACTGATTGGCAGACACCTAACGCTGGTAATACCGAGCATTACAGTGCTTGGCGCCTATTTGAAAAGGACGACGCTATCGGTAGTAAAGTTTACTATGGTACTTTTGATTTGCCTGCAGGTGCCCAGTTCCGTTTCTATCGAGCACTTACAGGTTGGGATCAAGACTCTATGGGTCCTCAAGTTGATGATGCTGGTGTAGAAAGTGCATTTACGAATGGCGAGTTTGAAGGCGCTATCCTGACAAACAAGGCTAAGGGTACATGGCTGTTCTCAGGCTTTGAAGGTGGCACTGTAGAGATGATGGTTGATTTAAACCAGAACATGGTTAAGTTTACCGTTAAATAGTAATTCTTCATTTAATAAACTATTAGATTATGAAAAAGTTAAGCTTATATATGATATCTCTGATGAGTGCCGCCTTGGTGGGTTGTAGTGACAACTACGACCCTGCGGTAGGCCCCCAGGCATATCTTCCTGAGAGTCCTGTTCAGATGAGCGATATTAGCGTTAGTAATTCTGCTTCATCCATTAAGATAGAAGACTTCATCGATGCTGAAACTGATGCAGAGACTCCAATAGAGATGGGCTCGTTCACTGTAAAAGAGGGTGCATTACCTGCTAATACAATCATGAAGGCTGAGATTGAAATCTCTCAGACTGAGGACTTTGCCAAGTCTGCTATCGTTCCTGTAAACAGCCTTGCCGAAACAGACAAGATTACTGTTCAGCCAAGTGATCTGGAGAATGCATATTTTAACAATATCAGCAAAAACCCAGCAACTACCGATCTGTACATTCGTACTATTATGTACACTGTTACAAAGGGCAATGCTGCTGCTCGTATAGGTAATCCTAACAGCGATTTCTTTGCTTCAACAAAAATTTCTTTTACTCCACTCGATCGTGTAAAGATTGCTCCTGCATACTACATCATTGGTGGTCCTAATGATTGGGCTGCTTCTGCTGCTGATCGCAAGATCAAGTTCCAGCATAGTGATGAGGATGTTTATGTTGATCCTATTTTCACTGTTATATTCGATGCTGCTGCTTCTGGCGACACATGGTTTGCTATCGGTGATGATGAAGCCTGTGATGCTATCGGAGAAGGCGACTGGACTCAACTTTACGGTATCGTTGGAGGAGAAAGTGAAGCGAAGGAAGGCTCATTAGATCGCCGCTACGTACTTGGCGGAGACAACTCTTTCTGTGTGAAAGAGGGTGCCAAAAAGATCAAAGTGACCATTAACATGATGGAACAAACATTTATTGTCGAGACTATTAACATTTCGGATTCTTACTATCTAATCGGTGGTCCTGGCGAGTGGAATGCAGAATCAGCATTGAAGATGAAGTTCTCTCACTCTGACAAGAGCGTCTTTGAAGATCCAATATTTACTTATATGTTTGATGGTACTGGTAGCGAAATGTGGTTCGCCATTGGCGATAAGGAGGCTATTGACGCTATTGGTGCAGGTGCTGATGGCGCATGGTCTAAACTACTCGGACAGACTGCTGGAAATGGCGAGAATGGGCTGACTGGTACAATCGCACCACGTACAAAGCTATCAGATGATGGTTCATTTAAGGTAGATGGTAAGGCTAAGCATTATCGTATCAGCATCAATATGTTAGAGATGACCTTCGAGATTGCCGAGCTTAATTTTGAGCCTTTCGTCTATTATATTGGCGCCACCGATGGTTGGGCCAACGCAGAGCAGAAGCTTGCTCTTACTGACGAGGCGAACGGTATCTATACAGGCTTCATCTATTGCGCTGATCCTAATGGTTGGGGCAACTGTTTCAAGTTCCAGAAGATTGCAGGCAACTGGGATACAGAGATCAATACAGGCCACATGACTGGTGGATTAACCGGTGGCGTTGGCTTGCACGATGGTGATACAAACTTCGAATTGAAGGATGGCGAGGGAGTCTATTATTTCACACTTGACATGGGCAAAATGTCTCTCAATGCTGTTAAGGTAGAGAAGATGGGCCTTATTGGTGACTTCAACAGTTGGGCTGGCGATACAGAGATGACTTGGAATGCAACCGACTACTGCTTCGAGGTTACTGGCGCTGGCGTTACTGCTGCAGGATGGAAGTTCCGTGTAAATGCTGACTGGGCTATCAACTTAGGCGGTGCAACATTAGACAATCTTGTTGCTAATGGTGACAATATCTTTGTTGCTGGTGATAAGGTTAAGCTCTATCCTACTCGCAAGACGAATGATAAGATCTACTGTACAGTAGAGTAATCTTAGAATACCTTCTCTAAATTTCAGGCGGGCTGTTGTAGAAACAGCCCGCCTTTTTTAATTGAAGAATTGCGTTTTCACCTACATAACTACATAAATATCCAGTAAGTAGCTGATTATAAGAGTGTAAGACACCAATTCCACCTACATAATAACTACATATAACTACATACTAACTACATAGATCATACATAAATTAGCCGAAATACCTCTGTTTTTAATGTTTGCATAGGGAGGTAGCAAGATGAGATACACGTCTCTGCAGATATTTATATTAATCAGCATTTGAAAATTCTCTAGAGAATTTTCTGCTAAGACGGGTACTAACAATGAGAGAGACAGGAGGTTGCCACTAAATTCTCTAGAGAATTTAGCGATTATCATCATGCCAATAGTAGCAGAAAGGCCACCTAAATTTTGCCAGATAGGGAGCTAAGGACGGCTCTATAGGCCGCTAAAAAGAACGCTTTTGCACGAAAAATGCCAAAAACATGTAGGATATATGTAGTTAGTATGTAGTTATATGTAGTTATATGTAGTTATTATGTAGTTAAAAAATTCCACGAAACCCTTTATTTAAAAGGGTTTCGAGAGATTTTATGTAGTTATGTAGGTAGAAAGCCCAAAAAATTTATAGAAAAAGCAGGTTTTGTAGTGTAATCTGGACAATCCGCACAATATTTGCGCGAGCCGTTGTGGGTTTCATCGCCTCTTCAAGAGACAAGCCCTCGGGATTGATACATTCCACCTTCGAGAAACCGGCATCGAGCAACTGCTGACGGTCTTTGATACGTCCGGCAATCAAGGCAACGGGTACCTGTTGGCGCTGAGCATTCTGCAGAATACCAAACGGTAGTTTGCCCATCAGCGTCTGACGATCGGCAGAGCCCTCGCCTGTGATGACCAATTGGGCATCGCTCAGCAGTGAACTGAAGTCAACGGCTTCAAGCAGCAGTTCGATGCCAGAACGGCAATCGGCATTCATATACTGCAGGAAAGCATAGCCCAAACCGCCTGCAGCGCCCGCACCTGGGACATTCTGACGGTCGAAGCCGAAATGTCTGGCCGAGAGTTCCGCAAACAACTTAGCTTGTTCATCAAGTCTGAGCACCATCTCTGGCGTAGCCCCTTTTTGTGGGGCAAAAACATGAGCAGCGCCAAGTTCACCACAGAGGGGATTTGTAACATCAGTAGCAATCGTAAATTGCACATCCTGCAACGCCTTCACCTCATCCCAGTTGCCATATTTGGCAAAGGCATCGATGATAGCCTTGAGCATGCCCTTCCCACAATCGCTCGTAGCACTGCCTCCAAGACCCACGATAAGATGTTTGCAACCACGACGCACAGCATCGACCACCAGTTGACCAGTGCCGTAACTCGTTGCGCGCAACGGATTGCGCTCCTCGGAGGTCAACAACGGTAAGCCGCTGGCCTGCGCTATCTCAATCACTGCGGTATCACCCTTCACCAGATAGTGCGCCAGTATAGTGCGCATCAGCGGATCCTTAACAGGTATCTCGACCAGTTCGCCACCTAAGGCATGACGGAAAGCCTCCAGCCAGCCTTCACCGCCATCACTGACAGGAATCTGAACGACTTCTGCATCGGGCATTACCTGCCAAACAGCCTCAGCGGCAGCCTTATTAGCCTCTACAGACGACAGGCAGCCTTTAAACGAATCGATGGCAACAATCACTTTCTTCATAAGCATAGTTCTTAGTTATCTAACTGCAAAGATACAAAAAAACGGCAAACGAAAGGTTACAGAAGCTCATTTTTATCTCTTCAGGGCGAAAGTCACGGGTGTGCAAACGGTTGCACAAGATAACTTTCAGATTTTGAACAGTTTGAAGAACAACCAATCGGCTTTTTTCATATCTTTGCAGCAAATTAAGTAACACAGAATAACTAAAAGCGTATGAGAAAAATCTACCTCACATTGATATCTTGCCTCGTAGCCACAGCTGCGATGGCTCAAGGTTGGCCAAAAGATTATAATGGCGTGATGCTGCAAGGATTCTATTGGGATTCGTTTGCCGACACCCAGTGGACACGTCTGGAGCGACAAGCCGACGATCTCTCGAAGGTGTTCGATCTGGTATGGATTCCCCAGAGCGGCAACTGTGGCGGCATGTCAATGGGCTACGATGACCTTTATTGGTTTGAGAACTATAACAGTTCTTTCGGCACTGAAGAAGATCTGCGCTCCATGATCAAGACCTTCAAGGAAAAAGGCATCGGAACCATCGCTGACGTGGTGGTGAACCATCGCAAAGAACTTAAAAACTGGGTGGAATTCCCAGAAGAGACCTATAAGGACGTAACCTATCGCATGACCTCCGAAGATGTCTGTTCCGACGATGAAGCCGCAGGAAAAGGCTATCAGTTAGGTAAGAATAAGGACACTGGTGAGAAATGGCCTGGTATGCGCGACCTGGACCATAAGAGCGAGAACGTGCAGACCATCGTGAAGGCTTATCTGAATTTCCTGCTCAACGATCTGGGCTATACAGGCTTCCGCTATGATATGGTGAAAGGCTATAGTGCCGAATTTACCAAGATGTATAACGAAGCGTCGAAACCTCAGTTCTCTATAGGTGAATACTGGGATAGCAGCAAAAATATTAAGAACTGGATTGACGGTACTGGAAAGACTAGCGCAGCCTTTGACTTCCAATTCAAATATGTAGTGCGTAACGCTACGGACAAGGGTGACTGGACCTATCTCGGAAAGAACAATGAGAATAAGGATGAAAACTGGCCACTCATCAGCAGCCAGGTCGATGACGGCAGTTATCGTCAGTACGCCATCACCTTTGTGGAAAACCATGATACAGAAGTACGACCCGACGGAAGCAGCCAAGGCCCGCTCCGCAAGGACACACTCGCTGCTAACGCCTATCTGTTGGCTATGCCCGGCACACCTTGCGTGTTCCTGAAGCACTGGAAGGCCTACAAGCAGGAGATCGCCAATATGATAACCGTGCGCAAGGCTGTTGGCATCACTAATACGAGTGCTACGGCGAATATGGCATCGAGCAAAGATTACTATGCAGTAGAGACGACGGGCACCAATGGTAAGTTGCTGGCGGTGGTTGGCACTAAAGCCGATAGCTATGAGCCGAAAGGCACAGGCTGGAAGAAGGCCATCAGCGGGTATCACTATGTATATTATGTGAGTGATATCGACCCTGCCTCTATCAAATATCCGGAGATGAGTACTGAAGAGGAGAAGGATGGCGAATATGCTGGTGTACCTACCTTCTGCACGATGGAAGAGGGCGAGCAATGTGCTTTCTTCGAGGCACCTATATCCTGGGGCAGTCAGATATTTGTATGGGCTTGGATGAAAGATGGAGATGGCAAGGATTATCTTGGCACCAGCTGGCCTGGCGTGAATGCCACCAAACTGGGCACAGCCGACAATGGTAACAGTGTGTGGAAGTGGAAAGTGTCTGGCGCAGTCAATCCCGACTACATCATATTCAGCGGTGGAGGCATGCAGACCCAAAACCTGGACTTTACCAATGGTGGCTATTATTTCGGTCTGGATGGCTTGAAAGCAACAGTAACGCCTACGACGGGTATCCACAACATCGACATGACCGACCAGAATGCAGAACATGCCGTCTTCGACCTTCAGGGACGAAAGGTGGGAACAACGAAGAGCCCACTGAAGAGCGGTATCTATATCGTCAACGGGAAAAAGTTCGTGATTAAGTGAGAGAAGAATTGAGTGCGCTCAGATTCTTCCGAACGTGAACGAACTCGCACATCGTGCAAATTCATACTTAGATAGATAATTAGTTAGTTAGTAAGAAAGCATCGCTATGAGAGAGGCGATGCTTTTTATTTTTTGAAGAGAGCCCGCACCACAAACCAGAGGTGCATCAGAAACGTCTGGACATGGCCATAATGATGGGCCATCACCCGATAACGTTCTATCAACGACTCCCGATGATGAAGCGTTGTCTGTCCTTCCTGAGTATAGTTAGCCACCACCCTCTTCAGATTCAGCATCGGCACCTTCTCCTTGTCTGCAGCCTTCATCACACGGATGCACCAATCTACATCTGCAGAATAGCGGTACTGCATATCATAAGGTGTAGCGATGGCAAAGTCGGTACGGGCATAAAAGGCCTGATGACACACCAGCATGCCCTGACGGAACGATTTCCAAGTGAGGTTTTCGGGCGGAGTCAGACGGCGATGATGCAGGAAATGTCCCTCGCCATCGACGATATCAGTATCGCCATAGAGCACAGCAGGCAACTGAGAGCTGTGAGGTGAGAGGGAGGAAGTAAGTGTTTCAACAATACTGCTGACTATGTTAGGAGCAGGAAGAAAGTCGCCTGCATTCAGAAAACACACGTAATCGCCATCGAGCGAGCGCAGTCCCTTGTTCATGGCGTCATAGATACCCTTGTCGGGCTCAGACATCACTTGTATGCGATGCCCGTTTTCTGCCGCATTCGATCGGGCAATATAGTCATCAACGATTTTCAGAGTATCATCTGTCGAAGCGCCGTCAATGATTAAATGGACAATATCATGATAGTCTTGCTCAAGCACGCTGTCAAGTGTGCGCTGAAGCACCTTTGCCGCATTATAGGTGATAGTGACGTATGTAATCCGTATCATAAGCGGTAGTTCTTGAAGGCCAATGCCTGATCATAGACGTCGAGATATTTCATGGCCACACTCTGCTGCGAATAGTTCTGCCCCACCTTGTGGACGGCATTCTCGCACAGAGTCTCATAGTCGGCCTCGGTCAAAATCCAACGAAGACCTTTCGCCAGATCGTCTGCCTGACGGTATTCGGCCACATAGCCATTCTTCCGATGATCGATCTCCTCGGGAATGCCCCCCACCCTGAAACCGACACACGGTACACCACAGGCCATCGCCTCCATTATCGTGTTCGGCAGATTCTCCGACAAGGATGGCAAGACAAATACATCGGCAGCATTATAGACATCGACAATACGCTGCTCGTCGTTCACATATCCCAACGGATAGGCCTCCAACGGCATTTGTTCTACTACATCCTCTGCATGACCACCCAGGATAACGACACCCAACTGAGGGATATCTGCCAACAAGCGGCAGGCATCGACAAGATAACTCATACCTTTATATTCGTTGGTAACACGCTGCGAGGCAAAGAGAATCAGCTTTCTGTCAAGTGGCAATCCTAACCGCTGACGCGCCTCCTGCTTATTACCTCTATAATATATATGTGTATCAATCGGATTGGGCACACTGGTAATCTTCTGGCCTTTGAGTAAGGCACTCTTCTTGGCCTCCGACTCCAGCCAACGGCTACAAGCCACGAAGTAGATGCTCCCCTCTTGCAGCATCCGCAGTTTCTTCTGCCAGATACGCACAGAGAGGTCGTTATCGGAACCGCCTCCAGGTAACAGACGGCAGTTGGAACATTGCGTGATGTAATTGCGACAACTGAGTGTCACATGACAGATGGCTGTCGCTGGCCATATATCGTGCATCGTCCATACAACCGGTTTCCCGCTATTGAGGATTTTCCTGATGCCATTAAGCGAGAGCATACCCTGATTGATCCAATGGAGATGAATGATGTCGGCCTCTTGAAACTCGCGCAAACGCGTAATGTCTGAACCAGCATTCGCGATATCAATATCAAAAAGATGTGCGCGCGAGAAACGAAGGCGGCAGAAGATGACAAAACGCTCCCATAGGAAATGCCAGCGAAGACGGCCTGATTTGGGCAAACCCACCACGGTCAGTGCATCGCTCTCTTTATCGCGCACCAACATCTTAGCCTTGACACCATTATTATTCAGTGCCTTCATCAAACGGTTGGCTGCAACCGCAGCACCACCCGTCCGCTCACTTGTATTGACAATCAGTACTCTCATATCGTTTTATGATTGCAAAGATAGTATAAAAAGGGGGAAACACCAAGAGAATAGTATATTTATTTAAGATTTCTGCGTGTTATCGCACACAACGGCTTGATTTATGTCAAGAATGATGGGCTTTTATACACTTAATATGGTCATACTCTTGCAAAAAAGGAAAAATCGTCGTACCTTTGCACCGTCAAAAGGTTAATAGATTGTTTTAGGTTAGTAGTAATATTTATAGTTTTAGGTTTTTAGTTATTGGTAAAAGAAAGTTTTCAACTGTAGGATAACAGGAGGCAATTGCGAAATTCCCTTTTAAACTTTCAAATTTTTAGCTCTTGTGAGCTGAAAATTTCTTTCAGAGAAAAGGATTTTTAGTTAAACATAGGCTTTTTTTGATGCCGTGGCTCGCGAGAGTCACGGCATCTTTCTTTTTTATGAGAAAAAATGATTAATTTTGCACCCAAATATGAACGAATAATGGTTAAGGAAAGACTTTTAACGAATCTCCTGATAGTTTTACTTGCTTTTAATGTGCTTACAGCGAGTGCTCAGGATGAGATTATTGAGCACGAAGGCAACAAATACATTATCAATGTAGAGAAACTGAATCCAGACAGTGAGATGACGCTGATGGACGTGCTTCACATGTGCCCGGAGCTTATCTCCGACGACGGCAAAAAACTGACGGCCGACTATGTCTTGTCAGTTGATGACATCATGCTAAGTGTCGATTTTGAACCCATGTTAGAAGGTATCAAAGCCTGTGACCTCCATCAGGTTATCGTCTGCACATACGGCGCCGTCAATAACGCGACGGATGGCACCTCTGGCAGTATCGACCTGCAGTTTAAGGAAGGAAGCAAGGATCTTTACGGCAAGTTCGCCCTGAATGGCAGTACCTACGGTAACGGTAAGGCTTATGCTGATATCACGAGCAAAAGCGAAAACTTCACTTTACGTGCTTTCGCCCAGACTAACCTACAATATGAGAAGGCCCATACATCGGAAACGGGAATCACCTCGCGCAACGGCGTAGAGAATGCGATGGTCTTCATGGACTGGCAGCTAACGGAGAAAGACCTGCTGAAGTTTAAACTCTCGCAAGGCTATGGTGAGCAGAATGACCGTCTGCACAATATTAATAGTACAGAGAATATGCTGACAAGACAACGGTGGGGCGAAATTGTTGCCACCTATGAGCGCACCCTCAACGAACAGGAAGCGGGTCTTTATTTCGAGGCAGGCATGAACTATACAAACAGCAACTTAGAGGATGTTAAACAGCGAAATGCATGTCCTTGGTGGATTGCGGAATGCAGTATTCCTTTCCTGAATCAGACACTCTGGATGACAGCGGGCTATGAGGGCGGCTATTCAAACGTCTGGTATCAAGGCATTAACCGCGAACAATACCTCAACAACGACTTGTATGTGCAGTTTGACTTCAAGAAGGGACCATGGATTATCACCCTTGGTGACCGTTTCAGAAACAACACATTCTGGAATAAACCATACGAAAAAGAAGGAGAGAGCCTCTGGTCGTACAACCGCAGCGACCACGCATTCTTTGCCAGTGTAGGATTCAAGAAAGGACGCCACTTCGTACAAGGTATTTTCAACCGCTCCTATTTTAACCCCTACATCAGTAACTTCATAGACTATCTGGCAGAAGGGCCCACACAGTACAATACCGACCAAAAGACTCACCTCGCCTGGCGGTCTGAGTTACGGTACAACTATCAAACAGAGCAGATTACAGTAACTGGCAGTGCGACACACACACTATTAACAAATATGCCTACGTCTAATGAGTGGCTGACAGGCTTAGGAGCCACTGTCACATGGAATAAGGGTCCCCTTAGAATCACAGGAGGTGTGAACGCCTACCACCATCATTATGAACTATTAGAATCGGTCTATGACAACTACTTCACCCTGAAATTCGCCCCCACCCTACTTCTGGGTAAGGGGTTCAGGTTGTCGTCGGTATTGCTCTTCAACAGCAAGAAGAAGTTGTTAGACCAACATGCTCACCTCTATGCTTCAGTAAAAGTGAACAAGGACTTAGGAAGACACTGCAATGTGTTTGCCGACTTCCACGATATAGCCGGGCAGCCCGATGCTTCTACCCTCCATCTGATGCAATCGTATAAGAACCGGGCACTGACTGTAGGACTTACTATTTATCCGTGGCGATAAGACAGACGGCATAGGCAGAGATACCCTCTTCACGGCCCGTGAAGCCGAGTTTCTCGGTGGTTGTAGCCTTGATGGAGATATCGTCTTCATCACAGCCACAGATCTGTGCCATACAGGCTTTCATCTCCGGGATATGAGGATTCATCTTAGGACGCTCGGCACAGATGGTGGCATCAATATTCACCAGATGATAGCCTTTGGTAGCTATCAGTTCGATGGTCTTCTTCAAGATGACTTTACTGTCCATGCCGTCTGTAAAAGCTGCTGTATCAGGGAAGTGGTAGCCGATATCGCGCATATTGGCAGCCCCGAGCAGAGCATCACAGATGGCATGCAAAAGCACGTCGGCATCGCTGTGACCCAACAAGCCCTTGCTATGTTCAATCTTGATACCGCCCATCCAAAGGTCGCGGCCTTCCACTAACTGATGGACATCATAGCCCATTCCAACTCGTATCTTCATATCTAAATGGTTTTATCTTATTACTTTCCGACCTTTTTACCTTTTAAACAGATCCTTAATGCCATCCATATCGAAGGCAAGTGTGAAGCGTAAAGTCTGGTCGAGCGGGTTGCTGCGGGCAGTAGAAATGACATAACCCACATCGAGCGAGAACACACTCATACGGAAACCGCCACCAACGGTGAAATACTTAAGATTACCCTTCGACTCACTCTGATGGTGATAACCCGCACGCAACGAGAACTGATCGTGATAGACATACTCTGCACCCACACTCCATTGAATCTCCTCCAGTTCCTCCTTGAAACCACCTGGTGCATCGCTAAAACTCCTAAAAAGTCCACTGATAGCACTCACGTCACTATACTCACGACGCACACGATCCTGATAGTCGCTATTCGACTCCCCCTCCTGCTGCTTTGGCACCGTCGGCACAAGTAGCTTATTGGCATCAGCCGAGATAGAGAAACGGTTGTACTCATCCACAGGGACCATCAATGAGGCACCCAGACGCATATTAGCCGGTAGGAACTGGCTCTCGTCATCCCCATAAAAAGAGATCTTACTACCAATATTCGACAGGTTCAAACCGATGCCCAACTGACATTCCCGGCTACCTAACATCAAATATTTATTATAATACATCGCCAAATCAGCTGCAAAGGCCGAGGCTGGTTTGGAATCTTCGCTGTAATCATAACGCAAGTCGCTGTGGATCCAACGAATGGCTGCTGCCAGAGAGAATTTCTCACTCAACATCAGCGAATAAGCCAAGTCTATAGACATCTCGTAGGGCTTCACAGTCATTCCATCGTCGGCGAAAACCTCACCTAACGAGAAATAGCGCAGCGAACCGGAAACAGCAGAATAGTCACCAATACGATAGTAGCCTGCCACATAGGCCAGATCGATATCGTTGACCAGTTTCCGAAGCCAAGGAGTATAGTTCAATGCAATGCCCGCACGACTGATACAGAAAGGGTACTTGGCAGGATTCCAATATTGTGAGTTCACATCGGGATCTGTAGCCACACCAACATCGCCCATACCAGCAGCTCTGGCGTCAGGCGCAATCGTCTGCGAAACGACTGCATGTTCCACGGGGTTGAACATCATCCCCTTATCGTCTTGAGCATAGGCTTTCAAAGGTAAAATAGTAATCAGGTAAAAAGGCAATAACCATCTTACCCACCCTGTCTTCTTATGAAATGTCGTTTTCGTCATCACTATTTACTCTTTTACCTTTTAAACCTCTTAAATAACGTCGGAGTCGGCTAATTATTGCTTAAGACTATCAATTTATTGGCATGAGAAGCATTCAGGCCACCATTGCCAACAAGTTCTATGCGATAAATATAGACCCCTGTGCGCAAACGGCTACCCCCACCGATGGCCAGATCCCAATCCACCACTACGGTTCCATCGGTACTGACACCCGTCTTCGTACACTTCCACAACTGTCGGCCTGACATGTCGAAGAGGTGGATGGTCACATCTACCTCACTACTGCTACGGTCATGAGTAATGATAAACGAGGTATTCGTCTTAGCCGGATTCTTGGTACAGATAACACTGAAATCCCCCTCTCCCGCATCCTTCACGACCTTGAAGTCAAGCACAGCCGTCGAAGAGTTATTCAACACATCCCATGCCCGGAAAAGCAGTTTGTGTGATCCCACACTGAGTTCAGGTATGGTGAAACCAATTGCTCCGCTACGATATTCGCCAAAATCAAAAGCGAAGTAATCATTCAGGTTGTAGGTCTTTGTCATATCCCCATCAATCACCAACTCAAGGTCGTGGCCTATTGAACTGCCAGAGACATTAATTCCGCTGTCGTCATAGAGTTCTGCCCGGAAATACGGGGTCGCATTCACCACGCCACCATTGACAAACGATTTGCTATTCAGATAGCAATAGATAGAAGGCCCTATTGAGTCGTTGAGGATTCCCCCACTGCCGTTAAGTACAAAGCTGTCGTTCTGGCCGTGGGCAGTCTCGGTCTGGTCATTATTGACGGCATAGAGGGTCATCAACCCGCTACCTTCTGTGTAACTGATATCCTTTGGCACAGCAAATGTCAGGTGGAACACACCGTTGTTCACCTGATCGGAACCTTGGAAAAGCGTCTTCGTACGGTCATAGTAAACAAATGGCTCATCAGCTCCACTGTCAGACTCGTCGTTCAACTTGCAGACAATCTCCTCTTCTGCATCTCGAACGATAGCCGTCACCGTTCCATCGAAGCTTCCTGCAAGCGTCTGACCATTCTCCACATGTCCACGTACCCTGACTACCGAACCTGCAGCCAACTGTTGCTGTTGAATGGCGGGCTGTCCATTGATACTATCGATGACAACCTCAATCTGAGGACAGGCCAGACGTAAGGCCGGATCGCCAAGCAGTGTATATTGCAACTTATTAGGCGACATATCACGCCCCTCACTAACCAGGTCGCACTTAGCCTGCCTTACTGCCTCACCGATGGTGTAACCAGGTTGCAGAACATATTTGGTGAACGTCAGGTTCATCTGTTCGTTATAGCTGGCATAGACCGTTCTGGTAGTACCAAAGAAGGCAACGCCCCCTCCCCGCGGACTGAGCATGACGGTCTCGCCGATATTCTCTTCCTGCCCGTCAAAGGGCATAATGTCGCACGAAGCTGTTATCCACAAAGGCAAGTTGTTGGTAGTGGAAGACGAAAAATCATCCAGTTTGACCACAAATTCATGCGAGAGCGTGTATGGTGCACCATGACCGCAGTAGTTCATCATCAGTGCCCCGCTGGCCATCTGTTGTTTGATGAGCCGGGTAACATCTGGATAAGCATAGCCCGTAGAAGAAGGCTCACGCTGATAGGCATCCCAATAGATCTTCTTAACCTGATAGCCAGGATAGTTGCTCTCTACAAGGTTAGCCACTTTATCGGCCGTTGCCATATGCGTGTTACCATTACCATCATCGCCCATCATACAGATGACGTTCTGCCAGGCGCCAGCATAGGTATTATCCGCATAGCCAAGTGTCTTATCAACCAAAACCTTTGCTTCCTCTACGGTTCTCGCCGGATATCGGCCAACGGCCACATCGGGTTTTCCCTGATAAGTCGAGCCCCCACCAGTCGGCTGTTGTATCTGCTCCTCATCGTCGAGCAGACAGAAGAAATCGTCGCTCACATAGCAGTTCACCTGACTGAAGGAGTTTTCGCTTTCGAAACAAAGAAGGAAATCATCTGGGTCGTAACCCTTCCAGTCGGTCGTCAGCATCCGATTGTCCCAAGCGCCATCTCCAAAGAGCAAGAGGTAACGAGGATAGTCGTTTTCGACCTGCGAACGATCATAGAACATCTTCAAGTAACGCTTATAGGCTGTCGCATCGGGCGTACCACTCGAGAATTCGTTATACAGTTCGTCAGCAGGCACGATTCTCACCCGCAGACCATCATTGGTCTCATGCCAGGCCTTGATACGCTCTGCCTGTGATAGCAATTGCTGATTGGTCGGAATAATAATGACCATATCTACCGTCTCATCGGCATGATGATCCTGGTTGGTGATATGATAAACATACTCAGGTGCGGGGAATGTGACGGTCTTCAGGTCGGGCATGGCTTGAGGTGTTTCAAATTGTAGCGACAGATAGTCCAACCTCATATTAGTTCCTGATGTCTGAGTAATCTTCACGGTGTTTTCAGCCTTCAGGATATCTTTCAATTCAAACGTAGCCACCTGTTCTTCTGCCACAGAATACTTATCGGAGACTCCTTTCTGCGTCATCGTTCCTACCTCAACATCGTTCACGGCTATCGTAGCTTCAAAACTGTCGTCTCCCGTCAGAGCCACAGAGAGCATACCCGACGAGCCGTTAGCAGCAAGTTGGTAGGTCTGGGGAGTACCTATAGTGAAGAGTCTTTTGTCAAACAAGTTCCGTCCGCCATGGAACCAGGCATAATCATCCACCTCGTAAAGCGTATGATAATCCTGAGGCAGGGGATAATAAGCTGCCGTGAAATCGGCCTCACTCATGCTGAGTGGCGCCTCATCACTCTGTGTTAGAAAGTAATAGCCATAGTTGCTATATGGGTTTCGGGTACGGACAGTCGCTTCTGGTGACTCCCATGTCACAGGCCCTACCCCATAGAACAGCCTTTTTCCCTCAACCAAGCATATAGGCACTTCTTGAAGATCGTCGGTCTCTGCCAAATAAGCACTCGTCAGACTTTCTGGTTGCAGAGCACCTCCATAACCATAGATTTTCACTTTCGATATATCGGTAAACCCTGCCTTTTTGACTAAAGCATCAGTCAACTGATAGATGCCACTCTCAGGAATACTGATTTTCACCCACGTTCCCTCGCGAAGCACGGAATGGTCGGCATAGCGATCTTCAAGTTCGGATGCTTCACCTCTGGTACGTGCAACCGCTCTGCCCCTACTCTCCACCTTCAACTTAAAACTCACCAATTTTTGATAGCGGCCATCACGATATACAAGAGGCACAAAAGAAACATCGAGCATGCCTTTTTTCCTGGCTACACCTATAGACTGCGTTATCACAGGCAAGGCTGGCAAAGGCTCCCCGCAGATAGTCTGATAGCGGCTGATATCAGCCTTGCTCATATCGATGAATTCGGGATATTCGATACTGACGGTATAGATGGAATCGGCATAATGGGGGCCTAACGGCTTCTGAAGAGTGAAGACTGGTAATGACGCGTCGATCCTCACCTGCTGAGCAGACAGGTTAAAGAACTCCTGTGCCTCCGCCAGATGGCAAAGCAACAAGAGTACACAACCGATCATCAGTCTCTGGACTATACGCACATTCTGTATCTATTACCAAGTAAAAAACGCAAAGATACGGTACTTTATTGTGAAGTTACTTGCAATTAAATTCCAACACCTTGCGCTCCTCGAGGTAACCTTCCAGATGATCATCAATATGGACAGGTCCAACACCCGCAGGCGTCCCCGTATAAAGGATGTCACCCGTCTTCAGAGTAAAGAACTGTGAAATGTACGCAATAATCTCATCGACACGATAAAGCATATCGGAAGTGCAGCCTTCCTGAACTGTCTGACCGTTGATATCGAGATGGAAGTGGAGACGCTGCAGACCAGACTCGGCACAAGGAGTTTCTGGGTCCTTCAGCAGTTTCTCTTTCGGCACCCAGTCACCTATGGCTGCAGAACCGTCGAACCCCTTGCAAATAGTCCAAGGCTGTCCTGCTTCCGAAGCTTTCTTCTGAAGGTCGCGGGCGGTAAAGTCGATACCGATGGTCAGGGCGTCATAATAGCGATATGCAAAGCGTTCAGGAATGCTCTTTCCCAATCGGCAGATACGCACTACCAACTCTGTCTCATAGTCGATACGTCCCAGATGGTCGGGAATAAAGAATGGCTTGCCTTGATTAAGAATCGCCGAATCGGCCTTCGTAAATATCACAGGCTCATCGGGACGCTTCAATGTCCCATGCAGTTCCTGATTATGTGCGGCATAGTTCATGCCAATAGCGAATATCTTCATAACTCTCTAATTTGGAAGCAAAAGTACAAAAAAAATCGGCACTGCACAAGCAATGCCGATTCTTTTTAATATGATGACTTAAATTAGTCAGCTACAAGTGTAAAGCGCTTGAAGGCAACGATCTTCAGATCCTTGTCCTGCTTAGCGAGCCACTGAGCAACAGTAGCCTTGTCGCCGTCGCCGAACTGGAACTCCTGGTCAACCAGGCAATTCTCCTTCAGGAACTTCTGTACACGACCCTTAGCAATGTTCTCAATCATAGGCATCTTCAGCTGAGCCTCACCCTCGACCTTTGCCTCAGCAATGATCTTACGGGCCTCGTCAGCCTGAGCCTGAGTGAGCCAACCCTTAGCCATATTGCTCTCGATGTGATCCTCAGAGTCAACGAGGTTGGGGTTCAGACCAGCCTTCTTAAGCTTCATCT
>JAEEGG010005363.1_pt1 | contig 30544 bp, 29 predicted proteins | sample 9134161 | NCBI WGS metagenome assembly JAEEGG01 (sample SAMN16246543, study PRJNA631951) | gut metagenome | biome: gut microbiome; feature: rumen; material: CR-attached | host: Bos | place: Iran: Karaj | collected 2018-10
TGGGTTGGCTAATCCATTAAGAAAGTGCATGCAAAGTGGCGTTTTGACTTTCAAGTCAAAGCCTGCGGGTTATGATTACTCCTTAGCAGTTTAAGATAAGATCAACACTTTTCTTGAACATAGCCATTGAATTATACCTTTGAAGAAACGGTACCATTATTGAATTTGCTCTGTTAGGGAATAGTGTTAATCTTAGATCAACGCAGTACATCATTAAGTTAAGTTAAGTTAACTTGACTGGAATTTACTTTTTAAGTTAAAAAATATACATACTTTATGAAAAGTTTCTGTGGCATCAACACCTTTGTTGAACAAAGTCTTTGAATTACGACTTTGAAAAAATGGAACAAGATCTTTAGATGGATACTATGGTCAGTTTAGTTCTGTTTATTACGACGTTTTACTCGCGTCAAAAACAAAAATAGTGGCACCTGAGATTTATTCGTCAGGACTCGGCAAGCATGAATCCATGACGGAGTTTCAGAAGAAGTACCCAGAGCATGTAGTAGAGGAAATATTGTTATCCCTAAAGGATATAGTAAACGTTTGAAATGCTAAAATTATACCCTGTTTACATGTTGCCTTTTATCATAGAAGAATTATGAGTGATTCTGCTGATGTAGAAAACTGAGGAACCCCTGGCGGCAGGTTAAATCCGGAACTCATTCGGAACGTCAAAAATTTTGTCAAATCAGGAAGACAGGATATGAATAAATGTGAATTCTATGTTTCTGAAGGATGTACAATCCAGAATTTTCCCGCGGTAGCCGCGGGGATCATAGCGGATATACACCGCAGATATCACAGCAAATATGGGAGGACGCTTGTAATCTGCAGTGATCCTCCAGTTCTGTCAAAAGAAATATGGAAAGTACCGGGCTTTATTCCCGGTGTGACAGCTGATGATCCTGGTGCTGACGTGGCACCTGTTGTAGTTGCAAAACACTGGATCAGCGGTTTTGAGATTATTGTAAACACAAATCTGAACAACGTCTCTTACAGCAGTGACGAACTGTCATGCAGCGTGCTTGCTGATTTCTCGCTTAAATCAAATTCTGAAATACTGCCGGCATGCCGAAGCAGATACCGCCAGCTGAAAAACTGCGGTATTCAGCCGGAGCCGATCAGCATACCATGAAAAAACAACTACTTTTCAGATGATTCAGAATCAGCCTGTTTTTCAGATTTTTTTACCCCGGGCTTTACTCCGTCTGCAGCATTCATTTCCGCAACTCTGGCATCAAGTTCCGCTATTTCCCTTTCAAACATATCATGCAGTTCCTGGGTATAAGTACGAATCTTCTTCAGATCTTCCTTATTCTTCATGTCAAACTCAGGATACCTTATGGGTTCAAGATACTTGATAATCAGATGACCATTATTCCAGCGGTTCATATCAAACTCATCGTAATAAGACGAGGCTACCATGGGAACAAGAGGTACGTTTGAACCGGACGCCGTCACCAGAGCACCAGGCTTAAACTTCCCGAGTCCCCTGCCCTTTGATCTGGTTCCCTCCGGAAATATCCAGATGGAATACTTTCCTTTTCTGAGATTCTCTGAAACCTGATCCATTGTTTCCATAGCCTTCTGCTTGTTTTCCCGATCAAGACGTATGCTTCCGGCCAGGAAGAAGATAAGACCGAAAAGAGGTACATAAACCAGACTTTTCTTACCTATGGCCACTACCCCGGGACGAACCCCCCAGGCCAGAGTCACAATATCCCAGTTACTCTGGTGATTTGCCGCATAGACTGCATTGGATACATTTTTAAGAAACTCCGGCTCCTCTACATGAACCTTAAGACCGACTATTCTGGAGGCCGGTGCAAGAAGATATCTTGATATAATATGGGTGTTTCGCGGATTAAAAGGTCTGCAGATACAGACAATCAGAGCAATCAAAAAGCTGAGAATACCTAAAATCAGCAATACAAAAATCCTTCCGTACTTCAACATACTAAGTCTCCTGTTCCTTTCTTTCCTTTACAGAAAAGTTCACTTCAATATCGTCGACATTCTGCAAGCCTCGCGGCAGTTTCTGTCCCTTGGAGGATCCTTCACCGAAATAGGTTTCAAGTTCAGAAGGATCCAGAGTAAATTTACGCTTTCCTGCATAAATAACCACCGTTGCACTTTCATTCAGCAGAACAACCCTGGTGACATACTCACTCCGCTCCGCCACCACCCGGGCAGGAAGTCCGATAAATCTTCCTCCCTTGCCCTTGGCAAGTCGCGGTATTCCTTCAAGCGATGAAACCAGCATTCTTCCTGAAGATGTCACAGTAAGCAGACGTGTATGAACTTCCGGATCCAGTTTTATCGGAGGCTGAACAATACCTCCTTGTGGAACAGAGAGAACAGCCTTGCCCTTACGATTGGCACAGAGCATTGTTCCCATGGTCGTTATAAAGCCGTATCCTGCATCAGAATAGATCAGATATGAATCAGACTCGTCGCCAATCATCATACCGGCAGTCCTGTCTCCCGGTTCAAAATCAAAGCGGCCGGTAAGCGGCTCCCCCTTTCCTCTTGCAGAAGGAAGCGAAGCGGGATCAAGACTGTAGGCTCTGCCGAGTTCCGTAAGGAAAACCAGCTCCTGATTGGATCTTCCCACTGCAGAAAAGGCAAAACAGTCTCCTGTCATGTAGCTCAGTCCCCTGACATCAACATCGGAACCCTTCGCAGTTCTGATCCAGCCCTTTTCAGAAAGAACAACTGTCAGAATTTCCGAAGGAAGAAGTTCCTTCTCACTTATAACCTTTGCCTCATCTCTGGTCACAACGCTGCTCATGCGATCATCACCGTAATCCCGGGCACACTGCTGTATTTCCTTTTTAATGAGAGCATTAAGTTTTTTGTCAGACGAGAGATAACCTTCAAGTTTTTCCTTTTCCTCAAGAAGTTCCTTCTGCTCCTCCCTCAGTTTGATATCAGCAAGACGGGCCAGCTGACGCAGCTTGGTTTCAAGAATATATTCAGTCTGGATCTCGTCAAGCGCAAACCGTTTCATCAGTTCCTCTTTCGGATTATCCGAAGTTCTGATGATCCTGATAACCTCATCGATATTAAGGATTGCAATGAAAAGACCTTCAATAAGATGAAGCCGGGCATTTACCTTTTCCAGTCGGCTATTTATTCTGTTAACGACTGTTGTTCTTCTGAATTTCAGCCACTCGACCAGTATTTCCTTTAACGAGTAAACCTTCGGTTTGCCTTCAAGGCCAATAATATTCATATTGACCTGATAGCTCTTCTGCAGATCTGTGGTTGCAAAAAGATGCAGCATCATCTTATGAATATCAACACGGTTCGATCTTGGAACTATTACAAGTCTGCACTCATTTTTATAATCCGATTCATCTCTTACATCAGACACCAGAGTGAACTTTGACTGACCGCCGCTGCCCTCCATCAGATCAGCAATCTGCTTTACTATACGTGAGGATGAAGCCTGATAAGGCAGATTTGTAACTATGACATTGCCGTTTTCCACAACATAGGTTGCTCTCATCCTGATGGTGCCACGGCCGGTAGAGTAGATCTGCTCGATTTCTGAAACCGGAGTGATAATCTCAGCTCTGGCAGGATAATCAGGTGCCGGAATATGCTTCATCAGTTCATGAAGGGTAATCTCCGGATTATCAAGAAGATCGACACACGCATTGGCCAGTTCTCTGGCATTATGCGGTGGAATACTGGTGGCCATGCCCACGGCAATGCCGATAGCACCGTTAAGCAGCACATTAGGGAGCAGAGACGGCATGACCTTGGGTTCTTCGATAGATCCGTCAAAATTAGGCTGCCATTCAACCGTACCTAAGTTCAGTTCTCTGAGGAGAATATCGGCAAATGGTGCAAGCCGGGACTCCGTATAGCGCATCGAAGCAAAGCTTTTCGGATTGTCTCTTGATCCCCAGTTTCCCTGACCGTCAACAAAAGGATAGCGGTAGGAGAAATTCTGAGCCATGAGAACCATGGCCTCATAACAGGATACATCTCCGTGAGGATGAAACTCACCTATAACCTTGCCTACGGTTCTTGCAGCTTTCCTGTAAGGAGTATCGGGTCGCATCCCGAGATTATGCATTGCGTAAATAATTCTGCGCTGCACAGGCTTAAGTCCGTCACCAATATGCGGCAGAGCACGATCAGTAATTACGGACATTGAATAATTGAGGTAAGCCTGCTCTGTAAACGAGTGAAGCTTAATAAGTTCGTCGCCGTTTGAATCTAATTCAATATCTTCCATGCCAATTGTCTATTTCTACTTTAACAAATTCGTGTGATTATAGCATAGGTTTTAATGGCTACAATCCAAAGTAATTAATCAGTCTGAAACATATGACGTCCGCGGAAACTAAAATCTGTCCATTTTAGATCTGCCGTTCAGGCATGCTGCCGGTGCATATGAGGAATGATCTGCCGGCAGCCTGTTTCAGAACTTATCATCTGTCCAACTTTTACACAGAAATACTCCTCCAGAATATCAGGGACTATGAGATCTGCCGCACGTCCGAGCATATAGGGAAGATTCCGTGAAAGAATAAGAACATCCGAATCGAGTGTCAGCGCAAGATTCGGATTATGGGTTACAAGAACGACAGCTCCTCCGTTTTCTGTAAAGGCACACAATATATCGGTCAGCCGAACCAGATTCGCAAAATCCAGAGCTCCGTCAACCTCGTCAAGAAGCAGAAGTCTGCGATCGCCGACCATGGCTCTTGCCAGCTGCACAAGTTTAAATTCACCGCCGCTTAAAGTTGTAACAATCCTGTTCTCCCAGTCTGCGATGCCAATGCGGCGGAGAATATCCCTGGCGCCGGAAATCTCCTTTTTCCCCGGAGTCCCCATAACACCCAGCCACGGAAACCAGCCGGTAAGAACAAAATCAAGCACACTGAATGGATAAACAGCAGATGCATTCTGAGCAACAACCGCCAGTTGTGAAAAGAGTCTGCGACCGGACAGATTTTTGAATTCTGCTCCGTTTATCATAATATCACCGGCTGAAAGCATTGAAGGATTTGTAAAAACCGACAGCATCGACGATTTTCCCGATCCGTTGCCTCCGAGTACAGAAAGGATCCCCCCCTTCCGCAGATGAAAGCAGAGTTCACGCTGCAGCGGTTCACAATCCTTCCAGCCGTATGATACATTTTTAAATTCAAGCACTCCTGATCCTCCTGAAATTTCTGCACAGGATTACCACAAAAACAGGAGCTCCAACCAGGGAAGTTACAATTCCGACCGGAATTTCATATGTAAGGAGGTTGCGACACAGCAAATCCACTGCAGTAAGAAACAAAGCCCCCAGGATCATGGATGACGGGATCAGAAAGTGATGACGAACTCCCATCACCAGTCTTGCCATATGTGGAATAATAAGACCGACCCATCCTATCATGCCCACCTTCGCAATATAAATACCACAGATCACCGAGCATATCGCTATCACAATATAGCGAAGTCTGACGGCAGGAACACCGAGTCCGGCAGCATCAGTTTCCCCGAGACTTATTACATCAAGAGCGTAGCTCATTTTCCAGAGAAACAGCGAAGCAACCAGAAGAAACGGTGCCAGGATCCACAAATCATCAAAGGTAATTCTGGTCATGGAGCCGAAAAGAAAGAACAGTATTGACGGAAATTCATCTGCCCGCGGATTAAAGGCGCATATCAGTTCAACAATGCCGGAAAAGAAGGCGGAAACAACAATGCCGGCAAGAACAAGGACCAGAAGAGTACCCCTTACATTTCCTGCCACCGAAGCTATCAAAACGGCCGCAAGGACGGCAGCCATTCCAAAACCGAAGGCACTAAAAAAAACAGCAGCTGCACTGCCGCCGCAAATCAGTGCAACGCTGGCTCCGCAGGCTGCACCGCTGCTTACTCCGAGTATGTCAGGAGAAACAAGAGGATTGTTAAATATGCTCTGCATTACGGCACCGCACAGGCTCAGAGCGGCTCCGGTACAGACAGCCCCGAGAAGGCGGGGAAGTCTTATATCAAATATCACCATTCGTGCATCATCGCTTCCATTTCCGCATACAAGATCAATAAATTCAGAAAGACTCACTCTGTATGATCCCATACTCAGATAGACTGCTCCGATAACGAAAAGCAGAAGAAACAGAAAACCAAGTCTGACGGCAAATTTCATAGATCACAAATCCGATATTTCAACTGTACGCTCGGATCCGGCCGACACAATGGCCAGGATCCGGTTAAGACGTCCGCAGGTTACATCATTCTCTGTTCTGATAAGAACTCTGCCTCTGGACTCCGAAACAAGTCTGTCGGCAAGTTCCTCCTCACTGATCACTGCACCGTCATATTCCAGCTCCCCGTTCCCGTACAGAACAATGCTGAAAAAATCATTATCCGTCAGTTCCTCGCTGATCCTCTGATCGGCGGAGGATGTGCGTACTGACAGAGAAATAGCAGGCATGGCAATCATAAAAATCACAAGAAGAACCAGGATCACGTCAATCAGAGGAACAACATTGATGTCATTTCTGATCTCGTTCCCAGGTTCCGGCTTATACTCATAGTTCATCGGACTTCAACCTGTAGACCAGCAGTTTATGATAGACACCGGCGAGAGAATTAATCCGTTCTCTGTCAATGCGGATCCTGGCTGCAAATATGTTATATGCAAACACTGCGGGTATTGCCACAATAAGACCGACTGCTGTCATGACAAGAGTTTCACCGACAGATCCGGAAATCATCACCAGCGTCGGCTCAGATGAGGATACGGAAAAATCGGAAAGAGTATGATAAATTCCTACAACTGTACCCAGCAGTCCGATAAACGGTGCAACCGAGGCAATAAGTGCCAGAAAAGTCAGTCCTGGATCAAGACCCAGGCACATCTGTCTCACCTCATGACGAAGCATATCAGACATGAACCGATCCTTGTTTTCGTCACTTAAATCAAGCAGATTGATCTTTGCCCACTCAAATGCGCCTGCCACCAGCAGATTGACCAGAGGACTCCTGTCGTTCCGTGAGTAATCTGAAATTCCATCGTACCCGGAAACAGTCGACCATTTAGTCTTTACACGTTCAAAATCTCTGTCAAACAGGAAGAGACTCAGAGCTCCGGTAAAAATAATATACCAGCTCAACACAGAAAGTATCGCAAGCAGTCCGAAAACAAACCAGCTGAAAACTGTAAAATGCTCAAACATAAAATCCTCATATGAAGAAAAGACTGCCGTCGTTAATCTCCGTGACAGCAGGAACGACTGTATTATAAGAGCATAAAGGTATTTAAAGAACAACTTTCACCTATGGCAGCCGGACAACCGGACAATAAGAAACAGCAAGAAAGGAGCGTGAGGGAACTCAGGACTGTTAATCTGCACACATTTTAAACAAATCATTCATTTATCTGTTAAAAAGGGTTTAAAAATAAAAATCGATGTGTATAATACTACTTGTTTTCTGACGCAGGGGTGTAGCTCCAATGGTAGAGCGGAGGTCTCCAAAACCTTAGGTTGTGAGTTCGAGTCTTACCACCCCTGCCAGTTCTCTTCCTGTCATATCAGACATCTAATCATCTTTCTTAAGTTTTCTTTGTTTTTTTCAATTTTTCACCACTTTCTGCCGTCATTGATTTTTAACATTAAAAATAGCATAATCACAGGGATGCACGTATTTCAAAAAGCATTCACAATTGCCGGATCAGACTGAGTAATCTGATAAAGGCAGCATAATCCGCTCACTAACAGGAAAATGCAATGACAAATCCTCTCTACAAAAGAAACATCATTTCGATTTCCGAACTAAACCGCTCAGAACTGGAACTGGTTCTCAGAACAGCAAAAAGGCTTAAGGAAGAACCTGATCATTCACTGCTGGCAAACCGTGTGGTTGCCAGCCTTTTTTTTGAGGCATCCACAAGAACAAGACTGTCCTTCGAAACAGCTATTCAGCGTCTCGGCGGATCTGTCATAGGTTTTGCAGATGCCAACAACACTTCCATGGCAAAGAAAGGGGAAACGCTAGCTGATTCCATCCGCATTATTTCCAACTTCGCCGATGCCATAGTCATGCGTCATCCAAGAGACGGTGCAGCAAGACTTGCAACCGAGTTTTCAAAGGTGCCGGTTATCAATGCAGGCGACGGATCAAATCAGCATCCATCCCAGACACTGCTTGATCTCTTTACCATCTACGAAACACAGAAGGTTCTCGACAATCTGAAAATAGCATTTGTCGGAGATCTGAAATACGGACGCACAGTTCATTCCCTGGCCCAGGCTCTCAGTCTGTTCAATGCCGAAATGTTCTTTGTTGCTCCCGACGCACTGGCAATGCCGGACTATATGCTGGAGGAACTCTACAACAAGAACATCAGATACTCCATGCACAAGAATCTTGAATCGCTGATCCCTCAGCTTGATATTCTGTACATGACCAGAGTTCAGAAAGAGAGATTCGAAGAAAGCGAGTACCACTCCATTGCATCTCAGTATGTGCTGTATCCGGAAATGTTCGACAATGCCAAACCTAATCTCAAAATTCTTCACCCTCTGCCGAGAGTTGATGAAATTGATCTGGAAATGGACAACACACCATATGCATACTACTTCCAGCAGGCTGAAAACGGTGTATATGCCAGAGAAGCTCTGCTTTCACTTGTTCTAAACGAGGAGGTTTAAAATGGCACAAATGCAGGTAGAAGCCATAACCAACGGCTCAGTAATCGATCATATTCCTGCCGGTCAGGGTATAAACATCCTCAAACACTTCAAAATGCTTGATACCCAGCGTTCAGGAGCAAAAATCACTGTAGGCTTTAATCTCCCGTCAAAGACACTGGGATTAAAGGATCTGATCAAGATTGAAAACAAACAGCTTAATCAGTCGCAGGTGAATCAGCTGGCAATTCTTGCACCGGGAGTAACGGTTAATATCATTGAGGATTCCAGGGTTGTAATGAAATACAGACCGGAAATTCCGGATCACATCAGCAATGTGTACAAATGCCCGAACAGCAACTGCATTTCAAATTTCGAGCATGTAACAACAACCTTCTATGTATTGAGAAGGGCAACAGGACTGAAACTGAAGTGCAAGTACTGCGAAAAAACCTTTGACAAGGATGTTGTCGGTCAGACATTCAGTTCAAGATAACAGATTCAGGAAAGCACCATGAAGAACGGAGTTTTTGCTCCGTTTTTTTGTCTGCAAAAAGTAATGAAGATATTGTGCGGTTCCCAGAGTCAAAAAATCCCGGTGGAAGCCGGGATATAACAATCAGTAGTCACGAATGCGTTCAACAAATCAGTGGAATCCCACATTGCGGAGTGCATTATCATCTGCAGATCCCTCTCGCAGTTTGATGGCAAGACGAACTTCGTTCTGGGAATCAGCAAACTTCAGAGCATCCTCATAACGGATCACGCCGGCAAAATACAGATCTGTCAGTGACTGGTCGAAGGTAATCATACCCTGCTCTCTCGAATCACGCATTACTGTCTTCAGTCTTTCCAGTTCACCCTTGAGGAGAATATCCTGAACAATAGGAGTACCGATCAGAATTTCAAAAACAGCCCTGCGGCTCTTTCCGTCCTTTGTAGGAATAAGCTGCTGAGCAACAACACCCTTAAGGTTAAAGGACAGATCGAAAAGCAACTGGCGATGCTTGTTTTCAGGAACCAGGTGCATGATACGCTCTATAGCCTGGTTGGCGTTGTTGGCGTGAAGAGTAGCCATGCAGAGGTGACCGGTTTCTGCGAAGGACAGTGCGAACTGCATGGTTTCCATGGAACGAATTTCGCCGATGAGAATTACGTCTGGAGCCTGACGCAGAGCTGATTTCAAGGCCGCATCAAAGGATTCCGTATCTACACCGACCTCACGCTGGGTTATAATCGACTTTTTATGATTGTGAACATATTCGATAGGATCCTCAATCGACAGGATGTGACCTTCGGTATTGGTGTTACGATAACCGATCATGGCAGCCTGAGTAGTTGATTTACCGGCGCCTGTAGCACCTACGAACAGAATCAGACCGCGCTTGAGCATAACAAGGTTACGCAGAATTTCCGGTATCTGCAACTGCTCTATGGTAGGTATCTCCGTAACTATTCGACGCAAAACAATACCTGGCATACCGGTCTGCATAAAGCAGCTTACACGATAGCGGCCGAGTACAGGACGCTGAATGGCAAAGTTTGCCTCAAAGGCTGTTCTGAACAGATCTTCCAGATCCTTGCGACCGTAGAAGCATTCGTTCATGAATCCCATAACCATCTTGTCATCAAGAATGACATGGTCAATCTTCTCTATTTTGCCGTTTACCTTCATGGACGGCTCGAGCTGACAGGTCAGAAAAAGATCGGAGCCTCCGCGTTCATTCATAATTTTCAGATATTTATCAATCTGGAATGCACCATCGTACATCATAACTGTGTTACTCCCCCTGTATTAAATGGTGGTTGGATCCTTGGCTACGGCACGGGCCTCCTGGGCTGCCACCACACCGCTGACAACAAGTTTCTTAAGGCAGGCGTCAAGAGTCTGCATGCCCTGCGCAGCACCGGTCTGAATTGATGAGTACATCTGGGCAATCTTATCCTCACGTATCAGGTTTCTGATAGCCGGAGTACCGATCATGATCTCATGCGCAGCCACACGTCCGCCCTGCAGACGCTTGAGCAAAGTCTGGGAAATAACGGCATTCAGTGATTCTGAAAGCATGGAACGGACCATGCCCTTTTCCGCACCAGGGAACACGTCGATGATACGGTCAATAGTTTTGGATGCAGAGTTTGTATGCAGAGTACCAAACACCAGGTGACCGGTTTCTGCAGCGGTCAGAGCAAGACGAATAGTTTCAAGGTCACGCAATTCGCCCACCAGAATGATATCAGGGTCTTCACGAAGAGCTGAACGAAGAGCGTTGCTGAAGGAATGGGTATCTCTGTGAACCTCACGCTGATTCACAAGACAGTTCTTCGAAACATGCACAAATTCGATAGGATCTTCAATGGTAAGAATATGTTCATGAAATGACTCATTAACATAATCGATCATGGCTGCCAGGGTGGTTGATTTTCCTGAACCGGTTGGTCCGGTAACAAGGACAAGACCACGGGGAGCTTCTGAAATCTTCTTGAAAATAGGAGGACACCTCAGATCCTCAAGAGAAAGCACCTTGCTTGGAATGGTACGAAATACTGCACCGATACCGCGGTTCTGATGGAAGACGTTAACACGGAAACGGGCCACTCCAGGAAGTGCGAAGGAGAAGTCAACTTCCAGATTATCTTCCAGTTCCTTACGCTGCTGGTCGTTCATGATATCGTAAACCAGTTTGAAAACCGCCTTGTGCTCCATAGGCTCAAGTTCCAGCTTTCTCATATCGCCGTCGATACGTATCATTGGCATCATTCCGGCTGAAAGATGCAGGTCGGAAGCATTGTTTTCCACACTGTATTTCAGTAAGTCTGTTATATCTATACTCATTTAAAAGCTCCACTCTAGAGTTTATATTCTGTCCTTCCCTGGCCAGATTTTTATTATAATGGTCACCGGCAAAAGCTTCTGCACAAAAAAACAGCCCGTACTACCGCAGACATGTGCCCGGTTAAGTGAACTGCCGGCAGCTGTCAGTCTGAAGACAAAGACAGTTTTCCGATGCTAGCTGCATAATTTTATGAAATCTACATTACTTTTGATATATATTAGTGTTCAGATTACGACACAGATAACGATTTACATCACATATTTAAGGAAGTCACGGTTATAATGCGTACATAACGGGGAGTGATATGATGACTCGCCGACTGCACAGCAGTGTTTAAACTGGACTGAATACAGGACAACCGGAAAAAAATGTCAATCAAGGAAAACATAAACAGCGTTCTGAACGAAATTGAAGAATGCAGAATCAGAAATCAGGCGGCACAGACAGTGAAACTTCTTGCCGTCAGCAAAACAAAGCCGTATGAGGATATTCTTGAAGCATACCAGGCGGGACAGCGAATGTTCGGCGAATCCTATGCACAGGAAGCGTGTGCCAAAATAGACAGATTTGAGAGTGAAGGCCTGAGAGATATCATCTGGTATTTCATCGGACCGCTGCAGTCAAACAAAACCAGATCCGTTGCAGAAAGGTTTGACTGGGTTCTGAGCTGCGACAGAGAAAAAATAGCAAGACGCCTTAACGATCAGAGGCCGCAGGGAATGAATCCTCTCAATACCTGCATACAGATCAATATCTCTGATGAAGAGCAGAAAAGCGGAATAAAGGAGGAAAACATTCTTTCCCTTGCCTCCGTCATTGCCGGACTGCCGAATCTTAAACTGAGAGGACTGATGGGTATAGCTCTTAACACGGATGATACAGAAATTCTGAAGGAGGAATTTCTGAACCTGAAACGGATTTTCGATGATATTAAGAAAAAATATCCGTCGGTTGACACTCTCTCCATGGGCATGACTGCAGATATGGAACCAGCCATAGCCTGCGGATCTAATCTCGTACGCATCGGCACCAGAATTTTCGGTGCAAGAAACTACAAGGACAAATAAAAATGAAAAAAAGAAGAATAACATTTATCGGCGGCGGCAACATGGGCCGTGCACTGGTCAGCGGCATTATAGGCTCAGGCTATCCAGGAGAACTTGTAACAGTGGCTGATTCTGACAGCGAAAAACTGAAGAAGCTAGAAGAAGATTTGAAAATCTCTGTTACAACCGACAATGTGGCGGCAGCATCAGGTGCCGACGTACTGGTACTTGCGGTAAAGCCACAAGTAATAGCCGACATGCTGAAATCCCTGACAGCAGGTCTCGGAAGCATTGGGAACAGGCTGATTATTTCCATGGCAGCCGGTGTAACCATAAACCGCATCACCGAGCTGACATCCGGACACAGACGCATTGTACGTCTTATGCCAAACACTCCGGCACTTATTGGAAAGGGGGTAACCGGAATGTTTGCGTCACCTGAAGTGTCTGCAGAGGAAAAGGAATTTGCAGATTCCGTACTTAAGGCTGTAGGTCAGAGAGTATGGGTAAACACGGAAGAAGATATGAACACAGTAACGGCAGCGTCAGGTTCATCTCCGGCATACTTTTTCCTTTTCATGCAGTACATGATAGAGCACAGCATTGAACTAGGACTTACTGCCGAGCAGGCATACACGCTGGTGACACAGTCTGCACTCGGCGCAGCAGAACTCGTACACAGAAGTCCCGGTGTCTCTCTTGAAACCCTGCGGGCACAGGTTACATCAAAGGGAGGAACAACACACGCAGCCGTAACCGCATTCGAGGAGAACAACCTTAAAAATGCAGTCAATTCTGCAATGGACGCATGCATAACCCGGGCAAAGGAAATGGAAAAGCTGTTCTGAAATACATATTCCGGTGCTCTTTACTGGTTGCTGAAATTCTGCAACGGATGCAGAATGTTGCAGCCAGCGACGAAAAAGGGGGACTAAAGTCCCCCTTTTTTTCATATACACGGCAGAAAGTTCCGATCAGTTCTCAGGCTGATTTACGATCTGGGGCTGAATTCTGTTAACTCCCTGAGAAATTGCCTCGTTGACATTAAAAATAGGAACAACACCGGATGCATCTCCCATAACAGTCTGTGGAACTGTGCCATTCCATTTTTCTGCTATGGTCAGAGCAACAAGCTCCTTGTTTGCCTTCAGAGCTTCAGCCTTCAGTTTGATTGCATCCGCCTCAGCCTCGGCCTGCACTCTTATGGCGTATGCTCTGGCTTCGGCCTCCAGCTTTTTTGCCTTGTTTGCACTTTCCGCTCTGGCCACCAGCTGCTGAGATTCTATTTCTACTTTCTGCAGTTCGTTCTTTGCCTTTTCCACCTCCTGCTTCTTCTGTGCAGTCTGTTCAATTATATTCTCATAGGAGCGGGAGAAATTTACATCCTCAATCTGCACTGAAAGAACCACTATCGGATAATCCTTGAGCAGAGCCTTGATATTGGTATCGAGTTCATGACTCAGATCGCTTCGCTTCTGAACTATGGTCTGAGATGTATAGTGACCGAAAAGAATTTTTGATGTCTGCTGGATTAACGGGGATACAACCGTGTAGAAAATAGTGTCATTCACGCCGAAATGCTTGTACACATCCTCAATTTTAGCCCCGTTGTACTGCCAGGTCACGGATATGCGGTAGGATTCAATAATCTGCTGATCATACGAGTAGGCACTGAGCACATTGTTCCTGCCGTCACCGAACATGGTCTTCTGCACGCGAACGCTGTACTTGTGAACCTGCTGCACCGCAGGCACCACAAAGTGAAGTCCCGGCTCAAAGGTATTGGAAACCTCACCGAAGGTTGTAACGACACCCTTCTCGCCCTCGTCAACCACAATAACTGAATTGCTGATAAATGCCACGGCAAGTACCAAAGCCGCCACTATTATTCCTTTCTTAAGCTGCATGTTCATTCCAGATCCCCAAAAAGACAAAAAACCTTTACAGTGTCCAATCCATAAGAGCCAATGTCAATTTCTGATCACAAAAATCAGATAAAAACATGGATCTGATCATAGGTTCAGACGGGCGCGTCCAAATTTACGGGATAACTCTGAGAAATGCATCAATCCTGAAAAGCTGAAATTCCCGCTCTGAAAACATGAAGTTCTGCACCAGTCTTCTGAAACCCGGAGATGATCAGACCGGCATCCAGCTTCGTTAAGTGCATCACATAAAATATGATATAATGCGGGGAGACAAGAATAAAAAAGAGAGAGCTCTGCACCTTATTCCTGCGTTTGCCGGTAAAACCGGACAGCTGCTGCATAAACGGGAAAAAGCGGAGCCGGAACATACAGGGAGGAATAATGTACGGTCTGCCGTTTTCCGTTGTTTTCTACGGATGGATCATAAATATACTGATAACTATTTTCATGCTCAGAATATGGTGTCAGTCCTGCGGTGTAAGCATCTACAATCCCATTGCATCATACATTCTGCGGATAACCAAACCGCCAGTAAAACTTCTCGGCAACAGGGTTGTCAACGGTGTTAATCTGTCAGCCATGGCGGTCATCCCCATACTCCTTGCCGTAAAATATATCGGAATCTACCTGCTGCTGGACATACCTCTAGAACAAGTGTTTCACCCGATCTACGTCTTCTTTAAACCGCTGATTTTTATCATCCGCTACACCGGCATGGTGTTTCTGATGGTTCTGATTATAGACGCCCTGCTTTCCTGGTTCGGATCCAACACAGTTTCCCAGTTTACCAGACCTCTCACCAACCCAATCAGCGAGGTTCTGAGAAAGTTCATTCCGCCTATCGGTATGATTGACATCAGTTTTATAGTAATTCTCATTCTGCTCCAGGTCGCTGACTATCTGGCAGCTCAGATGCTGCTTAAAATAGCTCCGGATATGGCCGGTTTTCTCTGGACTCTGGTAATATGAATTCAGAATTCACCCTGAGAATAGCTGTTCAGCCCAAGGCATCCCGGGATGAGTTTGTGGGATGGCTCGGTGATGAAATCAAAATCGCCATAACAGCTCCGCCGGTGGACGGAAAGGCAAATGAGCATCTGAAAAAGTTTCTGTCAAAGCAGTTTAAAACAGCTCCGAGCAATATAGAGATCCTAAAGGGTCTGACCGGCAGGCACAAAACTCTGAAGATAAGCAATGCACAGAATGAGCCGGATGAATACCGCAGACTTATGGAGCAGAAGAACGGCGGCGGTGCGGTGCAGTCTGAACTAAATACGCAATTTCATAACCCGGCAATAAAAAAATGAGTTTTAAAAAAGCATGGGTTATAATCTGACAGAATGATCCCGGCATATTCATCAGTTCTGAGCGGTCAGCTACACACGAGACTTCCGACTGCAGACGTAACATTTACTTTTTTTCTACATCACAGCATTCTACGGAATTAGACTATGGAAAAAACTTTTGATTCACAGGCCATAGAACAGGCTATTTACAGAGAATGGGAAGACAAGGGCTACTTCAGGCCCTCCTGGAACGACGGTGCCGAGCCGTACTGCATTATGCTTCCTCCTCCGAATGTCACCGGAAGTCTGCATATGGGACATGCGTTTCAGCAGACGATTATGGATACCCTGATCCGCTATAACCGCATGCAGGGAAAGAATACACTCTGGCAGGCAGGTACAGATCATGCGGGCATTGCGACACAGATGGTTGTGGAGCGCAAGATTGCCGCTGAAGAGGGAAAGACCCGTCACGACTACGGACGGGATGCCTTTATTGAAAGAGTCTGGAAATGGAAGGGCGAATCAGGCGGAACCATAACCAGGCAGATGAGAAGACTGGGAGATTCCGTGGACTGGAGCCGTGAGCGCTTCACCATGGATGAGGGACTGTCAAAAGCTGTACAGGAAGTGTTCATACGTCTCTACCGCGAGGATCTGATATACCGCGGCAAGCGTCTGGTCAACTGGGATCCTAAACTCCGCACCGCCATATCCGATCTGGAGGTGGAAAACAAGGAAATCAGGAGCCATATGTGGCATCTTCGCTACCCTCTCGCAGACGGCAAAAAAACCGCCGAAGGCAAAGACTACATTGTCGTGGCAACCACCAGACCTGAAACAATGCTTGGCGATACGGCCGTGGCAGTCAATCCGGAGGATCCGCGCTACCGCGATCTTATCGGATGCAAGGTTGTTCTGCCTCTGGTAAACCGTCTTATACCTGTTGTGGGAGATGAGCATGCCGATATGGAAAAGGGTACCGGCTGCGTAAAGATCACTCCCGCCCACGACTTTAACGATAACGAGGTGGGAAAACGTTGCGGTCTGCCAATGATCAACGTGCTGACTGAGGATGCCCATATCCGCAGCAGAGCGGAAGTCTTCACCACGTGCGGTGAGCCGAGCGACGTTTATTCGGATTTCATACCGGAAGAATACAGAGGACTGGAACGCTACGAGGCAAGAAAGCGCATCGTTGCAAAATTCGAAGAGCTGGGGCTTCTTGAAAAGATTGAAGATCATACGATGATGCAGCCATACGGCGACCGTGGCGGTGTTCCTATTGAACCTATGCTTACAGATCAGTGGTACGTCAGAGCCGGAATTCTGGCCAAGCCTGCCATTGAAGCGGTAGAGGACGGAAGAATACAGTTCGTTCCGAGTCAGTACGAAAATATGTATTTCTCCTGGATGAGAAACATTCAGGACTGGTGTATCTCCCGTCAGCTGTGGTGGGGTCACCGCATTCCTGCATGGTATGATGAATCCGGAAATGTTTACGTAGGAAAAAACGAAGATGATGTCCGCAGCTTCTATAATCTCGCAGCAGATCTTAAACTAAGACAGGATGAGGATGTGCTGGACACCTGGTTCAGTTCAGGACTTTGGACGTTCTCAACTCTCGGCTGGCCGGAAAACACAAGGGAGCTGAAAACCTTCCACCCTACTGATGTGCTGGTAACCGGCTTTGACATCATATTCTTCTGGGTTGCCCGAATGATCATGATGACCATGCATTTCATGAAGGATGAAAACGGAAACAGCCAGGTTCCTTTCAAAACCGTCTACGTAACCGGTCTTATCCGTGATGAGGAAGGCCAGAAGATGAGCAAATCAAAAGGAAACGTGCTCGATCCTCTGGACATGATAGACGGCATAAGCATTGACGATCTGGTAGGCAAGCGCACCGGCAACATGATGCAGCCGCAGATGGCAGAAAAAATAGCAAAACGCACCAGAAAGCAGTTCCCTGAAGGAATAGAGGCTCACGGTACTGATGCTCTTCGTTTCACTCTTGCCGCTCTCGCCTCCACCGGACGTGACATAAACTGGGATATGAAGCGACTTGAAGGGTACCGCAACTTCTGCAACAAGCTGTGGAATGCCAGCCGTTATGTTCTGATGAACACTGAAGGAAAAAGTATCACCAGGCCTGACAGCAGACTGCTGACACTGGCAGATCGCTGGATCCTGTCAAAACTTCAGCAGACTATCCAGACAGTAACAGAAAGTTTTGCATCATACCGTTTTGATCTGGCAGCTTCTGCACTTTACGAGTTTATCTGGAACGAGTTCTGCGACTGGTATCTGGAGCTGACCAAACCGGTAATCTGGAAGGGATCAGATGAAGAAAAGAATGCAACTCTTCATACACTCCTTACCGTACTTGAAAGCATGCTACGCATGGCTCACCCAATAATTCCTTTCATAACGGAGGAAATATGGAAAAATGTTGCACCTCTCATCCGCAGCGATTACAAAGCCGGTGATACCATCATGCTTCAGCGGTATCCTTCAGTTAACAGGGATCTTCTGGATGCCAGAGTCGTTGAGCAGCTTGAATTTATCAAACAGATTGTTGTCAATGTAAGAAACATCAGAGCTGAGATGAAGGTAAGTCCTGCTGTCAAACTGAACATTCTGATCAAAAACGCAGGCGGGGAGACAGAGACAATTTCCGATAATCAGGCCTTCATAAAGGCTCTGGCAAATCTGGATTCCATAACCATGATTGATGACAGTTATGCCAGACCTCTGGCTGTAACCAAACTGGTGGGTAATGCCGAGCTCCTGGTGCCGCTGTCAGGTCTTATCGACAAAGATGCTGAAACAGCACGTCTTAAGAAGGAGGCTGAAAAGATGCAGTCGGAATGCGATAAAATCAATGTCAAACTCGCAAATCCTGCGTTTGTAGGCAAGGCACCGGCACAGGTTGTGGAAAAGGAAAAGGCACGTCTGAATGAACTTCAGAGCAGTCTTGAAAAGATCAAAAAACAGATAGAGGAAATCAGTCTTCTGTAAGAAAATATCTGATTTCTGAATGATAATCCCCGCATATGCGGGGATTTTTATTTCTGCTTACAGGTTATGTCCGTCATTACTTCAAGATACTACACAGGGAAAACAACTCATGTCAGAATCAAACTTCCATCATATGACTACTTCCCTATATGCTTCCTGATCTGATCCCTATTGTATTTAAATGTCTCTTCTGAAAGCCGGTGCATAAAACTCATAGATTCCTCATCATTGACAAGATCTGAGGAAATTGATGTAAGTACATAATAAGGAAAATCCAGATCTCGGAGTTCATAATAATAGAATGTTGAGCATTCAGAAAAATTCACACCGTTATCAAGACGTTCGGCTTTTTTGCACAGCAGCAGTTTACCCAGATTATCAAGAAATTTGAACTTATCAGTATCCGAGTAAATACCGATGGAGGAAGAAATAAATCCTTTGCGCTTGCGGTTTTCATAAAGGACTCCGGTCTGCTGTGCCGAAGGATCGTCTGTTTCGTATGAAGTCAGGATCCATTCATCAAGAGGATTAGCTATTGGATCGGTCTCAAGAAGCTCAAGAGCCTTATTTTCAATCATCGGATTTGACGGGTAAGGTGTAACGGCGTAGATCTGAGTGTAAATATTCCCTCCATCTCCCTTTTCAGCAAGCTTTCCGTATATATTCTGCCTCAGCTCAGGCATATCAGAGGAAAAATCGCAGTTATAAACAGAAAATGTATCTGAGTTCAGTTTCTGATCCCTGCAGTTGAATTTTCTTGCAAGATTCTCTATTTCAGCTCTGACATCATGGTAGACAAAACGTGAAACAGCCATCTGAACCGGGATCTGCGGATTATCCAGAATGAGACTGTTGGCTCGATAGCTTTTGTTCCATGAGGCAGAAACGTTCTGCTTATCAGTCGCATCGGCAGCTCCTGCAAAAAATGATAACAAAAAGGAAAACAGTAAAAATTTCTTCATACTTCACCTACTGAGCAAGTGCGTTATACAACATTTTTGAACCGGTAATAATAAGGAGAATGCTGAAAATCTTCTTAAGCAGCTGCTGATCAATCCTGCGATTAATTTTTGCCCCCACAACTGCCATCATCATTGAAAACGGCACAATGCATGCCACGGCGGTAAGGCACACCTTGCCGAAGGTTCCCGGCGGAACATTGGGATCCAGGACGGTCCCACCTAAAATCAGCATGGTCACGGCACCGGGGATCGCAATGAACAGTCCTATGGCTGAAGCCGTACCTATGGCACGCCTCGGAGGCATGGAGCACATGGTCAGCAGTGGAACACTGAGCGTTCCTCCTCCGATCCCGAGCATTACGGAGAATCCGGAAATGAAAAGAGCCATAATCACCTGCCAGACTGCTGACGGCATGGACTTAAGAAGAGGAGGCGAATCGGCCCTCAGGATAGTATTAAGACTGGAGAGGAGAAGAATAACACCGAAAACGGCACTCAGCCACATTCCTCCGAATCGGGCGGAAAAGAGAGAGCCGCAGATAACGCCCAGAAGCAGCAGAGGTGCCCAGCGTTTTATCAGTGCCAGATCCATATTATCGTGCCGGTAGTGAGAAATACAGGAGCTGAGACTGGTAGGGATCATACAGCCGAGAGACGTACTGGTTGCCAACATTATGGCACTGTCCGGACTCATATTAAAAATACTGCCAAAAATAAAATACAGAACCGGTACAAAAATTATACCTCCGCCGACTCCCAGCAGTCCCGCAAGAAACCCTGCAAAAAGACCGCTTGCCGCCAAAATACCGACAACCTGCAGTATTGATAAAAAATCGCCTGTCATAATAATAAAACCATACCTTCCAATCTCGGCTGACACATACTCACATCCCCGCAACCGATGTCAGAAATCCTTCACCATCCGGAAAACCAGCCTTCCGAAACATAGTATTTTAGGAGCGGATATTTGTCAACTTAACCGGCATCATACGCCGAATCACTTCCGTAAATTCCTGTCCATAAGTACCGTTCACGCTAAAAAAGAGCAGGATGTACACAAAATCTGTGCTATTATTGCCGGACGGGAGATTACCGTATTTCATCAGAAAGACCGGACGGATATATATGGATACTGTGTTCTGCATTTTAAGAAGAGATGAATGGAAGACTGAAGCTGTGGTGGCAAAAAACGGTCTGCTCTGCCGCTATCTGACCACAGATGCAGGGGCCGGTTCAGAAGAAACAGAAATCAGGAAGGAAATCATACCTGACTTGCCTGAATTCTCGTCAGCACTCAGAGAAGAACTCAAAAGGAAAGTTGTCTACACCTTTGACGGCCGCGAGCTGATAAAAGCAATAAAGACAGATCAAAAAAATCAAACCATAAGAATTGCAGATCTCAGACCAATGATTTCATCCATGAAAAAAAGAGATGTGCTGACCACTAAAGCGGCTCTTGATCTGCTGGATTTCCCCTACGATGACAAAATGTATGAGCAGAACAGCATTCTTGGAGATCTGAGAGCCGTATCAATTCTTCACGGCCATCTGAACAGTCAGGGAAAACTTCCGAAAGTCAGTGCTGCAGGATCCGGTGAATATCCGCTGACACTGCTGAGAATCGTTTTCGGAGTCGGATTGCTGCTCTGCATCCTGATGCTGATACTGAATCAGGTGGAATCTTAAAAAAGCCGCCGGACAGCGGCATTTCAAATCAGGGAAACAGATCTGCAGTTCTGAAACCAACTGCGGATCACTGTCCTGAACAGATCAGATCTTCATGGTGCCTATATCATCCCGACTGGCCGGACTTGCCTCCTTGCATGCTCTGTCACAGAACAGATCTATAAACATGAAGTAAAAACTGTAGATGAAGAAAACACTTAGAGGTGCGTTCAGCATACAGGAAAATACAATGGCAATCGGCACCGGAAGATGAAACGCTCCGATAATTCCGGCGGTAAACACCAGATAGAACAGACTTCCAAAACCGACCGCAATTCCATAAAGCAGATACGGAATGAAGTTGGCCAGCTTTATAAAAGCCTTGAAAGAAAGGACATACATATTAAGATGCAGTGTCTTAACGTCAGTAAATGTAAGTACAATAAAAAACGGCACCAGCATGAAATAAAGCATCACCACGGTAAAAACAGTCAGGAGAAACATGGTGGCCAGAAAAATCTGACTTACCAGATGAAGAAGAAGATTCAAATCGATGCCGAGAGCAGCTGCCACATTCTTCAGCTCTGAAGGATCAATCTTGCCGTTATGCTCTATGATGTAACGCTGGAGTTTCTGGAACACCAGTTTGTTCTCATCGGAAAACATTCCGCTGTAGGAGCAAAAAGCGATAAAAAGAAGCACCACCACAAAGCATGCAAGCATAAGATAGAAATTTGAAAGCAGAAGTCTCTTAAAATGAGGAGACCTGAACCCGTGATAAAATCCAGGCTCTGTACCGGCGTTTTCCCTGGCTCCGTGAAGATTGATGATTATCGAACCTATAACAGGGAAGAAAAACAGATAGGCCAGCATCCCAAGAGAACTCATGGTGCTGAGCAGCGTTACCAGGGATGAAAACACACCATAAAGAAGAATATTGGTGACAGTTGCCCTGGAACAGCGGACCATGGCTTTAAAAACACCGGTGATCCAGTAAAATGACTGCTCTATGGTTACCCTGTTCACTGTTCCTGTTAAAGAAAGCTTAATCATCTAACCCCCAGTTCAACTCAACAGCTCCTTTGGAATTTCAAAATTACGGTTTTCCTCGGTTCCAGGCATTTCCACCGGCTCATAACCTGTTATCTTCTTGAGGCGCTCAACCACCTGCTCAATAAGTATATCAGGAGCTGAAGCTCCCGCCGTAACTCCGACAGACAAAGGCTTCGGTTCAAACCACTTTTCATCAATCTGACTTCCGTCATCCACCAGATAGGATCTGCAGCCGCAGGATTCAGCCAGCTCACGGAGACGGTTGGAATTGGATGAATTGGTAGATCCAACCACTATGAAAAGTTCAACCTCATGAGCCAGATTGCGTACCGCATCCTGTCTGTTCTGAGTTGCATAGCATATGTCATTCTTGCGCGGCGGATGAATATGAGGAAAAAGTTCGGTAAGATGACTGATAAGACTCTTGCTTTCCATGATACTCAGAGTTGTCTGGGTAACATAATACAGATTCATGGGATCCCTGATACTCAGTTTATCGGCATCTTCGGCCCTCTCCACCAGATATATGCCGCCGTCAGGATTATCATACTGCCCCAGGGTTGCCTCGACCTCCGGATGAAATCTGTGACCTATCATAATCACCTCTGCACCGCGCTTGGAGAGAGCCCTTACCTCCACATGAACCTTGCTGACCAGAGGACATGTTGCATCAAATACCCTGAGATTGCGTTTTTTAGCCTCCATTTCCACACTCATAGGTACACCGTGGGCAGAAAAAATCAGGATGGCACCGTCAGGCACCTCGCTCAGTTCCTCAATAAAAACAGCTCCCTTCTGTCTGAGAGACTCCACCACATACCGGTTATGAACAACCTCATGACGTACATATACAGGAGCACCGAACCTCTCCAGAGCTGTATCAACTATTGAAATAGCTCTTGAAACACCGGCACAGAAGCCCCGCGGATTAACAAGAAAAATTTTATTTTTCATCAGCCTTCTCCCCGTCTTTTTTTTCAAAAAATATGGAGTAGACAACCAGGATCGCAACTCCTATACATATGGCGCAGTCAGCTATGTTAAAAGCCGGATATGTAAACACACCTCTTATGTAAAAAAGGATAAAATCGATCACGTATCCGTAGTAAACCCGATCAATCACATTGCCGACAGCACCGCCGCAGATCAGAGCCAGACTGAGACAGTACATCAGCTTTGATCGCGATGCCCGGTAAAGAGCCGCAGAAATGAAGCCTACGGCAAGAAGAGCTATACCTATGAACAGATAGGCCTGCCATCCGCTGCTGTCGGAAAGAAAACTGAAGGCCGCCCCGGTATTGTATACATGAACAAGAGACAAGCAGGGCATAAGTTCAATATTTCCCTGATACGGAATATTATTCACCACCAGCTGCTTGGTTACAAGATCAATCACAATTACCAGAAGTATCACCCACCAGTAAAAAAGACCGGTCTTTCTGAACATAAAATCAAACCTGTATTAAAAATTCAAAAAAAGGATCCGATAAAGGATCCCTCTGCCGCAGCCAGGCTGCACTAAATCCCAAACCTCAGAACAGGTCAGGCAAATCTGCGGATTTCTCCGTCACCGTCTATATTTTCAACACAGCGATCGCAGATACCCTCTCTGACATGGCCCACAGTATCCACATAGTGCCAGCACCGTTCGCACTTCTGATGCTGTGAGGCCGAAATCTTCACTCCGAGACCTGCCAGATCGGTTGCCTCTGCATCTTCCGGAAGCGAATCCACCCTGCTGACTGCCGCTTTTGAAGTGATCAGCACAAAACGAAGTTCATTCTGAAGTTTTCCAAGTTTTTCAAACAGAGAGTCGTCAGTGCAGTAGAGTTCAACCTCTGCCTGGAGAGATCCGCCAATAATCTTGCTGTTTCTGGCATTCTCAAGTTTCTTGTACACCTCGTCGCGAACCTTCTGGATTTCCGACCAGTATCCGGCATTCATCGGTTCATCTTCCTTCATAGGAAAAAGTCCGTCAAACCATTCCTGGGTAAAAACAAAACGGGAGCGTTTTCCAGGCATCTGCTGCCATATTTCATCCGCGGTAAAACTCATAACAGGAGCCATCCAGCGAACCATGGCCTCGCAGATAAGATAAAGAGCACTCTGGCAGGATCTGCGGGCAACGCTGTCCTTCTTCGCCGTATACTGACGATCCTTGATAATATCAAGGTAGAATGATCCCATGTCTATAGAGCAGAATTTCATAAGCTTCTGCACAACCTGATGGAAATCATAATCCTCATAGGCCCTGAGGATATCCTGCTGACACTGCCATGCACAGTCCACAGCCCATCGATCCAGCGTAACCATACGGTCCGCATCAATCATATCGCGGGCTGGATCAAAGCCGTTGAGATTGGCCAGAAGGAAACGGGCAGTATTGCGGATGCGGCGGTATGAATCAGCGGAACGCTTCAGAATCTCATCTGATACCGTCATCTCACCGCTGTAGTCGTTGGAGGCAACCCAGAGGCGGAGAATATCGGCACCGAGCTTCTTGATTACATCCTGAGGACTTACCACATTGCCGATGGATTTACTCATCTTACGACCCTGACCGTCGACAGTAAAACCGTGAGTCAGAACCTGTTTGTACGGTTCCCTGTCATTAATGGCAAGAGACAGCATCAGTGAGGACATAAACCATCCGCGGTGCTGATCAGAACCCTCAAGGTACATATCAATGTCACTGCCTGCATACTCACTGCGTTTTGCAACTACGGAAGTATGTGTGGAACCGGAATCAAACCATACATCAAGGGTATCAGGAACCTTGACATATCGATCGGCCTCATCTCCCAGCAGTTCCCTTGGATCCAGATCCCACCATGCCTGGATACCCTTCTTTTCCACACGCTTTGCAACTTCCTCAATCAGTTCAGAAGTGCGCGGATGCAGTTCGCTGGTATCCTTGTCAACAAACAGAGTTATAGGAACCCCCCAGGTGCGCTGACGGGAAATACACCAGTCCGGACGGTTTTCCACCATGGCCTCAATACGGTTCTGACCCCAGGACGGTATCCACTGAACTCTCCTGATTGCTTCAAGAGCCTTCTTTCTCAGATCTGCTCCGTCCATGGTTATAAACCACTGCGGAGTGGCTCTGAAAATAATCGGTGTCTTGTGTCTCCAGCAGTGAGGATAGGAGTGAACTATGTTCTCCACATGAAGAAGAGCACCCTTTTCCTTTAAGAGCTCAACCACCTTCGGATTTGCCTTAAACACACTTTCACCCTGGAATACCGGAGCATCATCCTTGTAGGCACCTTCGCTGTTGACAGGATTGTATACCTCCAGACCATATTTGGAACCGACTACATAGTCATCCATACCGTGTCCCGGAGCAGTATGAACAGCACCTGTACCTGAATCCGTGGTAACGTGGGCACCCAGAATAACAGGCACATCAAAATCGAGGAAAGGATGGAAAAAGCGCTGATTTTCAAGCTCAGATCCGCGGCATCGGCCGATTATCTCGTAGTCCTCAATACCGGCACGCCTAAGTGCCTCTTCATAAAGAGCTTCTGCATAAATCAGTCTCTCAGGACTGTTTCCCTTAACCTGAACAAGCACGTAGTCAATGTTAGCATTAAGACATACGGCACGGTTTGCAGGAAGTGTCCATGGAGTTGTTGTCCATATAACAACCGAAAGCGGACCTTCTCCGCCAGCCGCAAAGATTCCAGCCACAGACTGTTCGTCTCTTGCTCTGAATCGAACATCAATGGAAAGCGACTTGTGATCATAATATTCGACCTCAGCCTCGGCCAGGGCAGAACGGCAGTCACAGCACCAGTGAACAGGCTTGAAGCCCTTTACAAAATGACCGTTTTCAACAACCTTGCCGAGACATCTGATGATCTCAGCCTCAGTTTCAAAATTCATGGTCAGGTAAGGGTTCTCCCAGTCTCCTACAACACCGAGACGCTTGAAATCCTCCCGCTGTGCGTCCACCTGGGATCTGGCATACTTGCGGCACTCCTCACGGAATTCAGCTGCAGAGACCTTCTGTCCCGGCTTGCCGACAATGCCCTCCACCTTGAGTTCAATAGGAAGACCGTGACAGTCCCAGCCTGGGATATAGGGAGCATCATAACCGGACAGGGTTTTACTCTTGATAATAATGTCTTTCAGGATCTTGTTTACTGAATGACCGATATGAATATTGCCGTTGGCATAAGGAGGGCCGTCATGAAGTACAAAGGATTTTCTTCCCTTTCTCGCATCTCTGATCTGCTGGTACAGTTTGTCGTCATACCAGGATTTAAGCATGGCCGGCTCACGTTTGGCCAAATCTCCCCTCATAGGAAACGCTGTTTCAGGAAGATTAAGTGTATCTTTATAATCACTCATTTAAGTAAATTCCAATCTACTAAGAAAACATTATCAGACAGCCAGCCTGCCGGTAATTCACTGCCGTCGCCACAGTCTGCTGGGAACAGATCAGAACAGTATGTTATAAACCGGCTAAACAGGGAAAACTGCAGTCATGGACAATGCAAACAGCTCCGCCCAAGCTATCATGAAACTATGTGAAGTTTAGCAAAATTTGATACAGTTATCAATTTCATGCAATACGACAGAATTATGCATCCCGCACTTTAACTGTCATTCAATGAATGCATGATCCTGTGGTATGCAGACATTATAGCAGTCATCAGAAAAATCAGGCGAACGCTCCACATTTCTGCCACAAAAAAAGGCACCTCAGGTGCCTCTTTTATAAGAATATTAAAAAACAGGAATTAGGCCATTGCCTTAACCTTTGCTGAAAGGTTGCTCTTATGACGTGAAGCATTCTTCTTGTGAATAATGCCTCTTGTTACCATGCGATCAAGAACCTTCTGAGCAGCAACGTATGCATTCTTTGCATTTTCCTTGTCACCGGACTGAACGGCGGCAATAGCTTTTTTAATATAGGTGCGCATCATAGAACGGGCACTTGCATTTGCTCTGCGTGCCTTTTCGGAAGTAATAACACGCTTTTTAGCAGATTTAATATTAGCCAAAGTAAACTCCTATATAAACTTAGCGAGTAATTTCAATAAAGAAACAAAGTATTTTTGCAAAAACAGCCTGAATCTCTTGGCGAAACAGTGTACACCAAATTACCCAAACTTATTAGGTGTGAATTATACAGTCCTCTGTGACATTAATCAAACATTTAATCAAACACAAAACTGCTGTTTCATGGCGCAGGCTTTCAAACATGATGCTCCAGACTGCTGCGAGAACTGATTCTGAGGCACCCATACATCGTCTGACAAAAAAAACGTTCCATGACATGGTTACCTCTAACGCCAGATAAAAAAAACTGACTGTTTATCATAAACAGTGTGTTTAACACCGGTGTGCGATATAATTTCACGGCATCACGGAGGAGTCGTTTTGGCTAAAAAAAATCTGCTTAAATCTGGAATTGTCATATCCTCGGCAACACTGCTTTCCCGAATACTGGGACTAATAAGAGACGTGGTTATTGCCAATCTGCTGGGCGCCACAATGGCGGCTGATGTATTCTTTTTTGCAAACAGGATCCCGAACTTCTTCAGACGCCTCTTTGCCGAAGGTGCATTTAACCAGGCCTTTGTTCCGGTTCTTGCTGAATACAATCAGAAGGATCAGCATTCCACAAGAGAATTTATCGCCATGGTCACCGGGACGCTGGGTTTCATCATAACCATCGTTACCATTCTCGGTGTTCTCGGATCCACATTCATTTCCATGCTTTTCGGCTGGGGCTGGTACATTGATGCAGGGAAAACTGCAGAGGGAGCTGAAAAGTTTGAGCTGGCAGCACTGGTACTGAAAATTACCTTTCCATATCTGTGGTTTATAACCATAACTGCAGTTTTCAGTGCAGTGCTTAACACCAAGGGACGATTCGCAGTCCCTGCTCTGACACCGTGTCTTCTTAATCTTTCAACAATTGCCTGTGCCCTGTGGCTTTCACCACAGCTGGAAACACCGGTGATAGGACTCGCATGGGGAATTTTCATCGGCGGATTTATACAGTTGCTGTTTCAGCTTCCGTTCATCATTAATCTCAGACTGCTGGCAAAACCCAGATTCGCCTGGAACGATCCCGGAGTAAAGAAAATCAGAACTCTGATGATCCCGGCACTGTTCGGCGTCTCGGTCAATCAGATAAATCTTCTGATTAACACCGCCCTGGCCTCCTTCCTTGCCACAGGCACCATCAGCTACCTTTACTATTCTGATCGTATTCTTGAATTTCCTCTCGGAATGTTTGCCGTAGCCATCAGTACGGTAATTCTTCCTGTACTTTCAAGAGGACATGTATCCGAAGACAGCGACAAGTTTCACCGCACCATGGACTGGGCCGTGAGAATGGTGATGATCCTGGGAATACCGGCCATGATCGGCATCATTACCCTGAGAGAATCCATAATCAGCGTAATATTCATGCACGGAAGCTTTACTGCCACCGATGCCGCCATGTCATCAGCCAGTCTGTTTGCCTCAGCAACAGGACTTTTGTCACTGATGCTGGTGAGAGTTCTGGCTCCCGGTTTTTATGCCAGACAGGACACAAAGACCCCGGTGAAATACGGCATCTACTCCATGATCAGCAATATAATATTCAATCTGGCACTGATTTACCCTCTGGGATATCTGGGACTGGCACTGTCCACAGCTCTGTCCGGAACTGTCAACCTGATTTTCCTGATTTCAGGACTGCACAGACGCGGTATCTACAGATTTGACAGGGAAACGCTGATTTTCGGATTCAGGCTTCTCCTGGCTGCTTCAGTAATGGGCGGTGTGCTGATCTGTGTAACTCCGGACATAGATCAGCTGGCTGCAATGACCATATGGACAAGAATCCTGTGGCTCGTGCTTATGATTTCAGGCGGTGCTCTTATATATTTTCTGGCTGGCATGATTCTTGGGATCCGCAAGCGCGATCTCAGAATCAACGAAAGCTTTGATTGATAGTTTATCTGCAGACTGATAGGATCACTGTATGAAATTTGTACGCGGCATTCTCAACATTACGCCTAACCCGGACGGATGTGTCCTGACTCTCGGTAATTTTGACGGAATACACCTGGGGCACCAGCAGATTGTCAGTCTGGTAAAGCAGCAGTCTGACAGACTCGGGATACCGTCTGCTGTTCTGTTCTTTGAACCGCAGCCCCGGGAATACTTCACCCATACCAGATCACCTGCCAGACTTACGACTCTTCATGAAAAATACAGCTTCATGAATAAGCTTGGCATTGATTATCTTTACTGTCTTCGTTTTTCCGACAGGTTTGCAGACATTTCCGCTGACGATTTCATTACTGAAATTCTCCTGGCAAAATTCAATGTCAGACACCTGGTGGTAGGCGACGACTTCCGCTTCGGAAAAGGTCGTGAGGGTTCGTTTGAAACCATTGAAAATTACTGTAAAAAAACAGGAACCTTTTCCGTTGAACAGGCCCCGAGCTATATTATCGACAATCAGCGGGTAAGCAGCACACTAATAAGAGAGGCCCTTGCAGAAGCACGTATCAAAGATGCTGAGAAAATGCTGGGACGTCCGTACAGCATAACGGGAAAGGTGGTACACGGCCAGCAGCTGGGGAGAAAAATAGGTTTTCCTACAGCCAATATCGATCTTAACCGGACAGTACTTCCGGTAAGCGGTGTATATGCAATATCAGCAAAAGTTGACGACAGGATCTTATACGGCATTGCCAATATCGGAGTCAGACCTACAGTAAACGGCACACAGCCCCGCCTTGAAGCATATCTTTTCGACTACAGCGGAGATCTTTACGGAAGAAGGCTCACTGTACAGATTTGGAAAAAGATCAGAAACGAACAGAAATTCCCAAACATTGAAGAACTTAGAGAACAGATAGAAAAAGACAAACTTTTTGCCCAGAATCTCTTTTCAGGTTCAGTTACTGATCCAGTATCGTCAACTACCCATCACCTAAAGGAAATGGGCTTGTAACTGCCCAGCCGTCGTAACGGATGTTACTCCTGCGGCCTTTAACCCCGATAGGTATTACTACCTAAAGTGGCGTTACATCATAGGGTGGCTGACAGCACCCTTTACAACAGAGTTTACTCA